>Ga0209490_10003333_pt1 | contig 15005 bp, 10 predicted proteins | sample MAT06_FD_187209 | JGI IMG/M metagenome (GOLD analysis project Ga0209490, IMG submission 187209) | Freshwater microbial communities from Lake Fryxell liftoff mats and glacier meltwater in Antarctica - MAT-06 (SPAdes) (version 2) | ecosystem: Environmental > Aquatic > Freshwater > Ice > Liftoff...
AACGATCCAAGAGATGATCGAGTCGCTGCTCCTCTAGATGACCTACTGTTTTAAACTGCCGATTCAAAGTTTGCCAGGTTAACAATAGTAAAACTGCCAACGTGCCAAACCCTTGCAAAATGACACCTAACGCCAGCCAAGACTGCTTTGATTCAAACCAAATTCCAGTTGTAATATAAGCACTAAAAGCCGCCAGCCCGCCACTGGCGATCGCCAACGTCAGCGGACGATTAGCCCCCGTCCACAGCCAGCGCCAATCCACTTGAGGAAATTTCCATTGCCCCTGCTGCGCCAAATAAATAGACACCAATACCACAGCCCCGATCGCCAGCGCCAGCACCAACTGCCAGTTCCAAATCAGCAGCGCCACCCCAATTGCAACGCCCCAAAGCTGCTCTGGAGAAAACCAACCTTGCCTCAAAAAGCGACCCAGCCGCTGCAAATCCTTTGCATCCGCGACATGGAGGGATGCGGATTGAAACCAATGAACAAAATGTTGCAACTGCGAAGAAGCCTGTGCCACGATGCCAAATAACCAAGAGGGAACTGCCTTTAGAGCATACCAGAGGAACCGAAGTCTAGACACGGCAGAGTAAATTCGGTTAACTGTTCTACACGTCCTTTCTTTCAAACCGTGCCCCGTGTCCAGCTACTCTGCCATTTACAAAGTTGTTTGCCAAATTCCCTACGGCAAAGTGGCAACCTATGGGCAAGTCGCAGAAATAGCAGACCTGCCCCGCCGAGCTAGGCTGGTGGGCTATGCGTTGTTTCGGGTAGACATTAATTCTGATATCCCCTGGCATCGAGTGATTAATGCTAAAGGTGAAATTTCCGAATCGCCGTTTCGCCAGGGCGGAGACTATTTACAGCGATCGCGCCTAGAAGCCGAAGGCATCGAATTCAGCCCTCAAGGGAAAATTAACCTTCAGAAACATCAGTGGCGGTCGGCGATCGACGGCTGAAAAAATGCGTAGCAATTCTTGCCCATTCTTTTGGCTCGATACATGGCTGTATCTGCCTGGTCAAGCAAACTCTCCATCTGCCGCTCCCTTGCCGCACTGTCTGCCCCATGGTCAAAGTCAGTTAGGCAGTCAGTCGGATAGATGCTGACGCCAATACTGGCAGAAATTGACATTGCCTTACCCTCAAACACAAAGCTTTGATTGAGCGTCAACAGAACTTTTTCAGCGACTCGACAAACCGCTGCCGCACTCGGAATATTTGGCAGAATTGCCACAAACTCATCGCCGCCCAGCCGCGCCACGACGTCACTATTGCGCAAACAATTAGTCAGACGTTGGGCAACCGCTTTAAGCAATGAATCGCCCACATGATGCCCATGGACATCATTAATCTGCTTAAAGCCATCTAAATCTAAAAATAAAAGCGCCACCAAATGACCTTGCTCGTTCGCCCGTTCCAAAGATTGCTGCAATTGCTCATGAAATCGCTTCCGGTTCGGCAAATTCGTTAAATGATCATGATAGGCAATATGAGACAACAGCTCTGTTGCCTTTGCTAGCTCAGAATTAGCCTGCACCAGCTCATCTGCGGTACTCCGCAGCGCCGCTTCCATTTGCTTCCGTTGGGTGATATCTCGAATCACCCCCACTACAAATAAATCGCCCGCCGCATCTTGGTGCAGCGATCGCTTAGTCGCCACTAAATAGGTTGTCCCTTCAGCATTCGTAAACTCCTCTTCGCATTCCTGCTCTAGCCGACTGTTAAACGTGAGTTCGTCCTGCCGCCAAAAATGCGCCGATTGCTGGGGTGGGAAAAAATCATAATCCACTTGATTGATCATCGTCTCGCGCGAATGCCCAATAAAGCTGCAATAGGCATCATTAACCACCACCCAATGATGTCGCTGATTCTTAACGTACACCGGGTCAGGAATCGTATTGATGATCGAACCAAAAAACTCTTTAGACTTTTTCAGTTCTTCCCGTAAATACGAAAAGTAAGCCGTCACCGCCGCTGCCGAGCCAACCAGAGCCACAAGAGGCGGAATCATGGGCAACCACCAGCCCCACCGAAACACCAAGCTACAGATGCCAAGTAAACCTGCGCCCACCAGCAGTATGCCTACCGCAGCTTTTTGAGGTGCCCGAATCCTCCAGCTTAAAAACGCTCCTACCCACGACCAGCCCAAGATCCACAGCCATTCCAAAGGGTCATCCCAAAACCGAATCAGCGATCGCCCATCCAGCACTGCACTCAAAATCTGGCTGACAAACTGTCCCTGAAGTTCCACCCCCGACATGCGCTCAGCATTATTGCCGCTGCGACTGCTGTAGGAAGTCAAGAAAAAATCATTAGAGCTTTGGGCAGTACTACCCAATAGAACAAGGCGATCGCCCAATCGCTTGATCATTCGCTCCTGGCTTTGAGGCGACACGTTTGGTGCCAAAAGCTCCGATAACGTCATCCGCTCGAACGGGTATGAATGAGAGGCGATCGGCAAAACACTCCGAAGATTCGCCAAGATTTGATAGCCCCTCAGCGAGTCAGCATTAATGTATGCGCCATCGTTAGGATTGAGGGGCGGAAACTCTACCCCGTTTAATTGGGTGTGTTTCGATCGACCCAACTTCAGCGTAATGCGGTCAGGCTCTAGATACTTCAACACCAGTTTTAAGGCAAAGCTTTGATGAACAGGCTGATCCTTGGGCTTAATAAACAGCGTATTTCTTCTCACCAACCCATCTAAATCAATCACCACATTATTAAAGCCGACCTGCTGCTTCGCTTTTAGCACAGGGGGTGCCTTAACGCCTGCAAAATCTGAGTCGGAAAGGGTTTCTATCCCAATGAGCTGGGGAGTATTTTGAAAAACATCTTTCAACAACTCCGAGCCAGGGGCAACCGGGAGATCTCGGTAAATGTCTAACCCAATAGCTCTAGGATGATAAGTCTTAATCCGAGTCAACGCTTCTGCCAACCGTTGATCAGAAAGAGTTCCCCCCGTACCCAGCCGACGAAGATCGATCTCATCAACGCTGATCAATACAATTCGGTTGTCTTGGGGTTCGGGGGAACGCCTTTGAAATAGCTGATCATAAGCAGTCAGCTCAAACAATTGAAAAACACCGAACCCTCGCAGCACAATCACCAATCCGGCGACCCCAACTGCAATTCCGCTCAGCCAGCGATCCTTGCGGTATCTGCGAAGCAGCACGCTCCAAAACCATTTTCTCAGCTTTCTCAGCCGTTTTTGGTAGGTTGAGACTTGAACTATTTGCGCCATAGTGGAGGCAAAAACGGATTTTCAGGACACTTGTAATGGAATACATAGAGCGTCTGTCCGGTCGTTAAAACCGTAAAACCACGGGTTTTCTTCAAACACACAGGGGTTTCTTCAAAGGGTACCCAGAAAAACCTTCAGTCAAACAGGCTTTGAATGGTAAACTAATTGCAACACTTTGTTAAAGTTTGTAATGAGTTGTATATAAAAAACCCACAACGAGATAGATGCATTTCGCTATCATGTTTTTTGGCGATCGCCTCGCAGTGCCAGACTCGCAGTATCGGACTCATAGTATAAAGACTGACAGGTTCTTAACCTCCCAGATTGAGACATATCCGCACTAAGATTTAAAAAACTATGAGCTGAAGTGTGATCTTAGATGCATTCTGGCAGCTTACACTAATGCGAATCGCATAGCGCGTCAGCAAATTTTCTGACAACCTGATAACCCGCTCGTTGCCCCCTTTAATAACTCGTTTAGATAGGTAATTCTCATGACCATGACCGTCACTCCAGAACAGATCGAACGGATTGTTTGGAACCAGCACCATGACCCGTTTGAAGTCCTGGGCCCTCACCTAATCGAGCAAGAGGGGCAATCCGTCTGGGTGATTAGGGCTTACTTGCCCCGTGTCGATGAGGCTTGGGTGGTTCGCCCAGAGACACGAGAAGAATTTCCCATGCATAAGGTTCATGATCCTCACTTTTTTGAATGCGTTTTAGAGGTCGAAACCCTCAACAACTATCAGTTTCGCGTTAGAGAAGGCGAGCATGAGCAGGTCATGTACGACCCCTATGCCTTCCGATCGCCCCTCATGACCGACTTTGACGTGCATTTGTTTGCCGAAGGGAACCACCACCGCATCTACGAGAAGCTAGGTGCCCACGTGACCGAGCAAGCTGGTGTAAAAGGCGTTTATTATGCCGTTTGGGCACCCAACGCCCGCAACGTTTCCCTCCTCGGCGACTTCAATAATTGGGATGGTCGTCAACACCAAATGCGTCTCCGCGATGGTGGCATTTGGGAGCTGTTCATCCCTGGCTTAGGCGTAGGCACTCACTACAAATACGAAGTCAAAAACCAAGCCGGACACATCTATGAAAAGTCTGACCCCTTTGGGTTTCAGCAAGAAGTGCGACCCAAAACAGCTTCTATCGTGGCAGACATAGACGACTATCAATGGCAAGACAGCGAGTGGATGGAAACCCGTCGCCACAGTGAGCCGTTGGTGCAACCCGTTTCAGTTTACGAAGTCCACCTCGGCTCCTGGCTCCATGGTTCTGCTTCCCAGCCTGGGCTAGATGCCAACGGCAAGCCTGTTGCCCCTGTGATTGTGGCAGATCTCAAGCCCGGAGCGCGGTTCCTCACCTATCGAGAACTTGCCGATCGCCTCATTCCCTACGTCAAAGAGATGGGCTTCACCCACATTGAAATGCTCCCCGTTGCCGAGCATCCCTTCGATGGCTCCTGGGGCTATCAGGTCACAGGCTACTACGCTGCCACATCCCGATTCGGCACTCCCCAAGACTTGATGTACTTCATCGACCAATGTCACCAAAACGGCATTGGCGTCATTGTCGATTGGGTTCCCGCCCACTTCCCCAAAGACGGACACGGGCTTGCCAACTTCGATGGCACCCACCTCTACGAACACGCCGACCCTCGCAAAGGCGAACACAAGGAGTGGGGCACCCTGATCTTTAACTACTCCCGTAATGAAGTTCGTAACTTTTTGGTCGCAAATGCGCTGTTTTGGTTCGACAAGTACCACATTGACGGCGTTCGCGTCGATGCAGTTGCGTCCATGCTCTATCTTGACTACTGCCGCGAACCGGGCGAGTGGGTCACCAATCAATACGGCGGTCGAGAAAACATCGAAGCCGCCGACTTCCTGCGCCAACTGAACCACGCTATCTTCAGCTACTTTCCGGGTGTCCTGAGCATTGCCGAAGAATCGACTGACTGGCCGATGGTGTCATGGCCGACTTATCTGGGTGGACTCGGATTTAACCTGAAGTGGAACATGGGCTGGATGCATGACATGTTGGATTATTTCCACATGGATCCCTGGTTCCGGCAGTTTCACCAAAACAACGTCACCTTTAGCATTTGGTACGCCTTCAACGAAAACTTTATGCTGGCGCTATCCCACGACGAAGTGGTGCATGGCAAGAGTCCGATGATTGGCAAAATGCCAGGAGACGAATGGCAGAAATTCGCTAACCTCCGCTGCCTCTATACCTTTATGTTTACCCATCCTGGCAAAAAAACCCTGTTCATGAGCATGGAGTTTGGGCAGTGGAGCGAGTGGAATGTGTGGGGCGACTTGGAATGGCAATTACTGCAAAACCCTGCCCACCAAAACCTCAAATACTGCATTAGTAAGCTCAATCACCTCTATCGCACCGAGCCAGCCCTCTATACCCAAGAGTTCTCCCAGGATGGCTTCGAGTGGGTAGATTGCAGCGATAATCGCCATAGCGTTGTGTCTTTCATTCGACGGGCAAAAGATTCGGAAGAATTCATCGTAACGGTGTGCAACTTTACGCCCCAGCCTCATTCCCACTATCGAGTCGGTGTGCCTGAGCTAGGGTTTTATACCGAGTTGTTCAATAGCGATGCCCGTGAGTATGGCGGTAGCAATATGGGCAACCTGGGCGGCAAGTGGGCTGAAGAATGGTCGTTCCATAATCGCCCCTACTCAATCGATCTCTGCCTACCCCCTTTAGGCGTGTTGGTGCTGAAAATCGATCGCCAAAAAACCTCAGAAGCGACTCAGTTGAAGTCTGCCGAGTAGGTTTTAGAGATGAATTCTAACCCCTATCTAGCCCTTTCCTCTCCAAGGTTATCCATTACGTACAAGTGTGTAATGGAGTTACGCAGCAGCAATTCCGAATTCAAACTTAAATAGGGCTTTTCTTCTCGTCTGCCCTATAGCTCTTGACTCTATTCTTAGTAGTCTGATGAGCTATTAGGGGATGCGTAGCTCGAAAAGGAGCAAAAACTTTTGAATTTGGAATTGCCAGGTATTAGGCTTTGCCAGAATGACGATCGCGGAGCCATAAAGATTTATCTAATTTACTAGTAGTCTCTGGCGTAAGTTCACCACCAATGAACAAGGGGCTTAAGCCCCTTGTCTACATCTTGAACGTGACAATAATGGTAGCTGTACTTGCGCCGAGGTCTACTAGTTAAAAAATAGTCTCGCTGCTTATTGACATAAATTCCTATAAAGACTTACTATGTCTTTTAGCTTCATCGCAGATATTGCAGCGATAGCACTATTCATTGATCGTAGGATAAATTATGGCTTCTAATAGAAAATTGCTGTTGTGTGTCAGTGTGGGATTGATTGGGCTGAGTAGCCTATTCATCGCTTGTGCCCCCTCTGCCCCTAACAACGCTAAACAGCCAAACGCAGTGCCTCAATCTTCTGCAAAACAGCAGCAAACCGTCGCAGAGCAAAAGCCTTTGGAGCGATTAAGGGTTGTTTTTCCTAGCCGAGCGGGAGCTACCGATGTTCAGCGCAAAGCAGATTTGATCGCCAAGTTCCTATCAACCGAACTTAAAATACCCGTTGAGGCGATCGTTGCTGATGACACCGCAGCGGTCGAAGCCTTGAAGGCAAATCGGGCTGAGGTAGCGTTTTTAAGCAGTCGTCCTGCGCTTAAGGCGGAGCAGTTAGCAGGGGCGAGGCTTTACCTGGCAGAAGTACGAGACGGTTATTCTGGAGGGCATACCTATCGATCGGTGTGGGTGGTGCGAGAGGATAGCCCGTTGCAAAAGAAAAGCAATGAAAAAGAAAACTTGGAGCAGTTAAAAGGCAAAAAAATGTCATTTACTTCTCCGACATCGGGTTCTGGCTTTATTTTTCCAGTGAGTGAATTGGTTACACAAGGACTGGTGCCCGATCGCGATCGCTTAGAGGGTTTCTTTGGCGAGGTCAGCTATGGGGGAAATTATGGGGGTGCCCTGCAAGCAGTTCTGCGCGGTCAAGCGGATGTGGCGGCGGTTTCTGAATATGCGCTCAAGCCTCCCTACATTACCGAAGCAGAAGGCGATCGCCTGAGAATTTTGCACGAAACTTCTGAGGTGCCTGCTCATGGAGTATCAATCGACGATCGAGTGCCTGAGTTGCAACGCAATCAGGTTATTGCTGCGCTGGAAAAGTTGAATGAGCCGACGAATAATGCTTTGCTGACCGAGTTATACAACTCCAATCAACTGGTCAAGGTGGATCACGATACTCATCTTGCACCCGTTAAAGAAGCTTTGCGAAAAGTCGGAATGGAGCCTTAAATGCAGGGTGAGATCAGGAGCAATCAGGTGAATGTAGATCTTCAGCCTCCGGGCATTCCGGCGATCGCTTGCGCAAATTTGCATTCACCATTTTTACCATCGCTGAAGCGTCCGGCGTTGAATGGGGTGAATTGTGTCATTCAGGCGGGTGAGTTTGTGACTTTGCTGGGGCTGAATGGAGCCGGAAAATCAACGTTGCTCCGATCACTGGTGGGCTTAGTGCCTATTCAAAAAGGCACCATTAGCATCAATGGATTGTCAGTTAAATCCAAACTGTTACGCGATCGCCGAGACGTCAGCATTCTGTTTCAGGGTGGCGGCTTAGTCCCTCAGCTCACTGCACTTGAGAATGTGCTGTGTGGCTGTTTAGGGCAGCGCTCGACCTGGCAAACGTTAATCGGGTTTCGGCATAGCGATCGCCTTCGTGCCTTACAGCTTCTGCAAACAATGGGATTAGAGGCTCAGATTCATCAAAGAACCAGCCAACTGAGTGGCGGACAAAAACAACGAGTGGCGATCGCCCGAATCTTGATGCAATCTCCAAAGATTTTACTCGTGGACGAACCGACTACAGGATTAGATATGTTGGCAGCAAAGCAAGTGATGGATATTTTTGCTCAATTGCATCGGCAAGGGATGACCATCGTTTCAGTGTTACACGACCTGACCATTGCCACCCATTATGCCCAAAGAGCGATCGTTTTGAATTCAGGGCGTGTGATTTATGATGGTGATTGTGAGAACTTGCCTAATTACCTTTCTTTAGGCAATCCATGAAATTTTTTAAGTTTCGTCATCAAGGGGTTGGTTTAAACGTTGCCTGGTTAAAAGGGCTATTGATTCTGGGTGGGCTATTAATTCTCTACGGCTGGGCACTTCAGGGACTTAAGCTCAACCTGGAAACGCTCAACGAGAGTGTGCCCTATGTGATCGATTTTGTCTCACGACTGTTTCCTCCAGATTGGTCTGTTACCGATGTTGCAGTTAAAGCGCTAATTGAAACCATTCAAATGTCGTTATGGGGAACAACAATTGGCGCAGTCTTATCTGTGCCGATTGCTCTGCTTTCGGCGCACAATCTCACCCCCGGCTGGATTAGTTGGACTGCAAACTTATTGCAAAATATGGTGCGATCGATTCCCTCGATCGTTCTGGGTTTGTTTTTTGTCTCTGCAACTGGACTAGGCGCACCTGCGGGAACTTTGGCACTGGGAATTTATACCATTGGGTACCTGGCAAAATTTTATCAAGAGGCGATCGAATCGGTTGATCCCTGTTCGATTGAGTCGCTGCAAGTCAGTGGCGCATCTTGGGTACAGATAGCACAGTATGGAATTTTTTCGCAAGTTTTGCCACCCGGATTAGGCTACACCCTTTATATGTTTGAGTACAACATTCGGGCTGCCTCAGTGCTGGGGGTGGTTGGGGCAGGCGGAATTGGCTTTGAGTTGGTCAATTACATCAGAGGCTTTGAGTACAATAAAGCAACGACAATGATGCTCATTTTACTGATCGTAGTGACTCTGATTGATGGGGTTAGTAACCAGTTGCGGCGGCGATTAGATACTACCCACTAAAAGCCTCCTACCACTAACAGGCTATGCCTGCGATCGACTGTAGGCTTCCCCTTTATTACTCAGTAGACTCAGTAGGTAGATGTCAAGCGGTAGACAGTTTCTCTCTCTGACCCTTTTGGGCTGAACTCTAGGGCGAGAACCGTTAAAATACGTAAACTAGTTTTTGTATTTTTTGGGTGTGAGGATTATGGCTATGTGGATGGTTGCGATCGCCTGTTTTATTGCTGCGTTTGTTCTGGCTAGCCTGGTCGAATATTGGCTGCATCGCCTCATGCACGTCTCTCCCAAAATTGGCGAACGCCACCGCGACCATCACCGTCGCAATGAGGGACAGGGCGTGCTGTGGGAGTTTTTAGACTACGTTAAGGGCAGCCTAATTGTGATGTGTCTGGTGTTTTTTGTTTCCTGGCAAGCAGGACTGGGCTGGTTTTTGGGTGCGTTATTCTTCGCCGCTTTCTCAGCATACGCCCACCAGCTTCAGCATGAAAATCCGGCAAAGGTGTTTTGGATGAAAATGCCCGTGCATTATGTTCACCATAAATATGGCATGTGGAACCACAACTTTGGCTTGGCTGTAGATTGGTGGGATCACGTTTTTGGCACCTACAAGCTAGTGGAATGGAACACCGAAGAAGAGCAAAACCGACCTGCCCTAGGTTACTTAGAACTGCGCTGGTGGTAGGTTCTCGGCTTCGCTACTCTTCAACGGGTTCAATATCAGCGATCGCCACTTCCTTGACTGTTTCCTGTTTGTTTAACTTAACCAGGCGACTGCCTTTGCCTTCTCTGCCCTGTTGAGGAATTGCCTTAATAGGATTTTTGATCATGTGGGCTTCGTTCGTCATCAAGATAACTTCGGTGTCAGGGAAGGCAGGGGCGATCGCTGCCAGAACGTCGGTTTTCAAAGCGAACTGAATGCCTTGAATCCCCAAGTCTCCGCGCTTAATGGTGCGTACCAGCTTCACCTGCATTCGCTTGGCATAGCCCTGGGCAGATACCAACAGCATCTCATCCTCCGTGCCTAGAGCCACACAGCCTACTAGCGCCTCTTGTTTGCGGAGCCGCACGATCTGGATACCTTGAGCCGCTCGACCCATCACCGGAATTTGCTCATCATCAACCTGGAACCGCAAGATCCGTCCGCCTGTCGTTGCAATCACCAACTGGTCACCCACCTGCACCTGAATGGCATAGGCTAACTCGTCATCCTCTTTGATTTTTGTGGCAGTCAGCCCCCGTCCACTCAGGTTCGTAAATTCCGCTAGGGCGACCCGTTTAATCCGTCCTTGTTGAGTCAGTATTGCCAGGTACCAACCCTTTAGATCTTCCGGATCGCTAGGCAAAACAAACTGCGCCACTACCGTTTCAGCTTCACCCTGCGTTGCCGGAAGCAGTGCTACCGTTGCGGTTCCCGGTGACTGACGAGGCGTGAGGGGAATATCGCCCACATTAACGGTGTAGGCTTTGCCGCTCCGAGTCAGCACCAGCAATTGCTGCTTTTCGATCGCCCGATGCATCTCAGTTGTAAAGTCATCGCTCTCAATTAATTTGCCCGTAGGCACTTCCTCTGATTTCGACTGCTGCCGCTTTTGAAACGCTTTGGGGGTGAGACGACGGACATAGCCTCGCTGCGTCAGTTCGACGATCGTTTCCTCTGCCACCAATTCTTCAGCCGCAATTTCGGCAAGTTGAGCCGTTTCCGTCGCTCGTTCGGTGGCGGTCAAAATTCGGCTGCGGCGCGGGTCGGCGTACTTGCGCTTCAGCGATCGCAAATCTTTTTTCAAAGACTTCAGTAGCTCTTTACGGTTGTCGAGCAGCAGATGCAGTTCTTCCATGCGCTGACTCATTTCTTCAAACTCAGTCTGAAGCTTCTGCCGTTCTAATCCGGTCAACCGCCGCAGGGGCATAGACAGAATGGAATCAGCTTGGCGATCGCTAAACTCTAACTCCTCCTCCATCTGCATCTTTGCCGTTGTCCCATCCGGCGCATTTCGCAAAATATGAATGACAGCATCCAAATTTTCCAGCGCTAAAAGCTGCCCCTCTAAAATATGCGCCCGACCTTCAGCTTTCTCCAGCTCGTTAGAATATTGCCGAGTCAGCGTTTCCTCGCGGAAGTCGAGGAAGGTTTGCAATAGCTCCCGCAATGGCAACTGGCGGGGCTGACCGTTGACGATCGCCAGCATAATCACCCCAAAGTTACTTTGCAGCGGCGTAATTTTGTACAGCGTATTTAGCACCACCGCAGGCTGAGTATCGCGCTTTAGCTCAATTACCACGCGCATTCCATCGCGATCGCTCTCATCTCGAATATCAATAATTCCTTCAATTCTGCCCTGATTCGTCAAGTCAGCAATTTTTTCAATCCAGCTTGCCTTGTTCACCTGAAACGGCAGTTCCGTCACAATGATCGCCATCCGCCGCTGCCGTCCGCGTCCCGTCACTTCCTCCAGGCTGGCAACTCCCCGCACCGGAATGCTGCCTCGCCCTGTCCGGTAAGCATCCTGAACGCCATCCAAACTCAAAATTTCGCCACCCGTCGGAAAATCCGGTGCTGGAATCAGCCGGAACAAATCAGCATCGGACAAGTCTGGACGATCAATCAGGGCAATCAAACCATCAACCACTTCGCCTAAATTATGGGGCGGAATATTAGTCGCCATCCCTACCGCAATCCCAGAACAGCCGTTCAGCAGCAAGAAAGGCAACTGAGCGGGCAGAACGATCGGCTCCTGCTGAGAATTATCAAAGTTCCCAGTAAAATCAACGGTCGCTTCCCCAATTTCGTTCAGCAAGCCTTCGTTACCCACCGAGGCTAGGCGCGTCTCGGTGTACCGCATCGCCGCCGGAGGATCATCATCCACCGAGCCAAAGTTACCGTGTCCCTCTAGCAACGGATAACGACTAGAAAAGTCCTGCACCATCCGCACCAGAGCATCGTAAACCGACTGATCGCCGTGAGGATGGTATTTACCCAGCACATCCCCCACCACGCGAGCGCATTTACGATAGGGGCGATCGGGCGTTAAACCCAACTCATGCATGGCGTACAAAATCCGTCTGTGTACGGGTTTGAGTCCATCTCGCACGTCGGGTAGCGCCCGCCCCACAATGACACTCATGGCGTACTCCAGATAGGACTGTTGTACTTCAATGTGTAATGCGGTCGGAATCACCTGCCCTGCGGGGAGAATGCTTAATTGGTCAGCCATGAGATCGGGTTCCTGAAGATTAAAAAGTGGGGAAGGCGGTGTGAGTGAAAAACGGTTTGCCTTTCAGATGCCTTGACTAGAAAGGTTAATATTCCTGTGTTTTTAGCAGGTTGTTTTAACAGTAATATCGTAGGCTTATGAATAGGCATCTAACTGTAGATTGATTGATAAAAGACTAATTAAAGTACAGCATTTTGAGATTGAGCAGGTAGACAGCTTATGAAGACAGTTCTGATAGTAGAAGATGATTTGATTAACGCACGAGTGTTTTCCAAGATTTTGACCAAACGGGCTGGGCTGGAAGTTAAGCATACTGAAAACGTAGATGAAGTGATGAAAATCGCCCAGTCGCGGGAAATAGACTTGATTTTGATGGACGTTTCGCTCTCCCATAGCGTTTATCAGGGTAAACCAGTCGATGGCATTCGGATCACGCAAATGTTAAAAGCTGATCCAGAAACTGCCAATTTGCCTATTATTTTAGTAACGGCTCATGCCATGGAGGGCGATCGCGAGAACTTCCTCCTACAAAGCGGTGCAGATGATTACATCTCTAAGCCCGTAGTGGATCACCAACAGTTTGTTGATCAAATTGTGGCGTTACTCCCCAAAGCGTAACGAGTTTCAGGAGCTCATCACTTCTAAACCTAGGTTATCTCAAAATAGTATACACGTACTAACTAAAGTCATGCACCCAACCACCCGCCCCGAACTCGAAGCCTTCTGGATGCCTTTTACCGCAAATCGGCAGTTTAAAGCCGCTCCGCGCATCATGGCATCGGCAAAAGATATGCACTACACCACCGAAGATGGACGGCAAGTGCTAGATGGTACGGCGGGTTTGTGGTGTGTGAATGCTGGGCATGGACGAGAGCCGATCGCCAACGCCGTTCAAAAGCAAGTCATGACGTTAGACTTCGCTCCCACCTTTCAAATGGGTCATCCTGGCGCTTTTGAGCTTGCCGATCGCCTCATCAAAGTAGCGCCCCCTGGCTTCGACCATGTATTCTTTGCCAACTCTGGCTCCGAGGCAGTCGATTCGGCGCTAAAGATTGCGATCGCCTATCACCGCGTTTGTGGACAAGGCACCCGTCAGCGCTTGATTGGACGCGAACGCGGCTACCATGGGGTCGGTTTTGGCGGTATTTCCGTCGGCGGCATTGGTGGCAACCGCAAGTTCTTTGGCAGCCTGCTGACTGGGGTTGATCATCTCCCCCACACCCACAATTTAGAACACAATGCCTTCACTCGGCAGCAGCCCGAATGGGGCGCGCATTTAGCCGATGACTTAGAGCGAATTGTGGCGCTCCATGATGCCTCCAATATTGCCGCTGTCATTGTTGAACCTGTCGCCGGATCAACCGGAGTCTTGGTGCCGCCAAAAGGCTACTTACAGAAGTTGCGAAAAATTTGCGACGAGCATGGCATTTTGTTGATTTTCGACGAAGTGATTACAGGCTTTGGCAGACTAGGAGCCAGTTTTGCCACCGAGTACTTCGGCGTGATGCCCGATATGATGGTCGTGGCGAAGGGCATCACAAACGGCACTGTGCCCATGGGAGCCGTCTTTGTCCGCCCCGGCATTTACGATGCCTTCATGAGCGGTGCCGAAAATGCGATCGAGCTATTCCACGGCTACACCTACTCTGGGCATCCAGTCGCCTGTGCAGCCGCATTAGCGACGCTAGATATTTACGAGCAGGAAAGTCTATTTCAACGAGCGCACGAGCTTTCGGGCTATTGGGAAGAAGCAGTTCACTCCCTTAAAGGGTTGCCCCATGTCATTGACATTCGCAACATCGGCTTGGTTGCAGGCATTGAGCTAGCGGCAATTTCGGGTAAAACTGGTGCTCGTGGCTATGACTGCTTCGTACGCTGCTACGAAAAGGGCTTACTGATTCGCAATACAGGCGATATTATTGCCCTTTCGCCCCCGCTAATCATTGAAAAGCACCATATTGATCAAATCATTGAGATGCTGACAGATATTCTCAAGGAATTGCCCTAGCTGCCTAGCGTTACCGATGAATGGTAAGGTAATCGGTAATCTCATCGTGACCTTTATCATTCAATGGCTCTCCAACTGCGCGTCTATGTCCCGCCCCATCCGCTCATTCAACATTGGCTAGCCGTTGCCCGCGATGAAGGCACCCCTTCAGTTTTATTTCGCAGCGCCATGACTGAGCTGGGGCGATGGCTCACCTACGAAGCGATCCGCGACTGGATGCCGACGGTAGAAACCACAGTGAATACACCCCTTGCCCCCTGCGCTGCCACTTTTATTAACCCAGAAGCACCTGTGGCGATCGTGCCCATACTGCGGGCAGGGTTGGCGCTGTTAGATGGGGCACAGTCGCTGTTGCCCCTCGCGTCGATTTACCATATTGGGGTCGTGCGTAACGAGGAAACCTTAGAACCCACCATCTATCTCAACAAATTACCTAAGCAGTTTGCGCCTGAGACGCGGGTTTTAATATCAGAACCTATGCTGGCAACGGGTGGAACAATTGTGACCGTGATGGAAGAATTAACAGCTAGAGGCATCGACCCGGCACAGGTGCGGATTATCTCGATCGTCACGTCACCGACAGCCCTGCAAAAGCTGAATATGGCGTATCCAGGTTTGGTGATTTATGCCGCTGCCATTGATGAAGGCTTAAATGATCTAG
>Ga0209490_10003338_pt1 | contig 14991 bp, 11 predicted proteins | sample MAT06_FD_187209 | JGI IMG/M metagenome (GOLD analysis project Ga0209490, IMG submission 187209) | Freshwater microbial communities from Lake Fryxell liftoff mats and glacier meltwater in Antarctica - MAT-06 (SPAdes) (version 2) | ecosystem: Environmental > Aquatic > Freshwater > Ice > Liftoff...
CATGCCCCGTACAGAATTACGGGCGGACAGCACCCGTTTGGCTGAAATTGGTCGCCAAGAGTGAGAAATCGGTGACGTTGATGATACCGTCCCCGTTAAAATCGGCATTGACGTTGTAGCCGACTTCGCTGGAGGTCTTACTGAACGCGGTCGCCAGTAGCGAGAAATCGCTGACATTGACGAGATTATCGTTATTGGCATCGCCCTCGCGCAAGACACCGATGGAGGTGACGCTGGTACCCATGAACGTGAAGGTCACGCTAGAGGCGAGCGCATGGGTGTTTTTCACCCACAGGGTATAACTGGTGCCGACGGTCAAGGTGTTGGGGATGGGGAATTGCCCGCTCGTGTCGGTATTCACGAGGGCTTCATACACGACCGTCGCGCCGGTGACCAGTTTCACATCCAGCGGCACGCTCAACAACGGATCGGGGGCGGTAGGACGCCCTTGCAGATTGACTTCAGCGGTCAAGGCACCCGTGCCCGTAACGTTCAGCGTGATCTGTGCCGATGCTGGGGCACCAAAAGGCACATTCACCGAAGTCGTCCAATCGCCGACGATGAAATAGTAGGGCGTGCCCGCGACGGCATCGAATTCGACTGCTGAGGTCAAGACGCCCGTCGCGGCGGCATCATTGCAAACAACGCTTGTCCATGCGCCGGGTGTGCCTGTGACCACTGCGAGGACGGTATCGTTGTTGCTGCCCACCGTGTTTGCCGTGATTCTCATGGCGTTGATGGGGGTATAGCGATACCAAATGGTGTTGGTCACATTGGTGCAGATCGTCGGGTCGGTGGCATTGGTGAACGCCCCACTGATGCTCGTCGTATGGGTATAGGGCAAACTAGCGATGGCATTGGGGGCGCTGGACTGGTCGCCCGCCAAGCCGCTGTTGGTGGTGATGTTGCGGACGGCGTTGTTGGCATTGACCCGTCCCCAGCCGGTCGCGACATCATAGCCGGGGGAATAGATATCATTGGCGGTCTCCATCAAGCGTTGGCGCACTTGATCCGCCGTCAGGGTCGGTTCGCTGCTGAGCAGTAAGCCCGCCACCCCCGCGACGATGGGTGCCGATACCGCTGTCCCCGAATACTCGAGATAATCTTGGCTGACATAGCCATTCGTGCCCGTCAAATCGGTGCTGGCAAGCCGATGCCCGGGCGCGGCGATGCCGTTTTCGGTACCCCAGTTAGACCCCCATGTTTGCCCACTGCAATCCGTCGGATTTTTATTGGAGTCGCAGAAGGTGCTGGCGGCGACAGAGAGGACGCCGGGGACATTAGAAGCGATGTAGGCGGGTGCGCCGACCAGTGCCGGATAGGTGGCTTCGGTCGTGTTGCCCGCCGCAATCGTGACGAACGACCCTAACCCACCCCGTCCGAGCGTGGTCGCAGCGCGGAAGGCGTTGGTGACGGTGGTCGAAGGGGTTTGCGTCCAACTGTTGGTCAAAATGGCGGCACCCTGTTCATGCGCCCATTGGATACCAGCGGCAGTCGCCTGTAAGGTGCTGGTCAAGACGGGGCTACCGTTCGAAAGCGACGAGGTGTAATAGATGCGGATGGGCATGATCTTGCAAGCGCGGCAGGTGCCGGCGACGCCCAAGTTATTGTTCGTTTCCGCCGCCACCAAGCCCGCGACCACAGTGCCTTGCCCATCATATGCGAGCGTTAAGGCGCTGTCGTTGGGGGTGGGGTCAAAGTCGGTGCCCGCCGCGTTGCCGATAGGGTCAAAGGGGCTGATGATCTTAGCGTCAAGGTCGGGGTGGTCAAGCTGGACACCGCCGTCGATGACCGCAATGATGGTGGTGTCTAAACCCGGGGTGATATCCCATGCCAGTTGGGCGTCGATATCCACCCCCGTGATGGCACCCGGATAGACGCCGGCATTGTTGAGCGCCCACTGGATGATGTAGAAGGGATCATTGGCGGTGAGCAAGGGGGGGAGGGGGTTTTCGAGCGTGGGCAGCGCCGTAGGAGCAGCGGTGTCGATTTCTTGCGCATCGCTGCCGGAGGCGGTGGTGTGCGTTAAGGTCACGAAGTTAGGTTCGGCGTAACTGGCAATACCCTCTGTCTGATAGCGATTCGCCAGCGTCAAGGCATTGGCATCGGCGGCATCGGTCACGCGCAAAAGATAAGTATCTACAAGGCTGTCGGTCAATTTTTGGCTGATGACGACACCATTGGCGCGGTTGTAGGCTTCGATGGTCGCTAGTGGGGTGCCTTTAGCAAAGCCGGCGATCAGCTCATCGGTCACGATCAAGGTGAATGATCCGTTGACGAAGACCGGATTCGCCCACTCGGTCGTTCCCGATGCGCCTAAGGCGTCAGCGATGGCGACGGCATTCGTGGTGGCGGCGCGAATCGGGAGAAGCTGAAAGTCATAGCCTGCGATCAAGCCGGGCTGTGGGTTGAAATCGGGGTCGTTGGATGCGCCGACGCCAAAGCCTTGCAAGAAGGCGGATGTGTTCAGGCTTTCGACGGTGAAGGTGTTGGGCGCGAACGAAACGGCGACATAATCAGGCGAAACGCTCAACGGAATACGCGCGCTATCGGCGTAATAAAAAAACTCAGTTTCTTGGGACACGGGTTGCGCGCTCGACATCACGCCGCTGAACAGCGTTGCGCACAACAGTGTCATAAATAGAAACGCAAGCGTTTTTGAAGGGGAGGAAAAACGGCTCAAAACGGCTTTGATCATCAACGAATCACCTCATGTTGTGAACGGAACGAGGGCTTTCCCGCAGGTTGCCTGCACGAAAAGCCCTGATCTGTCTATTGTATGATGAAAAATTCAAACTCAACATCCGTTTTGTTACGTAAGGGCAGGGATGAGCGCCTGAGGAGGGAGATCGGAGGGTATCTAGCCGGACGCGCCGTTGGAGTCTGTTGAAAAAGTGTTTGAATCGGAGGGCGACCCCATTGGGTCGCCCCTACAACAGCGGGTCTCGTAGGGACAACCCAATGGGGTTGCCCGTGTTTTTCAACAAAATGCCGTTGCGCTGTCCCTACGCCATGACCCAATCTTTGATCATGCCTGCCAACAAAGTGGCACGGCGCGGCATACTCGCTAACACGACATGCTCGTGGAGGGCGTGCAAGCCGTCCCCTTGCGGACCGAGTCCGTCCAAGAGCGCGACGCCCAGTGTTGCCACTGTGTTACCATCCGACGCGCCACCACTGCCGTCTTCATGCACGCTTAAACCATAGCTTTCACCGATGGCTTTGCACTGGGCATAGGTTTTTTGCATCAAAAGATTGCGTTCCATGGGCTGGTGCCCGTTGATTTTTTCAATGCGCACTTTTGCGCCGGGCAAGAACGGCGTGATCGCCTGCATCGCGGCTTCGATGTCTTGGCTGGCTTGCACCGTCAAGGTACGGGTGTCGATAGCGGCGGTGACGTGCGCCGGAATCACATTGCTGACGCTGCCGCCCTGCACGACTGTTACGCTGACGGAGGTGCCATTTTTGAGGTCGTTCATCCCATTAAGGCGTAAGGCTTGCTGCGCGAATTCGATGATGGCGTTGATGCCTTTTTCGGGCGCGTTGCCAGCGTGCGAGGGCAACCCTTCGATGTCCATGCGATAGTTGGCGATGCCCTTACGCCATGTTTTGAGGGCTTCCTCTTTGGTGGCGGGTTCCATCACTAGCGTCAAGCCGCTGAGGGCAGCGTATTGTTTGATGAGATCGGTCGAATACGTGCTGCCGACTTCTTCATCAGTCGTCATCAAGACCATGATCGGACGGTCGGGGAACTGATTCGTTTCGTGCAGCCCGCGCAACGCCGCCAACACGACAGTGATGCCGCCCTTCATATCGATTGCGCCGGGGGCAAACAGTTTGCCTTCGGCGTCAATACGCACTGGACGTTCTGCTAAGGTGCCGAGGGGCCATACGGTGTCGATGTGGATCAAAAACATGATCGGTTTGCCGGGCGCATGTTCGTTCCAACGCGCCAGCAGGATATCGCCGACTTCATGTTGTGGGAAACGGGTGACAGAGGACGCCCCCAATGCGCGGAATTCTGCTTCCATGAAGGCACCCAACATATCGACATGCGTCTTGCCGAGGGTCGGGGTCTCGTAAGTGACCAGCGCCGTCAACAGGTCGGTCAAGGTGTCATGCTGCTTCTGGAAGTATGTGAGTAACTCGGACATAAAAGATTAACCCTTGTGATTAAATAAAACGCGATTCCTTAAACTGGCGATTATAGCGCCTCACAAGGGATTTTCGGCTAATTGATCCTCAATCATTCATTTTTGGCAATGGCTCAGGCTTAAAAACGGTCGGTAATAAAGGGGGGAATGACCGTTGGCGGCAAACGGGTGGATATTCGGCGTGGGAACTTTCCTGTTAACGAACGATTGTCAAGCGCCTAATCCACCCCTACATCCACGTTTCGAGAGGTATTTTCCCGTTTTTCTTCACGTCTTCATGCCTCCCTATTTATTTTATTCTGTTTCTATACCTGAGTAGTACGCCATTTTTGGCAATGGCTCAAGGACGTTATAGATAATCGTTCTTGGGCTTGCTAACTTCTGACTCGGCAGTGCTGCTGCTGGACGCACTGCTGCGTCCACTGTTTGCGCGATCTTTAAACAAGAGGTAGCCCCCGCCGATGATGAGCAGTAAGGGTAGCCAATTGAAATTCCCCATTAGCGAGAAAATGTCACTGAGGGTAAACAACAGCCCGGTGCCGATGACCGCCAACGCGGGGATGTTGCTCATTGGATTTTTGCCTTGCGCACTGGAGGTCGCCAGCATCGCAATACCGACGACGAGAAAGATTCCAGGGAAGAACCAATCGGTCAAGAACAGGATAGCGAGACCGATCAAAAAGACTCCCCACCCAATTTGTTGACTACGCTCGTTACTGGTCATGACGATAGCTCCTTGCTTTAGAGTATAGGATTGATTGTTTGATACTTTTCTATACGCACCCGCTCAGCCTAAGTTGCGCATAACGCCCCAACTCGTGCATAATCATGAAGATGATATGCCCAGTTTCCAATAACTTCATTGAAAGTTAAGCCGAATGCCGCAACCAAAACGCAGCCGTCATGCCCAAAGACGCCACTTTAGACAACAGCGCGACGCTGTCCTTAGCGGTATTGTCGAAATCAATCGCGCGCTGAGTTATCAAGTTGAGTCGGAAAGCGTCTGGGAGACCATCGGTGATCAAATTAACACCATGTTTGATGCGACCTCGTTCTACATTGCCCTGTATGAGCCGGATCGATCCCAATTACGGTTGCCGCTCATTATTGAAGATGGGATCCAAATCGAACATGAGCCGATCCCGGTGGTGGGTATCGCCCAAGCGGTGATTCGCTATGGCTTAGAAGTCTATTTTCGAGATTTGAAGACCGAGAAGGAGCGGCTGGTCTCTTTGAAGATCATGCCCGATGAGCGTGAGCCGGGGTGGGATGCGCGGTCGTGGTTGGGGGTGCCGCTGCGGGCGCGCGGTGGGGAGATCGCGGGGCTGATCAGCTTGCAAAATATCGTCCCCGCCGCTTTTGATGACTCCGACTTGAACGCGATGATCGCGCTGGCAAGCTCGCTGTCCTTGGCATTAGATAACCAGCGCCTTAATCGGGTTGAACGCGAACGGCGGTTGATCGCCGAGTCGCTGACCAAGATCGGCGAATTTGTCAGTCAAACCCTCGACTATGATGAAGTGATGGAGCGCTTGCTCGATCAATTCCAGCGGGTCATTGGCTATGACAGTGCGGTGATGTTGCTGGTGGAGTCGGGCTATGGGGTTAAGGTCGGCGAGTCCGCCCATTTGGTGGTGGGTGTCACCCACGATCCAGAACGGTTCCCCAAAGGTTCGGAGGCGATTCCCGGGGAAGATAGCTCAGTTGCCCGTTCGTATACCGCCCGCCAGCCGGTGATCGAAGATGATGTCGATGATCCCGCGTTTTGGTGGCGCGAACCGCTGGTGGGCGGGCGTGTCCTTGGGGGTCGCCTTACGGTGCCTAACACATGGTTGTTTGTGCCGATGGTATCGCAGGAACAAGTCACGGGGATGGCGATTTTGGGGCGGCATGGCGGGCAAAGCTATTCCCAACAGGACGCCAGTGCTGCCTTTGCGTTGGCGCGGCAGGGTGCGATCACGGTCGAAAATGCCCGCCTTCATGCCCAAACCCGTAGCAATATCGCCAAATTGCAACAACGCGCCCGCCGTTTGACTTCAATTTATCAGATCACCAGTGTGATCGGCTCGTCGCTCGATAGTGATGAAATTTTGAACACGACCGCCCAGTTATTGACTGATCTGTTTGAAGCCGATCACTGCGGTATCGCTTTATTCAAGACGATTGAGGGGACTGTGAGCCAAGATTCCGGGGCGACATTGGCTGCCGAGTATCCGGCAACGGGCGCGGTGGGGCTGCATATCCCGATTCGCGGTAATGTCACGATGGAACGGATCATTGCTTTGGGGACGGCTGTCGTCATTGAAGATGTCGAAGATGCGAGTTTGGACGAAGTGACTCGCGATACTTTGCGCGGCGTAGGGGCACAATCCAGTTTGATCGCGCCGTTGGTCGCACGGGATCGGGTGATCGGCACCATCGGGATTGATATGATCCGGCATCGTCGCAAGTTTGGTGCCGAAGAGCGCGAGACGATTATGTCCATCGCCGGACAAGTGGCGATGGCGATCACCAACGCGGTGTTATATGAAGAGGCGTTGACCGCCAATCAGTTGAAGAGCGCTTTTCTCGCCAATATCAGCCACGAATTGCGCACCCCGCTCAATGCCATCATCGGGTATAGCGACATGCTGTTGGGTGATTTTTATGGCGCACTTAACCCCCAACAGAATGATCGCGTGGGGCGGGTGAACGATAGCGGTAAACATTTGCTGACGTTGATTGATGATGTCCTTGATTTGTCGAAAATCGAGTCAGGGCAGATGCGCTTGGCGTTAACCGCTATTCGCGTATCTGATATCGTGTCACCGGTGTTGCTGGAAGTACACCCCGCCATCGATGAGAAGAAGCTCACGCTGGAAGTCCAGATAAGTACGGAGCAACCGTACATTAATGCTGATCCGCGTTCGTTGCGACAGATTATCACCAACCTGATCGACAATGCCATCAAATTCACCAACACGGGCGGCGTCACCCTGATGTTGGAAGCGTTGACAGTTACTTACGACGCCGCTACGCCGTTGTCGGTCTCCCTGCCGGATCAACTTCGGATTCCGCGTGGGGATTATATGCTGCTCCGCGTCCGTGACACGGGGATCGGCATTGCGCCAGCGGATCAGGCGATCATTTTCGAGAGTTTTCGGCAGGTCGATAATTCCAGCGTCCGCCAATATGGTGGGACCGGGTTGGGGCTGGCGATCACCAAACGCTTGGTGGAACTGCATCAAGGATTTATTTGGGTGGAAAGCGCACTGGGGGAAGGCAGCACCTTTAGCCTTTTGCTGCCAGTGTTAAAAGTCGATGTGCGTCCTGTCCAAAGCGTGCGGCGCGATGGGCGCACGTTGATCCTTGTGATCGATGACGACCCGATGATGCTTCAGTTTGTGGATGATCTGTTGCCCGTCAAGGAGTTTCAAGTCACGGGGGTGTCTGATCCCATACGGGGCATGACGATGGTGCGCGATATCTTGCCCGATATCATCATCTGCGACATCATGATGCCGGGTTTGAACGGATGGGATGTGCTGGAACAGCTCCGCCAAGACTCCGCCACGAGCGAGATTCCGGTGATTATGGTTTCAATTCTGGATCAGAAGACGCAAGCGGTGGGCTTGGGGGCAGCCGGCTATCTTGTGAAGCCGATTGACCGCGAGTCGCTGATCGCGCAGATTCATCGAGTCTTACCCCAAAAAACAGGAACTAAAGGGTAAGCCAAATGCAGGCGACAACCTTTATCGTAAATAAGAACAACACGGATTTCGTCAACAGCAAATCAGCCCGCCCGCGGGCAGTCTATGGCAATGGCTGCACCCTGCTTTTTCTGGTCCCGTTTTTATTGGCAGGATTATTAGTTATCCTGTTCGCGATCTCCGAATTTCGCGATTGGCTGGAGTTGAGTACGCGCGGTGCAACGACTTCTGGGCGCATCACAGATATGTCCGTCGATTACGATACGGATGGGGATAGTTACGATATTTTCTATGAGTATGTCGTCAACGGCACCCTCTATTCAGATAGCGGATCCGTTACTGAGAGTGAATATGATCAAAGCGAGGTGGGTGCCTCAGTCGCTGTGTTGTTTGCTCCCAATCAGCCTACTCTCTCTCAGCTTGCCTCTAAAAATAATCCGCCTGTGTTTCTATTCGGTTTTAGCGTGTGCTGGAATATCATCGTCTTCCCCGTAGCTGTGGGGATGTTTATCGCAATGCGAAAAAACAATATATTGATCCGCGAAGGGCGACTGATTTATGGGCAGATCGTGACGATCAGCGGCAAGGATGATAGCGACAACGACTATATGATCTCGCTGAAATACCAGTTCCGCGCTCCCGAGGATCTTCAGATGCTAAACGCGGAAACCACGCACACCCGTGATGATTTGCGCAATACAATCCTGCCTACACGCGGTACGCAAGTGGCTATTTTGTATCGTGATCCCAAGAACTATCAGATCATGTAGCCCGTTGTGACGGGGTTTCTCAACCCGCCTTAGTTGTGAAATTTACCCCAATTTTTACGCTCAAATGTTGACACTTGCTTAATCTTGGCATAAACTAGGCTCATGAAAAACATAAACCTAGGGCGTGTGTCGCCAAAGAAGTTAATCCGCAGTTTATCCCAGCATGGGCTTTAGAGCGCGTGGTGTCTTGAGGACATCCCGCGCTTTTTATTTAGGGTGTGGCAGGTGCAAGGCTTCATTTAGCTAAAATCTAACAAGGAGGCGGGGTCACCATGGACTATGGCATGATCGGTAAAATTGAGAAGGCAAAGTGGTATGCTGCTCACCCAGAACGGGCGACATTCAATAGTTTTACGGTGGAATTTAAGGGTGACAACAGTACCTATACCTTAGAACTAAGTCCGGGGGGATGGCATTGTAGCTGCTCCGGTTTTAGAACCCATAGTATTTGCCCGCATGTGATGGCTCTGGAAAAACTGCTGAAGGTGATGCTAAAGCGCGAGCCGCTGGCATATGCCCAGGGGCAAAATGTGGTGAGCGATGTTGACAAGGCAATGCGGTATTCGGAAGAAAGCGACCGCATCAATTTTTCATCCTTTGATGTCACCTTTCAGGGTGAAAATGGCGATCATCACACGATGTTTCATGGGGATAGCTGGGCTTGCGATTGTGACTTCTTCCACAGCCGCAAGGTGTGTTCCCATACAATGGCAATGGAGCGCATCCTCAAAGGGATGCTGAATACGCCCGTGGTCATTTTTGAATAACGTTTGCTGAAAAACAAAGTTTGCGAAACAAAAAAGGACGAGGGAGCGGGGCACCCGTCCTTTTTTTGTTTGTTAGAGGTTGTGGTTCGGTAGCCTTCTGGACGGTGTGATTAGCCATCGACTAGACTTTGTCCCAACATGGCGCGCACTTTTGAGACCAGATCGTGATGGAGGATCGGCTTCACCAGATAGTCATTGGCACCCGCTTCGATGCCACGAATAATGCTATCAGCATCATTGCGTGCCGACAGCATCAACACAGGAGTAAGCTGAGTCTCGTGCCGTTGACGGATCACTTCGCACAGTTCAATGCCATTTACTTCTGGCATCATGACATCGAGAATGATCAGATCAGGCGTATTGGTGTCCAACATTTCTAAAGCTGAAGCTGCATCACGCGCTTTAAGGACAGCGAAGCCACCGCGATCTAACATGATGCCGATCAGCGTCAGCGCACCCACTTCGTCATCTACGATCAGGACATTGCTTTTTATCGGCATTTTTTTCTTCCTAAATGGTGAATGGGTGCAAATGAAGGGGCACGCAATCACGATAATTCAAAATCACTGTTAACTCAGTTTACCATTGAGGTGACTAGATGCGCAACCAAATAGAATAAAGAACGAGAATATTAATTTTGTAAATTTCGCCAGAATGCGTAACAATAGCGGCAATAGTTGCGTATATGAATCGTAACACTGCGCATCTATGCTCTTGTCGTATCCGTAGAGGCAAAGGAAACCCCTTGATGAGTCAGAATCATGTCGTCACTGTCGAAAACATCTCTAAAACCTATGGTGATTTCAAAGCGGTGAGCGATTTATCTTTTGAGGTCTATAGTGGTGAAATTTTCGCCATGCTGGGACCGAATGGTGCCGGAAAAAGCACCACCATCCGCATGATCCTCGACATTCTAAAACCAGATAATGGGCGTATCACGGTTTTGGGGATGCCGATGAGCGACAAGATCAAAGACCGCATTGGCTATCTACCCGAAGAACGCGGTTTGTATCGCGGGGTGCCCGTGCTAGAAATGATGGTGTATTTGGGGATGTTGAAAGGCATGAGTAGCGCCGATGCCCGCAAACGCTCCCTTGCCTATTTGGAACAGCTCGAACTAGCGGACTTTGCCAAGAAAAAAGTGAGCGAGTTGAGCAAAGGGATGCAGCAAAAAGTCCAGTTTGCGGTCACAGTTCTGCACGACCCGGATCTCATCATCATTGATGAACCTTTCAGTGGGCTTGATCCCGTCAATACCTTGTTGGTCAAAAAATTGTTGCTCGATTTCAGCAAACGTGGCAAAGCCGTCATCATGAGTACCCATCAGATGCCGCAAATTGAAGAGATGGCAGAACGGTTGTTGATGATCAATCGCGGGCGTAATGCTTTATATGGCAAAGTGGATGAAGTGCGCCAGCGCTATGCGCCCCATGCGGTACGTGTGCAAGGGCAGGGGGATTGGGCGGCACTGCCCAGTGTGGAACGGGTGGAGGCAGTAGAACAAACGCGCGGCGAGGTCATGCTCTATATGAAAGCCTCCGCCACGCCCGATACCTTACTGGGCGAGATCGCCGCTGCACCCAATGTCCATATCCGTAGTTTTGAACTCGCCATCCCCAGCTTGAACGAGATTTTCGTGCAAGTGGTTCACGATCAAGGTGGAATCCCTGCCGAACTTATCAAAGCGGGAGGCAAAGCCCATGCATAGAATCGGGCTGATCGCTCGTTACGAGTTTTTGTCGAATATTCGCAAACGTTCCTTTTTGGTTGCCTCCATCGGGATGCCCATCTTTACCGTGATCATTTTCGTCATCATCGCTTTGGTTGCCGTTGATTCGGAAACAAATGTCGATCGCTTTGCGAAGGTGGGTATGGTCGATCAATCTGGCGTGATTGCGAACCTTGCGATTTTGGATGGGACACTGGCAGAAGGTGAGCGTCCGATTGAGTTTATTGCGTTTGCCGATGCGAACAGCGCGCGCGCCGCGTTGGATGCCAGCGACATCGGTGCATATTTTGTTTTAGAAGCGGATTACTACACAACGGGTCGGGTTGTTTTGGTGTCGTCATCGGGCAGCCCAGAAGCGCTGACCGACCGTCTGAATCTCTTGTTGATTCGCAACCTCAGTACCGGCATTGATCCGATGCTCTTGGAGCGCATTCTCGACCCGACGACTCGGAACGTGCGCGATTTGAGTACCGGACGGTTGCTGCCGCCCGAAGGGATTATTTTTCTGGTGCTGACGCCGATCATCTTCGCCGCCATTTTTATGATCGCAGGTACCACCACCAGCGGTTATTTGATGTCGGGGGTGGTTGAAGAAAAAACCAACCGCATCATGGAGATTCTGATCACAGCGGTCACGCCTATGCAGTTGTTGGCGGGGAAGATCCTCGGCTTAGGGCTATTGGGATTATTCCAACTGGTCATCTGGGCGGTGCTGGGAGTGGTCGGGGGGGTGCTTTCGCAATCGCTTAGTTCTGATGTCTTGAGCGGCTTTTATATCGCTCCGGATTTGCTGGCGCTGATGATTATCTACTTTCTGCTCGGCTATTTTACGTTGGCAACCGTAATGGCGGGTATCGGCGCGGTGGTGGGGTCGGAACAAGAAAGCCGTCAGTTTTCTGGCATTGTCACGCTGTTGTTCGTGGTGCCGTTCATCGCCTTTGTGACTTTTATCATCGACCCCAATGGTGTCGTGCCAACGGTGTTATCGATTATCCCGCTCACGTCGCCCACTTCGATGATCATGCGTGCCAGTTTTACCATTGTCCCGCCTGAACAATTGCTTCTCAGCCTTGCCTTACTGGTGGCGTTTAATCTATTGGTCTTGTGGGTGTCGGCGCGTATTTTCCGCTTGACGCTGTTGCTGGTCGGCAATCCGCTGAGCGCCCGTCAATTATTGGGCTTGTTCCGCCCGCGTCCGGTGCATTCGGTTTTGACCGCGCCGACAGGGGAAGGCAGCGCCACGACATGACGACACTGGTCTATAGGATGCAAGGGGAAAACCTGTGACACGCGATTTTTGGATCGTTTTTCAATACGAATTGCGCCGCAATCTGCGCCGTTCGGGATATTTGTTTACGACTTTTGGCATCCCGTTGCTGGCAGTGGTCGGGCTATTTTTGTACCAACAAATCGCGGGCACTCAGGCGCAAAATGCCCCCGACCCAACCGCAGAAGTGACGGACGATCTGGGCTTTGAAGGGTTGCGGAGTGCGGGGTATGTCGATCTGGCGAATATCACGACCCCAGAGACCGGCGATCCAAGTGGTATTCTGACTCGCTATGATGATGAGGCTGCTGCCCTTGCTGCTATCACCAATGGCGATATTCAGTTGTATTACCTGATTGAGCCGGATTATTTGGCGACGGGCAACGTCATCGCCGTGCAACCGCGCGTGGTTTTGGGGGAACTCAATTTTCAGCCGATCTCGCAACTACTGTTCAGCGTCGTGACGAAAGACTTAGACCCTGAATTGCGTGCGCGTCTGGCGAATCCGTCTTTGCTTAGCCTCACCAATTTGCAATTGACTTCGGTCGCGACGACCGCCGACGCGGATGCGGATGCTGGTGAGGGGAGTGCCTTTGTGTTGGTGTATGTGTTTGGCTTGGCATTGACGTTCAGCTTGTTCGTCACCAATGGCTATCTGATGCAGTCGGTGATCGAAGAAAAAGAAACTCGTCTAGTCGAGATTTTGCTATCGTCGCTGCGCCCCCGTGATTTGCTGAGCGGCAAAATTGTCGCGCTTGGCATTTTGGGGTTGTTACAAGTCGTAGCGTGGGTTATCGGGTTGGTGGGCGCGGTGCGGGTCGCGGCGGGTTCAGACTTTGTGCAGACACTTGGCATTTTGGCGACGCTGGCGAATATTCAAATCCCATTTGATATTTTGCCGGTGTTGCTGGTGTATTTCGTGCTGGCATATCTGATGTTCGCGGGTTTTTACAGCATCGTCAGTGCGCTGTCAAATTCCATGCGCGAGGGTCCGCAATATGCCGTACTGTTTACCTTGCCGGCAGTTTTGCCATTTTATTTCATCAGTGTGTTTACGTCAGAACCCAATGGCACACTGGCGACGGTGATGAGTATCTTCCCGCTGACTGCGCCGATGGCGATGACGATGCGTTTGGTTTTGACCGATGTGCCCGTCGCGGATTTGGTGATCAGCGTGGCGCTACTGGCGGTGAGCGTGGTCGGCGTCATGTGGCTGGCAGGGCGCATCTTCCGCGTGGCGATTTTGCTATCGGGCAGTATGCCGAAATTGCGCGATATCCCGCGCTTGATCCGTAGTTGAGGAAGGGGCAGGTAGGGTCACGAAAGATGAGTAAAGGCGTAAATTTTCTCATCTGAACCCTCTTGACCTTTGAAAAAATACGCCTTATACTGTGATCATTGTCGGCTTAACCATAAAGGAGGTGATTTTGTGTTTATTCGCAGTCATGAGGGGGCTACCCCCTGAGACGCTCATCTCTCTAATGAGCGTTTCTCTACCCCCTAGAGGATAGCTCCCACGACAGCACCGCCCCTCGTGTCCACGACACGGGGGGCGCTGTATTTTTATAGCCCCATGCCTTGTTTCGCCCTGCTATTTTTCAGCCTTATCACCATAATCCTCTAAAAGCTTGCTAGAATTAAAGCGTACCCTTTGACGATTGGTACACCACCATAGGGAAAAGATGATGAGACGGCAGGTGATGAGCCTGATATTTCTGGCTTTAGCGACGGTTTTCGCGTGGGCACGGGTGGCGAACGCCGATACTAGGGAATCTTTTAGCGCGAACTGGACAGCAGAGTATTACAACAACACGACCCTGTCTGGAGCGCCGGTGTGGGTCGAAACTTTATCTGGAGAGATTGATTTCTTTTATGGCTATGCCAGCCTTGTCCTCGGCATTGTCAATGAAGATGATTTCTCGATACGTTTCTCAACCGTTCGGTCTTTTGACGAGGGGCTTTATAAATTCTGGCTCATTTCTGATGATGGGATGCGCATCTTCATCAATGGGGTCAGTGTCTATGATGAATTTGTGGAGCGCTCAACAACACAAGCGCACTTCACGAGGATCATGACAGCGGGGACACATGATGTCGTTGTTGAATATTTTGAAGCCAAAGGGGGCGCAGTTGCTTGGTTTATGTGGCTCCAAACAGGTACGCTGAATGTCACCCTCGATCTATTAGATCGTCCACCCAAACCACACCCGTCATGGCAAACGTTTGTCCATATGCTGTTGATGGATTACAGCGGCGCATCACCTATCCTAGACATGTGGTCACCGACTGATCAGACGGGTACGGTTTATCCGACGGAAATTAGAATGGGGACGTATCGCTTATGGTGAAGTCTGATACCGCGCTGGCAAGTGCGCAAATGGTGACGCTGACGGTAGGTGAAAATAACATTTCGATTGGACCGATGCGCGAAGGTGATGCCGACGGCAACGGACTCGTGAACATCATCGACTTCTCGATCTTGGCGACTGCTTTTGGCAAGTTGAGCGGTCAGGCGGGGTTCAATATTGCGGCTGATTTCAATAATGACGGCATCATCAACATCACTGACTTTTCGCTGTTGGCGACGAGTTTTGGGCAAAGCGACGCCAGCCCAT
>Ga0209490_10003340_pt1 | contig 14982 bp, 9 predicted proteins | sample MAT06_FD_187209 | JGI IMG/M metagenome (GOLD analysis project Ga0209490, IMG submission 187209) | Freshwater microbial communities from Lake Fryxell liftoff mats and glacier meltwater in Antarctica - MAT-06 (SPAdes) (version 2) | ecosystem: Environmental > Aquatic > Freshwater > Ice > Liftoff...
CACGCGCACCACCGCCACCGTGCCGTCGCTGAGCAGCGCCCAATCGTCGCCCTGTGGTAAGGGATTGATCTTGACAGTCATGCGCATGCTGCCGTCTTCGCCACGTGTCATGGCCGTTTCTGATTTAGGCACCTTGAGCCACGCGACGCTGTCCGCTTTGCGCGTATCGAAGTTGGCGCGAACGATGGGGACCGAATCGGGCTGTTGGGCTCCTTGATTGCCACGGCCTCCGGGGCCGCCGCCACCGAAGCCGCCACCGCCGCCGAAACCGCCGCCGAAACTGCCGTCACCGCGAGTCTGCTGTGCGGCCGGTGCAGCCGGCATGGCTTGCCCCGGAATAGGCGCCGTCGCGGCGCGCGGTTGCCCACCTTGGGGCTGCCCACCACGCCCACCACCACGATCGTTCCCCGAACCAAACATGGCGCCAACTCCACCGCCACCAACGTTATTGCCTTGACGGTACACGAGCTGCCCCATGGTGTCGAAGGCGTTCGCGCCAAGGTTGGTTGAGGCCAACGTATTGATGTCGTTGTTCCGAGGCGCGGCCATGATGCGCGTCACCTTGCCCTGCGCATTCAACACGAGCATCGCGTTCGTCGACGGATCGACGATGATCGAGGAATCCCCGAGATAGGGAATCAATCCAGCGGCCCGTTGCCCGTAGGGCACAGGCGCGCCAGGGGCCGTGTCAGCGATGACCCGTACTTCCTTCAGCCCGCCGTCGAAGCGAAGCATCTGACGCCGGGACCCATCATTGACGTAGACGCTGCCGTCGGAGAGTACACGAAGCGACGTCACCGCCCCAACACCGCGCGCCGCGCGCGCCTCGGCGGGAGCGAGTTGCTTGAGTGGCACCTTCGCCGCGGTACTCGCGGTATCCTGCGCGCCCAGCAATGGGCCAGCGAGCGATGCGGCGCCAGCCACAATCAGCGCGCGCAGAGATGGTGTGTTCGTGGTCATGTATGCCTCAAGAGAAGAACGCCGCGTTTGTCCGAGCGCGCGAATGGGAGTGTGACGCAGTGCCGTTGGCATCAGTTCCCTCGCCCGCCGCCGCCAAACCCACCCCCACCACCACCGCCACCACGACCGCCACCGCCACCACCACCACCGCCAAACCCACCGCCACCGCCACCGCCACCGCCTGCGGTCCCGGAGCGGATGCCAATGAGCGTGCGCTTGTCCATAAAGCCCGCAAGCTGCGTGGGAAGAACGCGGTACTGCGCGGCAGTCAGCAGCTTGCGAAGATCGGGGGCAATCTTGATCAGCATATCCACGTTCTCCTCACGCGCGTGCCTGTACTTGTCATACGCCGCGCCATGATCGTACTTGTCGGGCAGATCCACGAGAAACCGCGTGACCGGATTCCAGATGGAATCGGCTTTGAGCACGTAGTGATAGTTGAGCGTGGCAATGCTGTCCGCCTGCTTTCGCGTGAGCTTGAGCGTATCGGACTGCTGCAGCAGCTGCTGCATGGGATTGATGATGCCTGAGTTCGCGGTACCGCGTAGCTGCTGCAAGGTAGGCTTGTTGCCGGTGCGTGAGCGACCGCGGTCCAATTGCTGGAGCAACTGCTGGCTCTCTCGCGTGGGCCCGATATCGAAGCGCAGGAGCGCGGTGATCGATGTCGGCTGACGGAACGCGTTCTGCGACGGGCGTGTCGACCCGAAGCGCTCGTTCACCTCGTACTTGAAGCTGTTCGTCGTCGCATCGAACCCGCGCACAAACAGCAGGTTCTGGTCTGGCTGAATGAACTGGCCCCACCCTTTCAGATTGTCCTGTCCATGTACCAACCGATCGATACCGCCGATCGGGTTTTGGATTTGCACCGACAGATTCACCCGCTGCGGAAGACCGATGCGCAGCGAGTTGACGGAGATGCCGAGGTTGCCGCTGGACGTCCACGGCCCGAGGCACGAGTTGCGACCGGCAAGCGCGCCGAGCTGGGAACGCAGGCAGTTCGTGGCCTCGGGCGTTCCATTCGCCAGCAGCGCCTGCATCCCTGCCATCACCGTTGGGTCGCTTCCTGCGGATGTGGGATCGAAGATGAACGCGCGGTCGTTGTTGTAGCTGTCGCCGTTCACATCGCCTTGAATCAGCGGCGTGTAGAACACCCCTGAGCGGAATCCGGCTGACCACGAGATGCGCATGGTGTTGAGCCAGTTGTAGCTGAGCGAATACTGGATCTGATGCCGAGCGAAGTTTTGCCCAGGTGACCATTCGCGTGATCGCGGATCGGACACCGTGCTGGTAAATCCGTTGAACTGTTCACGCACATCGGCCAGCACGTACGACGCACTCCAACCCCAGCGTGAACTGAAAGACACGGGCCGCAGGTTGAAGGTGAGTTGACTGGTCTCCGATTGCAGATTCGAGACCTGCTCGGTGACGCGACCGTACGCCTCCACCACGCGTGAGCCACGCCATGCAATCACACCGGTCGAGGGCACTACCGACGTATTGGGGACGTAGATCGGCCGATTGGCTTCGTTGCCCAACACGAAACTCTGTTGACCAGGGAAGTTGATATCAACGCCAGCCCCTTGATTCTGATTCCGGGACCACGTCGCATCAACGGTCGCTTGGAATCTGTTTTTCAGGATCGCGCCACTCCATTGCAGATTGGAGCGCAACGACCGCTGGGCCAGATAGCCACCGCTGAAGAACGTGACGTTGGGTGTGCTATTTGCAAAGACGGTGCCGTTGGTGCCATCGGCGCACGTGAGCGGGATGTTGTTCTCACTGACCGAATACGACCGCCAATTCGGAATGGGCGCGGCCGCCCCTAAACAGGTGAGCGCCTGCAATCCTGTTGGCAATCCGGTGTTATCGATGGCGCCCTGCACGAGCGTGAGCCCGGGCGTGTTTTGGAATACGCCCATCCCGCCTCGCACCACGGCGCGCGGAGCACGCACCATGCCGGGGATCAGAGTGAGTTGATCAGCTTGTCCATAAGTCCACGAGAAACCAACACGCGGGCTGAAGTAGTACCGGTTGGGGACCTCAGTGTTGTCGCGGTTGAAGGCTGTGGCGATGGCCGGGTTGGGATTGGGACCGGCAAGATACTTGTTGCCATCCATCCGCACGCCGTATTGCACTTGAACATCACGGGTGGGCCGCCAGGCATCGCCCAGGGAGAAGGCGCCAACCATCTGGCTGCCGCTTCGACGACGTGGGGCCAACTGGCGCGTGTACGACGCCGGGATGCCGGCCTCCAGCGCGCTGAGCGAGTTGTAGGTGAACGTGCCCTGCTGATTCTGTGTGAAGTCCTGCCAATAGCTCTCCTGGCGCAGTTCGGTGGTGAACTTGACCCGGTGGCGGTTGTCATCGCTGAACCACGACAATATGTTGTTGCCGGAAATCGTCGTGTTCTGCGACGCGGTGTTCAAATTGGTACTCCCTGCGAAGGCGAGGTTGCGCACCGACGACGACCCGTCTTCCAGCGAAGAATTTACGCGCACGTTGCCCGCCGGCAGATTGACAAAGGGCTCGGCGTTATTGCGCGACAGATTGAATCCCAACGTCGATTCAGTGAAGAGTCCGAAAAATCCAGCCTGACCGCTGTGGCGCAACTGTGCCGTGCCGCCATAGGTGGAGCGCTCGCCGTCGCGTGACGGCGTAAAGAGCGCCGTCTGCCCGCCACCCACGGGCGCAGTCCGACTCAAATTTCCCGTCACCGTGGCCGTATAGGTGTTGCCACGCGTGGAGTTCTGCGGGACGAGGTCGAAACCACCCAGGAATGATCCGCGATCGGCGATACGCTGCGACGAATACTCGTCCACGTTGAACGGCACCTGCTGCGTACCGAGAATCCCAAGGAGCCGCGACACGGAGTCGGCCGACACACCAACAGTCTGGAAACCAAGATCGTTGCTATTGAGGAGCGTTTGCAGATCCTGCATCCGACGATCGAACTGGAACGACGTATTGTAGAACGAATGATCTTGCTTGAACGGCCCCGACGCGGAACCGCCGAGCGAAAGATTCGTGAACTGCTGCGCCGTGGCCTGTGCCACGCGATCCACCCACTGCATGGGAGGGGCAATCAGATTGGAACTGAAGGCGCGATTGCGAAAGTTTGAGCCTGCACGCGTACGCACCTGCAACTGTCCTCCGGAGAAACCGCCGCGCGACACATCGTACGGCGACGTGGACAGCGAGGTGCTGACAGCCGCATCACGTGGCACCGTCGCGTCGCCGAAGTTCAATCCATTCAGCTGCGTGTTATTCTGGTCTCCACCAAGCCCGAAGACGGAGAAGGCATCCGCGGCACCATCAGCACCGAGCAAAAGTTGGACACCGGGAATCGAGGCCGCCATCGCCGCCAGATCACCCATCTGATCGGCCGACAAGAACCCAGGATCCGCCGACACGGCTCGCTCGGTACCACTCACATCGGACAGTGTATCAGTGCGCGAGACCGCAGCACGCTCACTGACCTGGATCGCGTCGAGCGTGACCGTCGCCGCGCTTAAGCGTGCATCGGCGATCAGGACTTCCTGGTCGGCCGTGCGCAGCACTTGATATCGCCGCGGCGTAAACCCGAGCGCCGCAAAGGTCACCCAGTAATCCCCTTCACCGCCGGGGAACGAGATCTGATAGCGGCCGTTGCGGTCCGTACGCGACGTGCGACTGACGTTGCCGCTGAGGGTCGTTGCGGTGACGAGCACGTTGGCAACGCCGACCGCGTCGGGACCGAGCACTCGGCCCCGGATGATATCGACGGACTGGGCGGCGGCCGACGACGCGAAGAGCAGGAGCAGTCCGAGGACGGACGCGAAGCGGCGAAAGAAGCGAGTATAGGTCACGAAAGACTGAGACGGGAAAACATCTGATGCGTTAAGGGGCCGATCGGCGGCCAGAGCGCCGCATCGTTGTTTTGATACGTCGCGTATCCCTCTGCCGTTGACTGTCGGTGGACTATCTTGCGAGATGGAGATCCTTCGCGACCCGATTTGGAACAACGTTCGGCTTGACCCACTGGCCTTGGCGCTCCTTGATACGCCGGTTGTCCAGAGGCTCCGATATGTTCGGCAGCTGGGCCTTGCCTTTCTCGTGTACCCCGGCGCTACGCACTCGCGTTTTGAGCATGCACTTGGGGCCTATCATCTGGCCGGCCTGGCGCTCCGTCTGCTCAGCGAACACGAAGGGGCGGGTCCACACAGCGCGCGCGACCACGCGCTGATCCGGGCCGCCGCGCTGCTGCATGATGTCGGGCACTATCCCTTCTCCCACGCCCTCGAAGAAATCGGCGTGACGCATCACGAGCAGGTGGCCCGCTCGCTGATCACCGAGGGACCCGTTGCCAAAGCGCTCGCGCAACAGCTGGGACCAGACGCGCCGGAGGAGGTCTTCGCGCTCATCACCGGGACGAGTGCGCATGCGTTGCAAGGCCTCATCTCAGGGTCCATCGATCTCGACAAGATTGAGTACCTCAAGCGCGATGCAACGATGTGCGGCGTGCCGTACGGCGAGATCGACGTCGATCGGCTGCTCAACTCGCTGGTATTGGTTGAACATCCGGACCATGGGCGCATCACGATCGGCGTGCACGAGAAAGGCCTGTCGGCACTGGAGTCCCTGCTCTTCGCGAAGTACCAGATGTATCGCAACGTGTATTGGCATCACGCGGTGCGCAGTGCGACGGCGATGTACAAACGTCTGGTCGCCATCAGCCTTGACGCTGGCATTGTGCAGGCGGCAGAGGTGGCCCGCTACACTGATGAAGGCCTGCTGGTCTGTCTCGATATTCCGCACCTCCCGATCGACGCGCGTCGACAACTTGACGGGATTCGTGCACGTCAGCTGCACAAGCGCGCCTACGAGTGCCCCGCAGCGACGTTGGGCGACGACGTCGGCGAGTGGATCGCCTCCGACTTCGCCCTCACCCGTCGCGTTGAGGATGCGCTGGCTCGCGAGTTGTCGCTCCCGACGGGTGCCCTGCTGTTGGACTACCCGGCGAAGACCCAAATGCTCGGGCTCGAGTTGCCGATGCGGCGACGCGACGGCCGCATTGAGTTGCTGACGTCGGCGGGCTGGGACGGCGCCATGAACCTGCCGCGCCTCAGCGATGAGTTCTATCGCAGTGCCCGCAGGCTTCGCGTGTTCACCGCCAACCGTGCGCCGATCCCGACCGAAAGGGTGTTACAGGTGTTACAGCAAGATGCCGATGCTGTTCGACATCAGTTGGATTGCGGTGTTGCGCTGCTCTAAACCGATCACCCTCTTTTTGTCGGGATCACCGCTCGTGATCACGGCGCGGTGCCACCCCTTCCCCATGCAACCGCTGCGCGCCATCTGTGGCGTCATCTGGCTGGCCTTCGCGTCGACGCCACTGTCTGCGCAAGCCGCGGCAACGGTGGATACGATGACGCTTCCCGTCATCGCTTCGGAGCGCGCAGCTCACGTCGACTCCGCAGCGGTACCGCTTGGCGCCTGGAGCGGATTGCGACGGGAGTTCCTTTCAAGCTCCACCCCGATGCGCGTCGCACTCGGCGCGAGTTTCGACCAGTTTCAGAAGGCGCCTAAAGAGTGGCCTCGCACGTTTCGCGGATTGGGCCAGCGAAGCGGCGTTCGGCTGGCCGAGGTTAGCGCGCAGCTCTTCGTGCTGTATGGCACAGCGGCGGTGTTTGGCCAAGACCCTACCTATCGCCCGCGTCGACATGGATCGGCGTGGGCGCGAACGCAGCACGCGTTCATTGGATCTGTGTCCGCATACCGACCCGACGGCTCCCGTGTCTTCGCCCTCGGCACCTTCACGGGCGCTGTTGCAGCGACGGTGGTGTCCAAACAGCTCTTGCCTGCCACGACGACCCGCGCGCAGATCGTGTCGCGCGGTACCTCCATGCTGAGTAATCGTGTGGTGCGATCGCTCTGGCAGGAGTTTCTCTCACCGCGACCGCTTTAAGGCGCCAGGATGCGGCGCCCAGAGCCACAGCGCCTCTCGTCACGGTCGCCCGCCGTCAGGCTCCCTTCTCACACCGCGGCGTACCCTGCTTCGCGGCCTCCAACATCTCGACCGCTTCCGTCGTGATCCCCCTGCCCCGATCCTTGGCGTAGAATGCCGCGATACCGGCGTGGAGGGAGTCGCTGCTCACGGTCGAGCGCACACCGTGAGCCCATTGGCGAACCTCGCGCGGCAGCTCAACAATGCAGCCCATGTCGCGACCGTCGGCATCGAGCAGCACGATGGTTGGCGTGGCGTTGCGCCCGTCGAGTGACTTATGGGTTTCCTGCACCGCGCGACCGTTGACGGGCAACACAATGCGCAGGTCAATGCCAGGTATTAATTCCGCCAGCTTGGCGAGATATGGGACGGAGTTCATGGAATCGCCGCACCGGTCAATCGCCACCACGAGGAGTTTCCAATTGCCGCCCACCGCACGAGCGCGCGCCAACAATGCGTCGTCGACCCGCGCGCTATCCGCCATACGCAGCCACCCCTCTCGACGTGCCTTAGCCGCGGTCAGGAAGTCCGCGAATGGCTGGCCGCTCGCCTGCAGCTGGAGCAGTGTGCTATCGGCCCGAACCGCACAACGAGCCGAGGAAGCTGCCTGCGCGCGATGTGGCGACGCCAGAAGCGCGAAGACGGCCACCGTCAGCGTGCCAAGGAAACGTGTCGAGACAGTCATCGGTCGTTGGGCTTGAAGGGTGAAGTGACTACGGCATCTGCTGCTTTGCACGGCCGTGTGCGTCTGCAAGTTTGCGTCCGATTCCGCGATAGAAGGCGGCATCGAGCGGCTTGCCATCCTCGGTGAGCGCCATCGCGCAGCGCTCGAGTGCATACAGAATGTTGCCGAGGTACGTCTGCGACAGCTCGGCGACGGATTCGTCAGCCACGCTCGTCAGTCGCGCTTGACGGCGGGCACTTCGCCGGTCGTGCCGGTGGGCATGCCGTGAACGGAGAGGACCTGCACTGCGATCGCGGTGATGTTGTCCAACCCGCCACGGCGGTTGGCCTCGGTGATCATCGCATCGACCATGCGACCCGGCGTTCCACGCGTTTCGATGATCTTCTTGAGCTGCGGGTCTTCCACCATCCCCGTCAAGCCATCGGAGCAGAGGATATACAGGTCACCGTTCTGCAGCTCACCCTCAAGGACGTCAGCTTCGACGGCGGCGTTGGCACCCACGCACCGGGTGATGACGTTGCTATAGGGATGGTAGCGCGCCTGCTCGGGCGTCAGAAAGCCCGCGTCGACCTGCTCCTGGACGTACGAGTGGTCTTTGGTGATTTGTCGCAAGACACCGTCGCGCACCAGGTAGATGCGGGAATCGCCGATATGGCCAATGATCCAGCGGCCGCCCCCCATGAGCATACAGGACGCGGTCGTGCCCATGCCCTGCTTGTCGGCCTCGACGATCGTCCGCTCGTAGATCGCCCTGTTGGCCTCTCGGAGGGCATGTGCCATCCCAACGCCGATGGCTGGACCGGACAAATCCCGAAAGGGCGCCAATTCGCGAGCCACCGTTTGCACCGCCATCTCGCTTGCGACTTCGCCCGCTGCGTGACCGCCCATACCGTCGGCGACGATAAAGAGCCCCCGCTGCGCATCGGCGTCGGCATAGAGACTGTCTTCGTTGCCTGCGCGGATGCGCCCGACGTCTGTGCCGGCGGCGACGGAAAGCTGCACGTGGATGGGGTGGTCTTGACGCGAAGGAAACTACGTGGGGAGACCGAAGCTACCCGTGCGCCGCGTCGCTTCGCAAGCGCACAGCCTCCACAGATCTCGTAATTCCGGTCGAATCGGTGGGACCGACCTCACGTGTGGCCTCGGCGGGATCGCCGACCTGGAGCACAAAAAGGCGATCGTAGAGACCGCCGACAGCTCGCAAAGCCCGATGCGTGCCGCGCTCGACCACCTCGCCATGGTGCAGCACCAGGATTTCGTCCGCGTCGACCACGGTGCTGAGCCGGTGCGCGATCGCGATCGTCGTTCGCCCGCGCATCAACTCCGCGACGCCGGACTGTATCACGGCCTCAATCTCGGAATCTACTGCGCTGGTGGCCTCGTCCAGCACCAACAATGCCGGATCAGCCGCAAGGGCGCGAGCAAATGCCAGGAGCTGCCGTTCGCCGACGCTCACGCCGCCGCCACGCTCCGACAATTCGTGCGTCCAACCACCTGGGAGTCGATCAATCACGCGATCGGCCCCCACGCGCTGCGCCGCTCGCGTCAGCGCGCTGTCATCAAGCCCGGAGCCAAGTCGCACATTGCTGGCCACATCGCCAGCAAAGAGGAAAATGTCCTGTTGCACGTACCCTATGACCGATCGAAGCACGTCAACCGGCATGGCCCGAATATCCACCCCGTTAAGCAGGATGCGTCCGCGCTGCGGATCGTAGAACCGCAGCAAGAGGCTGACGATCGTCGTCTTGCCAGCCCCCGTATGGCCAACCAGTGCGATCGTCTGCCCGGGACGCGCCACGAAGCTGATGTCTTTCAGCACCCATGGTGCCGCGCGCTCGTCCGCGGCCTGCGGTTGTGGCGCCTGATCATCGGACACCCCGCCTTCGAGACCATAGCGAAACCAGACGCCCTCAAAGGCAATGGTGACACCGGCCTGACGCAGTGCGCCCACACGGGCGTCGCGGTCCACCGTGGGTGTCAGCCCTGGCGCCACCGGCGTATCGAGCAGCGCGAAAATCCGCTCCGAAGCGGCCATCGCCTGCTGCAGAATATTGTACTTCTCCGAGAGGTCCTGAAGCGGCTGAAAGAATCGTCGAACCAACTGCAAAAATGCGGCGACGGTACCAACCGTGAGTGCGTCGTGCCCAACTCGAAACCCACTGGCCACCAACAGGCTGGCCAGTGCGAGGGTGGTGAGCACTTCAATCACGGGGAAGTAGAGCGCGTACACGGTGATCGACTTCAAATGGGCCTCGAGATGCGACGCGTTGAGCGCATCGAATCGCGCCACCTCGGCCTCCTCGCGCGAAAAAAGCTGCACAATACGAATACCCACCAACCGCTCTTGCAAAAACGCGTTCAACTGCGCCAAGCGCGCACGAATGTCGCGATATCCCGTCCGGACGCTGGACTGAAAGATCCGCGAGGCCAGAAAGACGAACGGAATGACCGCGAACGACGCCAACGCCAAGCGCCAGTCGACGAGCAGCATCATCGTGCTGATCGCCAACAGCGTACAGAGGTCGCCGAGCCCGGCCACGACACCCGAGGTAAAGAGCTCGTTCAGCGACTCGACGTCACTGGTGACACGTGTGACCAGTCGACCAACCGGAGCGCGATCGAAGTACACAATCGGGAGCCGCTGCAACCGTGCGAACAGCTCGGCGCGCAAATCCCGCATGACTCGCTGGCCGAGCAGATTGGTGAGCATCGTCTCGCCGTAGCTGGCACCGAATTGGGCGAACAACAGGGCCACGAAGGCGAAGGCCACCTGCACGACGCGATCGGCATTGCGAGACGGCAAGGCGTCGTCAATGACCCAGCGGGTGAGCAGTGGCCCGACCAGCTGCAACAGTGCCTCGATTGCGATCAACACGAGCGCCCCGACCACCAGCGTCTGATACGGCCGGACGTAGTGCAAAAGACGGCGGACGAGCCTGGCGTCGTACGCCTTACCAACGACCGCGTCGTCGGCTGGGGAAGTCGTGTTGGGTGCGTCAGCCATTCACCAGCAATCTAGTCGCGCGCGCGGATAGTTTTCAGCGCATGAAGGATCGCATACGCATTCGGGGTGCCCGACAGCACAATCTCAAAGGCTTTGATCTCGATATTCCACGCAGCGCGCTCACCGTGATCACGGGCGTCTCGGGATCGGGAAAATCGTCGTTGGCGTTCGACACGATCTACGCCGAGGGCCAGCGGCGGTATGTGGAGTCGCTCTCGGCCTACGCGCGGCAGTTTCTGGAGCGCATGGAAAAACCGTTGGTGGATTCGATCGATGGGCTTTCGCCAGCTGTAGCCATCGAGCAGAAGAATCCGACGAAGACCTCCCGCTCCACGGTTGGCACGGCGACGGAGATCTATGACTACTTGCGTCTGTTGTGGGCGCGCATTGGACGCAGCTACTGCCGAGTGTGTGACCGTGAGTTACGGCCGGACACGGTGCAGTCGGTGACCGACGTGGCGATGGCGTTGCCGAGCGGGACCCGATTTGCCGTGGCCTGCCCGCTGATTCGTTCGGCTGATGTGAGTCACGCAGTGATCGATGAGAATTTGCGGACCCGTGGGTTCGTGCGCATTGCGTCCGGCGAGCAGTTGCTTCACCTGGATGACGTGGTCGCCGCGTCCATTGACCTCGCCACAGCACCCTCGTTGTACATCGTGGTTGATCGCCTTCGCGCTGATGCAGCGTCCCGGGGGCGCATCGCGGATGCCGTGCAAACCGCCTTTAACGAGGGCGACGGCGACGTGCTGTTGCTGTTCCCGGAACCCATCACGCCGCCGCCTCACCTGCGCGCGGCTGCGATTGGCGACACGGTGACAACGCTGGCCTTCACCGATCGCTTTGAATGTCCGAACGACGGCACACGAGCGCCACTGCCCACGCCACAATTATTCTCGTTCAACAATCCGCGTGGTGCGTGTCCAGCGTGCAACGGATTTGGCGCGAATCTGACGTACGATGAATCACTCATCGTGCCCAATGTGGAATTGTCCCTTCGTGATGGGGCGATTGATCCATGGACCGCACCGCGGTACGAAAAGCAGCGCCGGATGGTGGTGGAGTGTGCCCGTTCACTGGGCGTCTCACCGGATGCAAAATGGAAGTCCCTTCCGAAAGCGGCGCGTGAGCATTTGTTGCGCGCGAAGACCCGGGCCTACACCGGCATGTTTCCGTTCCTCGAAGCGTTAGAGGAAAAGAAGTACAAGCAGTACATCCGTGTCTTTCTGCGAAAGTACCAGCGCGCCATGCCGTGCGCGGACTGTGGGGGCAGCAAGCTGCAGCCAGACGCGCTGCAGGTGCGGGTGGATGGTCATACCATCGCGCAGGCGACCCAGATGCCCGTGCGCGATTTGCTGGTGTGGCTGGATGGTCTGGATCTGACGCCGACCGAGCGGCAGATTGCCGACTCGCTGTTGCGTGAATGCCGGTCGCGTACACGGTTTTTGGTGGATGTTGGGCTGACCTATCTCACCATGGACCGCGCCACGCGCACGCTCTCGGGCGGCGAAGCGCAGCGCATCACGTTGGCCAACGCGCTTGGCGCGGCGCTCGTGGATGCCACGTATGTGCTCGACGAGCCGAGCATCGGCTTGCACGCGCGCGACCTCGATCGTCTGCTGATGCTGCTGCAGGCGCTGCGCGATGGCGGCAACACCGTTATCATGGTGGAGCACGATCTGGAGGCGATGCGCATCGCCGACTATATGGTGGAGTTGGGCCCGGCGGCCGGCGAGCACGGCGGCGAGGTGGTGTTTGCCGGCCCGATGTCCGACGCTGAGCGCAGTCCACTCACTGGCCAGTATCTTACCGGTGCGCGCACCATTCCGCTGCCCAAAACGCGTCGAGCCGTCGGACCGCGATGGATTGATCTCAAGGGCGCGCGCGCGCACAACGTGCACGGCGTCGACGTGCGTATTCCGGTTGGCGCGATGACGGTGGTGACCGGTGTCTCCGGCTCGGGCAAGAGCACGCTGGTGCACGATATTCTCTACCACGCGATCGAATCGCGTGTGCACGGCGAGCACTCAGCGAAGGAGCATCTCGGCGAAACCGTCGGCAGCTTTTCGTCACTGAGCGGCGACGAGATGTTTGACGACGTCGTGCTTGTTGATCAGAGTCCGATTGGCAAGTCACCACGATCAAATCCTGTCACGTACGTGAAAGCGTACGACGAGATCCGCAGGCTGTTCAGCGAAACGCCGCTTGCCCGCACGCGCGGCTACGGCCCGGGACACTTCTCGTTCAACGTCGCGGGTGGTCGATGCGACACCTGCGAAGGCGCGGGGGCCATCGATGTGGAGATGGTGTTCATGGCCGACGTGTTTGTGCCCTGCGACGCTTGCGGCGGTAAACGATTCAAGCCCGAGTTGCTGGAAGTGCGTTTCAAGAACAAGTCGATCGCCGACGTGTTGGAGTTGACCGTCGATGAATCGATCAAGTTCTGGCCGCGCGAGGACAAGCTGGCGCAAGCCCTCTGGCATGTGCAGCAAGTGGGGCTTGGGTACCTGCGCTTAGGGCAACCGGCGACGACGCTCTCGGGCGGTGAAGCCCAGCGCCTCAAGATTGCCCGCGAGCTGGCGCTGTCGGCCAAGGGCAGCGCGCGCAAACTGTACATCCTTGATGAGCCCACGACCGGACTTCATCTCGAAGATATCCGACGCCTCGCGGGCGTGTTTGAACGGCTGCTTGATCAGGGGCACACACTGCTGCTGATCGAACACAATCTCGACGTGATCAAGCTGGCCGATTGGGTGGTCGATATGGGCCCCGAGGGCGGCGACGGCGGCGGAACGGTCGTAGCCATGGGACGCCCCGAGGAAATCATGGCGGTGGCGGCAAGCCACACGGGGCGATGGCTCAAGACCGTGCTGCCGGCGCCCTGACGCGTGCTCCGCAGCGGGTGCTGCGCGTTCTCCGACGCCTCGCCAGCGATGCGTTCAGCGGGGCACCACGCGCCAGATTTCACCGCCACCGCTGCCGACGTCGGTTGCGACATACAATGCCCCGTCGGGCCCCTGCACGGGCACGCGGAGACGCACCCCGAGCGACGCAAAGAGCGGTGTCTCGCGGGCGAGGGCACCGTTCGCACCAAGCTGCAGCACCACGAGCTTCGCGCCGACAAGCTGCGCGATGACCAGTGCGTTCTCCCACCCCTTCCATGCCCGGCCAGCGAGAAACGTCGCACCGGACGTTCCACGAGCCGGCGCTCCCGATTTCCAGAATGCTGGCATGGCGAGCGGGAACTGCGTGAGGTCGGTCATCGACACCGATTCGTTGTAGCCCGGTACCGGATTCCACCCCGCGTTGCGGCCAGACTCGAGCCGCGTCGCCTCGTCGTCCCGCCCAGGCCCATGTTCAACCGCGTACGCCGCACCGTTGACTGGATGGAAGGCGATGCCCTGCACGTTCCGATGTCCGTACGTGTAGATGCGCGCATCGCCACCGCTGAGCGCCGGGCCGCCGGGAGCGGCGACCCCGTCGCGCGTCACGCGAAGCACTTTCCCACCAAGCGACGTGAGATTTTGCGGAACGCTTCCGACGGCGGCATCACCCGTACCAACCCATAAGTGGCCATCGGGCCCGAAGCGTGGTCGGCATCCCGAGTGGCGTCCGCCGTTGGCGAACGGCAGCCCCGTCACGATGTTGACCCGATCGGTGAGCTGCGTGAGATCGGTGGAGAGTCGCCAGCGTACGATGCGATTGTCGTTTGTGCCGGCGAAGCTGGAGGAGAGGCAGGTGTAGATGTAGCGGTTGCTGGCAAATTGCGGATCGATCGCCAATCCCAGCAGCCCACCTTCCCCGGAGGCCACGACATCTGCGATGGTCGCGACGGTCGTGAGAGTCCCATTGGGCCTCCGCGCGCGCAGCCGCCCTGGACGCTCGGTGATGAGCGCCGTGCTGTCGGGAAGAAAGGCAATGTCCCATGGATTGCTCAGGCCGCCTTGCCAGACGATGCGATCGAAGACCGGTGCCGATGTATCGGCCGGGACGTCTGGCGGTGTTGGCTGCGAGGGAGCTTTGTCGTTGCTGCACGCTGCTACGGACGTCAGTACCGTAACGATCGCGGCGGTGATGTACGCGGATTGGCTGTTTGAGGTGGGTCGCATCGCTTGACTTGCTGGTTCGGGTCGACGAAATTGCACTGCTGTTGGAGGATGTCGTTGCAAGTATTCCCGGGTAGCTCAGGTGGTAGAGCAGGTGACTGTTAATCACCCTGTCGGGGGTTCGAGTCCCTCCCCGGGAGCTGTTGCAAAACAACGTGTCACAGAAACGGTCATCACGAAAGTGGTGGCCGTTTTTGCTTTGCGGGGCTCCGGTCGACGGAAAGAGACCCGCTTGTGAGATTGGGCG
>Ga0209490_10003341_pt1 | contig 14978 bp, 5 predicted proteins | sample MAT06_FD_187209 | JGI IMG/M metagenome (GOLD analysis project Ga0209490, IMG submission 187209) | Freshwater microbial communities from Lake Fryxell liftoff mats and glacier meltwater in Antarctica - MAT-06 (SPAdes) (version 2) | ecosystem: Environmental > Aquatic > Freshwater > Ice > Liftoff...
TCGAGCGGCTCTCGTCCATTGCCTTGGCGAGCATGCCGGCCGGTCCGCGAAGCACCTTTTCTTCGGCGGCAGGGGCGGCGGTGCCGTCGGAGGCGGCGAGCACGTCGGCCTTGGTGACCTTGCCGCCCGGCCCGCTGCCGGAGATCCGGTCGAGGATCAGTCCTTCGGCGGCGGCGACACGGCGCGCGACCGGTGTGGCCCGGCCCTCTCCGGGGTCGACAGTGCCGTTGCCGGAGCTCGCGGCCGGCTCTGCAGCGGTCGATCCGGTGTCGGCGGAGTCGGCTCCGGGCGCGCCTCCATCAGATGCCCCCGAGGGTCCGCCATCGGTGTCGGAAGGGTCCATTTCGACCAGCGCCGCACCGACCAGCACCTCGTCATCGATCGCCGCGCAGAGTTTCGTCACCCGGCCTGCGGTCGGTGCCGGTACTTCGGCGTCGACTTTGTCGGTCGAGACCTCGACCAGAGTCTGGCCTTCTTCGACCACGTCCCCAACCGCGACATGGAATTCGAGGACGGTGCCCTCGGTGACCGATTCGCCCATCTCGGGCATCGTCACTTCGATCATTGTCGACTCGGCCATTTGCGGGCAGTCTATGCAAAGTTCGCCGCCCGGATGCAGCGGCCCGGATGCGGCTACAGCTTCACGGCCGCTGCGGGCAATGTATGGTCCCGGGAGTCCGGCCCTCGACTGGTTTTGGGACAGTCCCGGGAAACGTGGATCGCGAGTCTGGAGGAGGTTCGATGGATTACTTCGTAACTGGTGGAACGGGCTTTATCGGCCGGTATCTGGTGGAGCGCCTCCTGAAGCGCGGGGGCACGGTCCACGTGCTGGTGCGCGACGGCTCGCGCGGCAGGCTCGAGGAGCTGATCGCCGGCTGGGGTGAGAGCAAAGGCAAGGTCCAGCCCGTGGTCGGAGATCTCACCCAGCCGAACCTCGGCATGGCCGACAGTGACCTCGAGCTGCTTCAGGGCAGGATCGACCACTTCTACCACCTGGCCGCGGTCTACGACATGGAAGCCGACGACGAGGCCCACCGGATTGCCAACATCGAAGGCACCATGCATGCGGTGGAGATCGCCAACCGCCTCGAGGTTGGCTGCTTCCACCTGGCGAGCTCGATCGCCGCCGCAGGCCTGTTCAAGGGGACCTGGCGCGAGGACATGTTCGACGAGGCCGAAGACCTTGACAAACACCCCTACTTCCGGACCAAGCACGAGTCCGAGCGGATCGCACGCGACCAGCTCCAGCGACCCCTGAGGGTCTACCGCCCTGGAATCGTCGTCGGCGACTCCCGCACCGGCGAGATGGACAAGGTCGACGGCCCGTACTACTTCTTCAAAGTGATCCAGCGGCTGCGCAATGTGCTGCCGCCCTGGATGCCGACGATCGGTATCGAAGGCAAGCAGATTAATGTCGTCCCGGTCGATTTCGTGGCCGACGCGATCGACCACATCAGCCACGAGGAAGGCCTCGACGGCAAGGTGTTCCACCTGACCGACCCGAACCCGCTCAGGGCCGGCCAGATCCTCAACATCTTCGCCACCTCTGCCCACGCACCGCAGGCCTCGATGCGGCTCGATCCGCAGATGCTCGACGTGATCCCGCCGGCCGTTCGCGGCGGGCTGATGATGCTGCCGCCGGTCAAGCGCATCACCGACACGGTGCTTGAGGACCTCGGGATTCCGCGCGATGTCCTTGTCCACATCAATTACCCGACCAAGTTCGACTGCTCGAACACGCTGGCCGCCCTCGAAGGCACCGGCATCGCCGTGCCGCCGCTCGTCACCTACGCCGACAAGCTGTGGGACTACTGGGAGCGCAACCTCGATCCGGACCTGTTCAAGGACCGCTCCCTCGGCGGCACGATCGGTGGCAAGGTCGTGATGATCACCGGTGCGTCATCGGGGATCGGACGGTCCGCCGCGCTCAGGTGCGGCGAGGCGGGCTCGACCGTGCTGCTGGTCGCGCGATCGGCCGACAAGCTGGAGGAGACCAGGGCCGAGATCGAGGAGGCCGGCGGTACGGCCGAGATCTTCCCCTGCGACCTCTCCGATATTCAGGACGTGGAGCGCATGGGCAGCGAGGTCCTGCTCGCGCATGGTCACGTGGACGTGCTGGTCAATAACGCCGGCCGCTCGATTCGCCGCTCGGTGGGTCTTTCCTACGACCGTTTCCACGACTTCGAGCGCACCATGCAGCTGAACTATTTCGGCTCGCTGAAGCTGATCCTCACGCTGCTGCCGCGGATGCGGGAGCGCAAGAGCGGTCACATCATCAACATCAGCTCGATCGGTGTCCAGACCAATTCGCCGAGGTTCTCGGCTTATGTCGCTTCGAAGGCCGCCCTGGATGCTTTCAGCCGCACGATCGCCTCCGAGATCGTCGACGACAAGGTCCACATCACGACCATCCACATGCCGCTCGTGCGCACGCCGATGATCGCGCCGACCAAGATGTACGACGCTTTTCCGACGATCAGCTCCGACGAGGCGGCCGAGATGATCACCGGCGCGATGATCAGCAAGCCGAAGAAGGTCGCGACCAGACTCGGCAACTTCGGCGAGGCTCTGTATGCGGTGGCCCCGAAAGCGAGCGACGCACTGCTCAACACCGGCTACAAGCTGTTCCCGGAGTCCAAGGCAGCCAAGGGCGAAGGACCGGGTGAAGGCGAGGCCGACAAGGCGCCTTCGACCGAAGCGGTCGCGTTCGCTCACCTGTTGCGCGGCGTCCACTGGTAACGGGAGCGGCGTTGGCTGACCGGTTCTGGCGGGCGGGGTTTTCGTGACCGAGCCCCGCCGGCGGCTGAAGCACTGGGGCTGGGGCTACGAAGACCAGCAGCGTCCGCAGCACGAGGTCGCCGAGGCCGCAACCGGCATTCGGGAGATGTTCGGCTTCGGTGGCGAGGCAGTGCCGGCTGTACCGCTGGAGCAGGCGGACATTCGAACGCCGGGGCTGAGCCCGCCTTCCGGGGCCGAGGGCTCGGGTGGCCCGGCGCTGTTCACAGATGACCTTCACGAGCGCGCGGTTCATGCGCTGGGCAAGGCATACCGCGACATCGTCCGCGGGCACCGGGGAGAGTTCCCCTGCCCGCCGGACCTGGTCGCTTTTCCCGGGGATGAAGCGCAGGTGACCGAGGTGTTCGAGCGCGCCGCGGAGTGGGGGGCGGCCGTGATCCCTTTCGGAGGCGGGACCAGCGTGGTCGGCGGAGTCGAACCGAGGCTCGACGATCCCGACCGGCCGACGATCAGCCTCGACCTCGGCCGCCTCGACTCGGTCTTTGAAGTCGACCGGGAGTCGCTAGCCGCCCGCATGGGGGCGGGCATGCGCGGCCCCGCTCTCGAGAACCGCCTGCGCGCGGAGGGGCTCACCCTTCGCCACTACCCGCAGTCCTTCGAGTACGCCACTCTCGGCGGCTGGATAGCCACCCGGGCGGGCGGGCACTTCGCCACCGGAGAGACTCACATCGACGACCTGGTCGAGTCGATTCGCGCGGTCACTCCTTCGGGCGAATGGCAGAGCCGCCGTCTGCCCGGTTCCGGAGCGGGACCTTCACCCGACCGGATGATGATCGGTTCGGAGGGCGTGCTCGGCGTGATCACCGAGGCCTGGATGAGGGTCCGGCCGCGGCCCGTGTTCAAAGGCTCGGCCACGATCGAGTTCGACGGCTTCGCGGCAGCAGCGACGGGGGCGGTCCGGGCAATCGCACAGTCAAGGCTCGGACCGAGCAACTGCCGTTTGATCGACCCGCTTGAAGCACAGACAATGGGAGCCGGCGACGGCAGCGCGACTCTGCTGTTGCTCGGCTTCGAGTCGGCGGAGGTTCCTGTGGGCGAGCTGCTCGATCAGGCGGTCGCGATCGCAGTCGGGCACGGCGGCAGGGTCGCGGCGCAGAAGGTCAGCGGGCCCGACAGCGAGGTTGGGGCCGGCAGCAAGGGAAATGCAGGCAGCCAGGGTAAGGGCGATGCGGGAGAAAGCTCCGGCGCCGATCTCTGGAAGAACGCCTTTCTGATGGCTCCGTACCTGCGCGACACACTGGTCAGCTGCGGGGTGCTGTCCGAGACCTTCGAGAGCGCGATCACCTGGGACCGCTTCGAGGAGTTCCACATAGCGGTGAGCGAGGCAACGCGCCGGGCCGTGGCCGAAGTCGGCGGCTCGCCGGCAGACGGGCAGGGTGCCCCCAGGGTCAGTTGCCGGCTGACTCACGTCTACCCCGACGGGGCAGCGCCCTATTTCACAGCGATCGCTCCGGCGATTCGCGGAGGCGAAGTCGAGCAATGGGACGAGATCAAGGCGGCGGCTTCCGAGGCGATCATCGACTGCGGTGGCACTATCACCCACCACCACGCGGTCGGCCGCGATCACCGGCCCTGGTACGACCGCCAGCGTCCCGATACCTTCGCGGCGGCACTGGCGGCCGCTAAATACGAACTCGATCCGGCGGGCATGCTCAACCCCGGCGTTCTGATTGACCCGGTTTCTCCCCGCACCTGAGTATGGGCGCGCGGTTCGCCAGGCGCGGCAATATGGGAATCAGCAGCCTGACGCCATGGCACTGAGCTCGGCCGACTCGGTAGCCTGCTGCGGCCGCAGTCTTGCGGTGCCCGGCACGCCAGACCCCTGGCCCCAGACCTGATGGAAACACCCGCCTCCGAACAGACAGCCCCCGAACGCTCGCCGCTGCGGGCTGCGATCAAGACCGCCCGGCCACACGAGTGGGTCAAGAACGTCCTGGTCTTCGCCGGCCTCCTGTTTTCGGGCCAGGTTGATGATCCCTGGGCGGTAGGGCAGGCCCTGATCACCTTTGCCGCCTTTTGTGCCATCTCCAGCGCCGGTTACTTCATCAACGACCTAAACGATGTCGAACTCGACCGGGCCCATCCGAAGAAACGGTTCCGGCCGATCCCGGCCGGGCAGCTCTCGATCGGGTCGGCCTGGGTAATTGCCGCCGGCCTCGCGCTCGGCGCGCTGACAGTCGCTTTCGCCGCGGTCAACTGGAAGGTCGGTCTGATGGTCGCCGGGTACGGGGTGATCCAGGTGGCGTACAGCTTCGGCCTCAAGCAGGTCGTGATCATCGACGTCATGACCCTGGCGACGCTTTTTGTGCTCCGGGTCATGGCCGGTGCCGAAGCGGTCGAGACCAGCGCCTCGGAGTGGCTGATCCTGTGTACAGGCATGCTCGCACTGTTTCTGGGTTTCACCAAGCGCCGCCAGGAAGCCGTGTCCGAGCTTCACGAGGGAACAAGCAGCAGGCCGGTGCTCGAGCACTACTCGCTGCCGTTCCTCGACCAGATGGTCGCCATGGTCACGACCGGCACGGTCATCAGCTACGCGATCTATACCGTCTACTCGCCGCTGGTCGGCAGCCGGATGATGCTCACCCTGCCGCCGGTGATCTACGGCATTTTCCGTTACCTCTACCTGATCTATGACCGATCGGATGACCGCTCGACTGCCGCGATCGTCGCCGAAGACCGCGGCGTGATCATCGCGGCGGTCGTCTTCGCAGCCACGGCGTTCCTGATCCTCTACGTCTTCAACTGAGGCGGCTCGGACCGTGTGACGTTGATCACATTTTACCCGGTTTTGCGGCTTTAACTTGACCCCCGGGGCTTTTTCCGCTATTTTGACGGTTGCTGACAGGAAGTTAGGGAGACGAGTAAGGGTCTAGCGAGAAACGGCCTCACGCCGATTCAGATCCTGAACATCCACTCTGGGTCGCGCGCCACCTCGCAAGTACGCCGCCCCTAGCCTCACAGGCTTTCCCGAAACGCAAGCGCCTCCCAAAGGGTTTGGGAGCGCGACAATCACGATTGGTGAACACAGCTTTCAGCGTCATTCACCATCTACAGATCGGGAAGCTATGAATTCAGGGAGTAAGCCAGTCATACGTTTCGTAGTGCTGTTTGCCGTTCTGATGGCAGGCATGCTCGGCGCGCAGGCCGCGCAGGCGGCCGGGACTCCTGATCTCCAGCTCGCGTCTACTTCCGACAGCCCGCTCTACGGTCAGAGCAGTGGAGCCTCGGCGGCCGCTGCGCTCGCCAACGGCCAGCCCAAGGGTTACAACCTCAGCTTTCGTGCCGTTTTGCCGGCCGGCATCACCTACACCGGTGGAGCCGCGTTCCCGCCGCAGGTGATCAACAACGCTCCGACCGCGGGCAAGACGACCCTGATCTTCTCGAACATCTCCGACCTCGTCGCCAACTCGACCCAGGCGGTTGCGCTGAACCTCACGCACGACCCGAACCTCTACGAAGTGGGAGACACCTACAACGTCGAATGGGAAGCATTCGTCAATACGGATCCGCGTTACGAGCCCAAGTTCAACTCGACGGGCACCGTCATAGCCGGCACCTACACGGGTTCGGCCACCTCGACTTCAACTTCGACTATCAACGCGATCAAGGTCACCAAGTCGGAACCGAGCCGCGAAGGCGAGATCCTCAGGGGAGTCCACGACAACCAGACGATCTACACGCTGAAGCTCGAGAACAACTCGGTCAACCCGACCGCCGCGACCACGCTGGACGACTACCTGCCCGCCGGCCTCGAGTTCCTCGGCTGCGCAGGCACGCCTGACAGCACGACCGACGCCCCGACCAATCCGGGCAGCAACCGTGAGTATCCCGGCGCTCCGGCGATCGTGGTCCAGCCGGTCCCCGACTGCTTCGCCCCCGTCCTGGTCGAAACGGTCCAGATCGACCCCGATCTGGCAGGTCCGATGCCGTTTGCGGTCTACACGCACGTGCGCTGGAACACCGGGACTCTGGCCCCGGCGCAGATCAAGACCTACAGGTACCGCGCCGCGGTGCCGCTGGCCGAAAACACGCTCGCCTGGACCGGCACCCAGCCGACCCCGGCCTCGGGCAACCAGGCCACCAACCTCGACAACAACTCCGGCCCCGAGATCCGCGACGAACAGGACCTGACCAACTACGCGATCGGAAAGGGCACCTACACCGGTCGAAACGGAGCAATTGCCGTTTCCTCCGACGCCCGTCTCAGCCGCACCGCCGAGGATCTTGTCGTTTACAAGAGCAACTCCACGGAGCTCGGCCAGGGAGACATCACCACCTGGGAGCTGCGTTTCCGCACCGGTGAGTACCGCTACAGCGACGACATCGTGGTCACCGACACCCTGCCGAGCGGTCTCTGCCCGCTCGGCCCGGTCAACTACACGACCCAGAACGACCCTTCTGACGCCGAATGTGACCCGACCGGGGACAACCCGTCGGTTCCGTATAAAACCGTAGCCGAGAACGCCAACGGCACCTTCACGATCATCTGGGACAAGACCGTGCTGGCCAAGCTCGGCCATACGAACGTCAATGACGAGTTCGTCATCACCTTCCCGACGAAGACGCGCACGAACTACCAGAGCAACTTCCTGCCGAGCACACCTATTCTGGCCAAGGACGGGATTACTAATAATGTGAGCCTCACCGGCGACGCCTTCTCGCGCTGCACGGCACCGGGCACACCCGACTGTTCGATTACCGGCCCGCGCATCTGGGGCCCGGCGGGCAATCCCGAGCCGGTAGTCGACGCCTCGTCTGCCGGTCAGGAGGCACCAACGGTGGCCCTGACGAAGGAAGTCTCAACCGGCTCCACGAACTGCACCACCGCGACATACGGCAAGACCCTGCCGGTTTACCGCCCCGGCGACAAGGTCTGCTGGCGGTTGACGATTGACTTCCCGGCCAAGGTCGACACCAACGAGCTCACCGTCACCGACTTCCTGCCGGTCAACAGCACCTTCATCCCTGGCTCGATCGCCAATACTGCGGCGAATACGATCACCAACACGCCCGATGTGAGCGAGGCCGCTAACGGCGTGATCAACTGGAGCCTCGGCGGTTTCGTGGCGGTGGGCAGCCAGAAGTTCCAGGTCACCCTGGCGACGACTACGACCCCGGTCGGCTTCATCGATCCGTCCGACATCAAGGGCAACCTGATGAAGTTCGCGATTCAGAACACGGTCGGCCAGGCTTTCCCGCTTCGCGACCAGGTCAACTTCGAGGTCATCCCGCCGATGGTTTCGATCAAGAAGGGTGTGCGCCAGGTCAACTCGGGTCCGATCCAGAACCCGCCGGCCGACGGCCTGACCGTACGCGCTGACGATGTCGCGACCTACCAGGTGGACGTCAAGTCCACCGGCGATACCAAGCAGGTCCAGGTCTGGGATCGTCTGCCCGCGGCCTTCGACTGCACCGCGGTCACCGCGATCTCCGACGGCGGCATCTGCGTCGACGGAGGTGCCGGCCGTGACGTGATCAAGTGGACCGTTCCGGCGATTGCCGACGGCGCGACCAAGTCCCTGACCTACAAGGTCCAGATCCCGTCCGACGTCGGACCGGAGAACAACTTCGTCAACGAATCCGGTGTGCGTGAGTACAAGGCCGAGACCAACCAGGGCACGGACTACACCTACACGCCGCTAAACAACATCGATCCGGTCAACCCGAATACGCCGAACATCGCCCGGGTCGACGATCCGAGCAACGTGCTCACGCCGAACGTCGCCATCAACAAGACCCGTACCACCTCGATCACCGAGACCGGCAACGACGCCAACACCCAGGCGACGATCGGCGAGACCATCAACTACACGGTCACCACGACGCTGCCTGGCGGCACGACCATGAAGATCAACCCGCGCATCGTTGATACCCCTGATTCGGCCACCACGCAGCCGATCGTCGGCACACCGACTGCAACGCTGAACGGCAACCCGCTGCCCGTGGGCTGGAGCATCACCACGGTCGGCCAGACTGTCACGGTCCAGATGCCGGACAACTACGTGGTCCCTAACGGCACCGACCACGTGGTCCGGATGTTCATCTCGACCCGCGTGGCCGACGTTTCGGCCAACGTCCGCAGCCAGAACCGGACCAACCAGGCGACCGTACTGTGGACGGATACGAGCGATCGCAGCCGTAACTCGAACTCCGTCTCGACCACGATCGTCGAGCCGAGCATCTCGCAGACCAAAACCAATTCCGTCCAGCCGAACGCCGTCCCGCCCGGCAGCCCTGTCACTTACACGTTGACTACCAGGAACTCGAGCTCAAGCAACGTCAGCATCGCTCACGACACCGTGATCCGTGATGTAGTCCCGGCCGGAATGACCCTGGTCGACGCGGGCGACAACCCGCTGGCCGACGGCGCCGTCGTACCCGGCACCGGAGGCGCGACCTGGGACTTGGCGACCCGCACGATCACCGGCCCCGCAATTGACATCAACCCGGGCGCCAGCGTCGTCTGGACTTACAAGGCAACGGTCGACAGCCCGCCGATCGCGGGCACCAATCTGGTCAACACAGCGGACGCGACGACGACGTCCATCAACGGCACCGACACCAACGAGCGAACCGCTGCGAGCTCAACCAACACCGGCTACACCGCTTCTTCCAGCAGCCCCGTGACCATCAACGGCGCCAGCGTAGTCAAGTCGGTTGATCCGGCCTGGGCGACGATCGGCACCCCGGTTACCTACACGGTTGACCTGACCATCCCCAAGAACCTGACGATGTTCAACCTGACCGCGGTGGATACGCTGCCGGACTCGGTCGACTTCGACAGCTACACCTCGGCGACCTGCGTCTCCGGCTGCCCGGCCAGCCCGGCGCCGACGGTCCAGACTTACAACCCGGTGGTGACGCCTTCGGCGACCACTATCGCCTGGGACCTCGGCAACATCACGCCGGGTACGACCGACCGGGTCATCCGGTTCGTCTTCCAGGCCCACGTCCGTGACACCTTCCGCTCCAGCGGGGTCAAGGTCAAGGCCGGCGACAACATCGTCAACACGGTGCGCGCCCAGTCAAACCTGAGCGACAAGTTCAGCTTCAACCCGAACAGCCTGCCGGCCGTCAACACCTTCGACTACGTCTCCCCCAACGCGACCGTCACCACCCCCGTGCGCGAGCCGTCGGTCACCCTCGACAAGAGGGTCAAGGTCAACTCGGGCGCGTTCGTCAACGGACCGGTCCAGAGCCAGCCCGGCGACAGCCTGACCTACAGTGTCGCGGTGACCAACTCGGGAACCAGCGCCGCGTACGACATGGTCGTCACCGACAAGCCGGATACGAAGATCACCAACGTGGTCCTCGTCCAGGGCGCGGCGTTCAACACCGATCCGTGGACCCAGGCCGACCCGACCATGAAGTGGACCATTCCCGGCCCGATCGCTCCCGGTGACACCGTCACCCTGACCTACACCGCTGAACCGCTGCCGGCTGCTCAGCTTTCCACTGGCGACTCCGCGATCAACACCGCCGGCTCGAACTACTGGGGCCTGCCGTTGTCCGAGCGGACAAACCCGTGGACCTACCGAAACTACGACAGCAATAACGACACGGTTCGTGTCGACTTCGAGTTCCCCGAGATCTCGGTCAACAAAACGACCACGGCCGCGGGCTTCCCGGATATTGCCAACGCCCCGGTTCTGCAGCCCTTCGGCTGGAGGATCGTTGTCACCAACAACGCGACCACTGCCCGTGCGCTGGACACCGTCGTGACCGACACGCTGCCGCCGGCCTGGTCCTACGACGCCGACTCGACCACGATCACCGGTGCCACCGGTGGCAACCCGGCCGTCGCGCCGAACCCCGCCGGTGATGTCCTGACCTGGAACTTCACCGGTCAGACGATCCAGCCCGGTGGAACGGTCACGATCGTCTTCACCGCGACCCCGCAGGTTGCCGCCGGCCTGAACCCGCCGGTCCAGGTCAATAACGCCGCCGCGGCTTCGAAGGATGCCAGTGGCTCCGACCGCAACCTCAGCGGCCCCTACACCGATAATGACGATGCCAGCGCCAATCTCCTCATCCCCAACCTGGCCATCGACAAATCCCACGCCGGCAACTTCAACCGCGGCCAGATCGGTGCCTCCTACACGATCGCCGTGACTAACAACGGCCCGGCCGCGACAAACGGCCTGGTCACGGTCACCGACACCCTGCCGACCGGCCTCACCGCCACCGCGATCAGCGGGACCGGCTGGAACTGCACCCTGGCGACGCTGACCTGCACCAGAAGCGACGTGCTCGCGGCCAACGCCAGCTACCCGAACATCACGATGACCGTCAACGTCGCCAACGACGCGCCGGCAAGCATCATCAACTCGGCGACCGTCACCGGCGGCGGCGATCCGACGCCTTCAACCGACGACGACCCGACCACAATCCGCTTGGTCAATCTGGCGATCGACAAGAGCCACGCCGGCAACTTCAACCGTGGCCAGATCGGCGCCGAGTACATGATCGCCGTCACCAACACCGGCCCCGACGCAAGCAACGGCCTGGTCACTGTTACCGACACCCTGCCGACCGGCCTCACCGCGACCGCAATCAGCGGCACCGGCTGGAACTGCGTGCTAGCAACGCTGACCTGCACCCGCTCCGACGTACTCGTAGCCAACGCCAGCTACCCCAACATCACGATGACCGTTGACGTCGCCAATAACGCGCCGGCAAGCATCATCAACTCGGCGACCGTCTCCGGCGGAGGAGATCCGACGCCTTCGACCGACGACGATCCGACCACGATCCGCTTGATCAATCTGGCGATCGACAAGTCTCACACCGGCAACTTCACCCAAGGGCAGACTGGTGCCACTTATGCGATCGCCGTCACGAACGCCGGTCCCGACGCAACCAACGGCCTGGTCTCGGTCACCGATGCTCTGCCGACCGGCCTCACCGCGACCGCAATCAGCGGAACCGGCTGGAACTGCACGCTGGCAACGCTCACTTGCACCAGAAGCGACGTGCTCGCGGCCAACGCCAGTTACCCGAACATCACGATGACCGTCAACGTCGCCAATAACGCGCCGGCGAACATCATCAACTCGGCTACCGTCTCCGGCGGAGGAGATCCGACGCCTTCGACCGACGACGATCCGACCACGGTCGGTTCGATCAACCTCGCAATCAACAAGTCCCACACCGGTAACTTCAACCGCGGCCAGATCGGCGCCGAATACATGATCGCCGTCACCAACACCGGCCCCGACGGAACCTCCGGCCTGGTCACTGTTACCGACACCCTGCCGACCGGCCTCACCGCGACCGCAATCAGCGGAACCGGCTGGAACTGCACGCTGGCAACGCTCACTTGCACCAGAAGCGACGTGCTCGCGGCCAACGCCAGCTACCCGAACATCACGATGACCGTCAACGTCGCCAATAACGCGCCGGCAAGCATCATCAACTCGGCGACCGTCTCCGGCGGCGGCGATCCGACGCCTTCGACCGACGACGATCCGACCACGGTCGATCCTTCGGCCGACCTCGTGCTGACCAAGTCCGCACCTGCGACCGCAAAGGTCGGGGACCAGTTCGACTACGTGATGCTCGTTGAAAACAAGGGACCGGACGGAGCAACTGACGTCGAACTCAACGATCCGTTACCGACCGGCCTGACCTTCGTATCCTCGGACGACTGCAACTCGGTGATGGTCTGCATGCTCGGATCGATCGCTTCGGGGGACTCCAGAATGGTCACCGTGACCGTCGAAGTCACCGAAGCCCTCGCCGGCACGACCGTCGTGAACACGGCTGTTGTCAACGGTGCCGAGTTCGATCCGACCCCTGAGGACAACACCGACACCGTGTCGACCGTCATCGGACTGCTTGCCAATCTCAAGGTGAGCAAGACCGGACCGGCCCAGGCGCAGGCCGGGTCCCGGATCGGCTGGAACATCGTGGTCGAGAACCTCGGTCCGAACGCCGCAGAAGGTGTCGTCCTGGACGATCCGCTCCCTGCCGGACTGACGAATCCGACCGTCACCACCGAGCAAGGAACCTGCGATCTGACAGTGAAATGCGTGATCGGTCCGCTCCCGGTCGGCGGCTCGGTTCTGGTGACCATCGAGGCCGACATCCCGCGCGGTGTCACCGTGGGAAGCACCATCTCGAATACGGCGACCGTCACCAGCGACACCCCCGAGAAGGACCCGAGCGACAATACGTCCACCGCCATCACCGAGGTGACCAAACCCACCCCGCTTGGGGCGAAGATCGCGATCACCAAAGAGTTGAGGAACAAGAAGGTGACCGTAGGCGATGTCGTGACCTTCAAGCTGACTGCGAAGAACAGCGGGGATGCACCGGCCACGAACGTCGTGATGAAGGACAGCCTGAACCCCAAGCTGCGCTACATCAACTCGGCAGTGCCTGGCGGTACATGTTCATTCCTTGTCACCACGGTCACCTGTCGCGTTCCGAAGTTGGCGGCAGGCAAGTCGGTCACAGCCACCATCCATGCGCTTGCGCTCGAGCCCGGTCAGGTGGTCAACACCGGCACGATCCAGGCCGACAACAGCACGATCATTCGTCGTAAGTCGACCGTCCGGTTCCCGATTGTCAAGGGGCAGACGAGGATCGGCATCGTCAAGACCGCGATGAAGAAGCAGACCAGGGACGGCGGACGGATCACCTTCCAGATCGAGGTGAGCAACCAGACAAACCAGCCGGCCTTCAACGTCAAGGTTTGTGACTTGCTGCCTGGTGGGACGACAGTCATCAACTCAAAGAAGGGCCGCGAGATGGCCGGTGGCAAGCTCTGCTGGACCATCGACTACCTGCCTGGTGGCGCAAGCCGCGAGGCCTGGGTCACCCTCCGTGTCGACAAGTTCATCTCGATCGACGAGCTGACCAATGTCGCGACGGTTGCCGCCGGCAACGTGGAGGGCGTGAAGCAGGCGAAGGCAAAGGTGGACCTGATCCGTGTAGGCAATGCGGCTCGAGGCGGCGGTGTCACCGGTTAGGACCGTCCTCAGCGTCGCTGCGGTCCTTTCAGTTTTCTGGATGGGCCCGGTCGGCGCGGCTTCGGCCGACAGTTACACCGGCAAGGTACTCAGGGTCACCGAGCAGAGTTCCTACTCGGCGCGGATCATGATCCGGACAAAGGCCTGGGCAAGGCCGGGGAGTACCAGCAGGGTCCGAACCATCCTGCAGACAAAGTCCGCCTGGTCCGGGGGTCCGCAGCACCTGCTCATACTCGACTCCGCTCTTGTCAAGGGGAGGACCTGGGTCAAGGTCCGGCTGGCGTCGCGCCCGAACAGCGCCTTTGCCTGGATTCCCGCCAACCGGGCCAGAATAGTCCGCAACCCGTGGAGGGTCACGATTTCGAGGAGCAAGCGACTGGTGACGGTTTTCAGGGCTGGCGAACCGGTCAAGCGTTTTCGATCGGTTGTGGGCGCACCGGAAACACCGACGCCGAAGGGCCTGTTCGCGGTCTACGAGAAGGTGAGGCAGGTCCCGACCAATGGCTTTCTTGGCCCCTACGCGCTCCACTTGACCGCGCATTCAAACGTTCTCGACAGCTACGGAGGGGGTCCAGGGAGGGTCGCCATTCACGGACGGGACGGCGCGTCTCTGGCTGATCCCCTGGGCACGGCCCGATCGCATGGCTGCATACGCGTGAAGAACGCCATGATCAGGTTTATCGCACGGAGTCTTCCTCTCGGAACACCGGTCAACATCCGCTGAGCAACGCGACGGTCAACCAGGTGCCCTCGCGGGCGAAGATGAACGCCGGTCTCGACTGTCTCCCAAAGGCGCGCAATGTAAATACCCAATTTGCGGGCTGGGCTTGACCTGCGGTCCGAACGACGCTATGATCCCTGTTACAAATAAGCAGTTAGGGAGACGGGTGAGGACCCGGCGAGAACGGCCTCGTGCCGAAACCGGTCCTGAATATCCACTCTGGGCCGCGCGCCACCTCGCAAGCGCGCAGCCCCTGGCCCACCGGGCTTTCCCGAAACATAAGCGTTTCCCGAAGGTATCGGGGACGACCGAATCGAACGTGGTGAACATGGGTTTCATGACTACTCACCACCCACAGATGGAGAAAAAAGTTGAATTCACGGAGTAACCCAGTCGTGCGTTTCGTAGCGCTGTTTGCCGTTCTGATGGCAGGCATGCTCGGTGCGCAGGCCGCGCAGGCGGCCGGGACTCCTGATCTCCAGCTCGCG
>Ga0209490_10003346_pt1 | contig 14959 bp, 16 predicted proteins | sample MAT06_FD_187209 | JGI IMG/M metagenome (GOLD analysis project Ga0209490, IMG submission 187209) | Freshwater microbial communities from Lake Fryxell liftoff mats and glacier meltwater in Antarctica - MAT-06 (SPAdes) (version 2) | ecosystem: Environmental > Aquatic > Freshwater > Ice > Liftoff...
ATTGTAAAAATCTGTCGTGAAGATGAATCAGGCAAGGAAATGATAACTGAAATGCTTACGGAAGGCGATATTTTTGGGCATTTGAATACCTCTGGAAATCGTAATGAGTGTGCCAAAGTTTTAAGCGATGAAGTTAGGCTTTGCTTTTTTGAAGTGCCAAATTTTATGACCATGCTTGAAAACAATCCAAACCTAGCGATTAAGTTTGCTGATGTTGTAAATGAAAAACTCGTTTCATTTCAGCAAAAATATGAGGATCTGGTGTTTAAAGATGTTGATACTCGAGTCGTTGAATTTTTTAGACGATACGCCAAACATCATGGTAAGTTAGATGGCAATACGGTAGCGATGGAAATGCTTTTAACTCACCAAGGTATAGCAGACTACACAGCCTCTTCTCGGCAATCAGTTACTACCATTATCAACAGATTAGTTGAAAAGGGAAAGATTATATATGAGGGCAGAAGAAAAGTGATTATCCCCAATATAAAAGATCTGTAAACTGTCTTTTGTACGACAATCTTGCAAGCTGAGATCTCTTACTTTAGTAATAAAAGAATTAGTGTGTTTCGCCGACTCTCTATTTTAGTTAACTGCACGCAGTCTATTTCATTTACAAAGAAAGAAAACGAAGTAAGAGCTTTTGCAAGCTTCGCTGAATTTATCGCTTCAATTTTACTCATTTTTGCTAAAAGCGCATCTTTAGGAGCTATGTCGGGAATGGGTTTAATGGGGGGAGCTGTTAAAGGTTATTCAACCAATCTAAGGTTTGAATTAAAGTTCAATGGACGCTATTTGTCTACATTATGCCTAGTCATTTCAACAACCTGCTCTATTTTGTTATATTTAGAAAGAGATCAATTAATGCCAATTTCAAGCCGTGCTTTACCTTCCCGATAGAAATACAATAAAGCTGTTACGAATTCCATTTTCGTTCTTCTTAATGCCAATTTTTATTTTGGCATTGAGTCAAGTCTATGATTTTGAATTATTTTACCAATTAGCAACATTTTTCATAATCCATTTATTTGTTTATCCTGCAAGCAATGGCTACAATAGTTATATCGACAGAGATGAATCACCGATTGGTGGATTGGAGAAACCGCCAATGCCAACAAAGGCTCTGTTTCACTTAACTTTACTACTAGATCTGTTATCGGTTAGTTTATCGTTTGTCTTAGTTAACAAGTTTTTTGCCGCTTGTATCTTAGTTTATATAATAGCATCAAGAGCGTATAGCTCAAAACAAATACGACTAAAAAAGTATCCTTACCTAGGTTTTTTAACTGTTATTTTCTTCCAAGGGGCTTTTACTTTCTTGATGTGTTCGGTTGGAATTTCAAATGCGCAATTTGAATTTAGTGAACAGAATGCCTACATAATGATCGCCTGCTCATTGCAAATTGCTGGCGCATATCCTCTCACTCAAATATATCAGCATAAAGAAGACTATGCTGATGGTGTTGTAACTTTAAGCTACAAGCTGGGTTTTAGGGGTACATTTCTTTTTACTGGTGTAATGTTTGTTATTTGTAATGGATTCTATTATTTGTACTTCAGCGGAATAGATAGAGTACATGAATTCTACATACTTCAATTATTCTTTACACCTGTCCTAATCTTTTTTTTGTATTGGTTTACGAGAGTAATCAAGGATAATTCTGAAGCGAACTTTAAAAACACGATGCGAATGAATTCTATTGCTGCAATATGCATGAATGGCTGTTTTGTCTTGTTATACCTTCTAAATCACTAAATTTTGAGTTACATTACAGCAATAGAGGTTGCAGTTCCTGATCATTGTCATACGCAAGACGCGATGACATCATTTTATGAGAATTCGACAGACGACCTTTCATTAAGAAGAAAAATAAGGGCAATCGCTTCTAAAGCTGAGATCGAAACCCGTTACTCAGTTCTTTCAGATTTCAGCGATACTCCAGACCAATACAATTTCTTTGCTAAGAACCGATCACTAGAGCCTGAGCCGACTTTAACTCAAAGAATGGCTTGCTTTAGGACAGAAGCTTTGCAACTATCCCTCAAGGCGATCAGAAAAATTGAGAATCTAGATGCAATTAAAAATTCCATTACACATATTATAACAGTTACTTGTACGGGACTATTTACACCAGGGTTGGATGTGGAAATTATAAACGAATTAGCATTAAAGCCATCTACTCAGCGAAGTAGCGTAAATTTTATGGGCTGCAATGCAGCTATTTTAGCGTTGAATAGCGCAAATTCAATTTGCAAAAGTACACCAGATTCTAAAGTTCTGATTGTGTGTGTTGAGCTCTGTACGATTCACTTTCAGAAAAACTACTCGAATGATTACATCCTGTCAAGTGCTCTATTTGGCGATGGTTGTGCCGTAGTTTTAGTTGAATCGAATGACTCGGATATGAAATTTTACAAAGGGCTACAAATAACATCTTTTAATTCTTTGCTAATTCATAAAGGCTATCAAGAAATGGCATGGCAAATAACAGAAAAAGGATTCATTATGAATTTGACGTCCTATGTTTCTGAAATTATAAATGGAAGTATGAAAGAGTTTTTAGCCGGGATCTCTTTAGCAAAAGCATCAATTACAAATTGGGCTATTCATCCAGGAGGGAAAAAAATACTAGATGACTTTTCGGAGGCGTTGAATATTGATAAAACTGCACTGTATCAATCCTATGATGTATTAAGAAAACACGGAAATATGTCATCAGCAACGGTTTTGTTCGTTTTGAAACAAGTAATTGAAAGTAACGCGAATCCTGAAAAAAACGAAACAATTTTTTCGGCAGCTTTTGGACCAGGTTTAAGTGTAGAAACCATGCAGCTCGAGTATGTTTAAAGAAAGAAGCCAACAAAAAGAACTGCTGGATGAGGAATATATTCCCACTGTTGATTTATTTCGGAATCTCAAAGAGCTAGATATTATAAATGCGTTATTGGGTGGATACAGAATGACTTTTAGTGCGCTGAATAGAATCTTGGTGCATGGGAAGCAATATAACATAGTAGATATAGGAAGCGGCGGTGGTGATACGCTAAAACGAATTTCTAAATGGAATGAAAAAAATAATTTCGACATTAGTCTTTATGGTATCGATATAAAGCAAACCTGCATTGACTATGCAACTGCAGATAACTCAAATTCTGAAATAAAATATATTTGTGATGACTATAGAAATATTGGCAAACATTTGGCTAAAGTTGATATCATCCATGCATCTCTTTTCTGTCATCATCTAACCGACAAAGAAATAATTGACTTAATTCAGCTTGCACAGGATAACAATTCAGTCTTAATTATAAACGATTTACAGCGTAACGCTTTTGCGCACTACTCAATCAAGTATATTACCCGTTTATTGTCCAAGTCATACTTGGTAAAGAACGACGCCCCACTTTCTGTCCTAAGAGGTTTCAAATTAAATGAATGGAAAGCCATTATCCAGGAATCGGGAGCAAAAAACTACACAATCCGTTATAGATGGGCATTTAGACACGAAGTAATTATTTATGCAAGTTAACGAACATAAATTATACGATTGTGCAATCGTTGGCGGGGGCCTAGCAGGTCTCTGTCTTTCTATTCAATTAGCGAAAGCAGGTAAAAGTGTTGTGCTCCTTGAAAAGAACAAATATCCGTTTCATAAAGTGTGTGGAGAATACATTTCGATGGAGAGTTGGGATTTTCTTGAAAGCTTATTGATAGATCTGACTGGAATGGACTTGCCAAAAATTGACTCAGTGAATATCTCCGCACACAATGGGTATAAAATATCCTCTCCACTAAAAATGGGAGGCTTTGGAATTAGTAGACATAGATTGGATAGTAAATTGGCAGCACAGGCGAAAGAAGATGGCGTAATGCTAATTGAAAACTGCAATGTATTTGATGTAAAATTACTAAGCGGAACATATTCCATTGAAACATCGCAAGGTACTTTACAATCAAAGTTAGTATGTGGAAGTTATGGAAAGATTGAACCTGCCTTTATTGCAAGATCTGCAGAAAGAAAAAAAGGAAACTATATTGGCGTAAAGTATCATGTTAAGACTCCTTTCCCATCTAATTTGATTGAATTGCACAATTTTAAAGATGGGTATTGTGGAATTTCAACGGTTGACAATGAAACAGTCTGTATCTGCTATTTAACAACCACAGAAAACCTAAACAAAAATAATAATGATATTAAACAGCTAGAAGAAAATGTCCTTTATAAAAATCCTCATTTGAAGAAATATTTTTCAGAGTCTGAGTTTCTGTTTGATAAACCTTTGGCAATAAGTCAGATTACCTTCAAAAAAAAGCAGACATACAAAAACGACATCCTACTACTTGGCGATTCGGCGGGGGCAATTGCTCCGCTATGTGGCAATGGAATGAGCATTGCCATGCGATCTTCAAAAATTAGTGCTAGTTTTATTACGGAATACTTAGAAGGGAAAATAAGTAAAAATGAATTGATAAACTCCTACACGAAAGAATGGAACAAACATTTTTCATTCAGAATAAAAGCTGGCTACTATTTGCAAAACCTATTTGGAAGGCACTCAACGACTTTACTAAGCTTAAAGGTGCTGAATGTCTTTCCGGCTGTAGTTAAAAAATTAATTTCTCTAACCCACGGTGATAAATTTTAAAGATGAAGCCAAAGTTTATACCCTACACAAAAAGACTACTTCGAGGAGAAGAATTACTGGCAGAAAGCCGAAGACACCATCAATTCATGGAAGGCCGAAGAAGCGTAAGGGAATTTTCAACCGAAACAATCCCATTGGAGGTCATTGAAAGTTTAGTAATGACGGCATCAACTGCTCCATCCGGTGCGAATAAACAGCCCTGGACGTTTTGCATTATAACTAATCAGCAGTTAAAATCACAAATACGTGTTGAAGCCGAAAAGGAAGAGTACGAAAGTTATAATGGCCGTATGCCAAAAGAATGGCTCGACGATTTAAGCTATTTAGGAACAGACTGGCGCAAACCATTCTTAGAAGATGCTCCTGCGCTAATTATTGTCTTTAAAAAATCGTATGATTTAGAAAATGACCTTAAGAAAAGAAATTATTATGTTACAGAATCTGTTGGAATAGCTTGTGGATATTTATTACAAGCCATCCATCAATGCGGGCTAGTTGCGTTAACTCATACACCTAGCCCTATGAATTTCTTATGCAAGCTGTTGAACAGGCCAACAAATGAAAGGCCATTCCTACTACTACCAATTGGCTACCCCATCGAGAATGTAAAGGTGCCGGATATTAAGCGTAAAGCAAAAGAACAAGTAATTGTACATTACAAATAATTTGAATTGGAGACGGAATGCCACACCTTCCCAAGCCACGTTTGATCAGAGAAAAGCGTGTCGATTTAAAGATCATTTTGTTATAAAAGAAGCCGACTCTATAAATGAATCGCCCTAGAAATTAAAGAAATGAAGACTGCAAATCAATTTCGTAATCTTCACAGTTGTATAAAAAGGGTTAACCGAACGGCTTTTCGAAGTCAATTTAAAAACACAGTATAGACCGATAAAAGACAACAGATTTGAAACATTCCAAGGAGTTTTTGCTGCTTTTAGGAGCATTTTTAATTACGTCATTGTAATCAGCACTCACCAAACGTTCATAAGAACTGCAATCAGACTTGCCCAAATGAACGAACTGATTTTCAGAAATCGTGATTGTAATACCAAAAATCAGACAGCCTAATACGCACTTTCTGTCGCCTACGCGACTTATTGGCAATTAGTTCTTATATAACTTTGTTGTGTAGCGTAAACAGAATGAAAAAACTAGTCTTTCTTACAACAGCATTATTACTTACACTCTCTTTTGTAATTAACTATACGCCAACAGGGTTAAATGTTGGTGATGCAGCTCCTGACTTTACTGCTAAAAATCAAAGTCAACAGGACGTAAATCTCCAAGACCTATTAAAATCAGGCCCAGTTGTATTGGTCTTTTATCGAGGCGAATGGTGCCCTTATTGCAGTCGGCAGTTGAAAGCGCTTGAAGACTCGCTAGTGATGATTGAAGCTAAGGGAGCGAGCGTTGTTGCAATCTCTCCTGAAAAGATGGAAAATATTAATAAAACCATCGAAAAGACGAAAGCAACCTATAGTATATTATCGGATGAAAACTTGAAGATTATGAACGACTACAAGGTATCGTTTGAACTAGATGAAGAAACGACTACAAAATACAAAGGGTATGGTATTAATTTGATGGAAAAGAATGGATCAAATGGAAATAATTTGCCTGTCCCTGCTGTGTACGTAATTAGTAGAGACGGTAAAATATCATATCGCCATTTTGATGTAAACTATAAAAACAGAGTTAGCGTCAAAGAAATACTAAAAAATATCTAATGGAGATATTGAACGGCTGGGCGGATAAATGTTGGATTGCTTTTAAACGGATAGTTTTCATAGTTTTTTTTATTGTTTGCAATAAAGCATTTTCCATCCCGGCTGATTCATTAGCAAAATATAGACTTGGTGCGCTCCCCTCAGCCTTTTACACACCTGAAACTCGTCTCGGATTTGGAGCGCTAATATATACGCATTTCAAAATAAAAAGTACGGATTCGCTTTTGAGAAAATCAAATACTCAGTCCTATATTTCATACACAATCAACAAGCAATTCGCTTTTGAAAATGACTACCAAGTTTGGCTCAAAAGAAATCAATTGTTTCTAGCAGGAGCCGCGGATTTTAGCCGATTACCTGAATTTTTTTATGGCATAGGAAACGAGACAAAAGAAGGGGACAGACTTATTGTTTCATTTGATCTCATACGAGTACATACAAAAAGCCTAATGCGGATTTGGAATAATATTTACGGCGGCGTTTTATTTCATTACCAAAATTTGCATAAACAGGATATAAAATTGATGTCTAACTCTTCGGGCACAAATGTGTATGGAAATATGGGATATAAAGCCATTGGAATCGGGCCTGTCTTTATTATGGACAATCGAAATAATCCGCTAAATCCATCAAAAGGAAGCTATTTGGAAGCATCTTATGTAGATTTCAAGCATATTTTAAGAAATGAAAATAGGTTTACCTCACTAACGTTTGATATGAGAAAGTACCACACTTTCTTCAAAAAACTAATTTGGAATGGAAATGCCTATTTTTCGTTCAATAAAGGCGAAGTGCCCTACCGGATGTTACCTGAAATTGGGGGCGCTAGATTTTTGAGAGGCTACTACCGAGGGAGATTTAGAGATAATAACCTGATTGTGTTGCAACAAGAGTTTAGAATGCCCATCTATAAGGCATTTGGTGCAGCCATTTTCGGAGGACTTGGATCGGTTGCCAAAAAACTGTCCGAATTTAAAAATAACAAGGCTCACTTCAACTATGGTGTTGGATTAAGGATAAGAATAAACAAGAAAGAAGATACTAATATCAGGATTGATTATGGTTTTACGAGAGATTCAAGAGGTTTGTATGTTGTTTTTGCAGAAGCCTTCTAGTTTCATCTTTGGTTTTCTACTTTTCGTTAATCCTGTTTTAGCTCAACAAATATCCAGAGTACTAAAAAGAGATTCTGTTAGTTTGTATTTAATGCCTAAACACTTAGCCTTTGATAAAAATGTTCCTACTGACTTTAAAGATGTAATATATGTTGCATTGCAATACTATCCAGAGTTAAGCGGAACAGAGATTAAATTCAGAATTAAAAAAACTAAGGCGCCCCTAGCAGCAAGACCAACTATATGGGCAATTTTCACGAAACCATCTAAGAGAAAGTATATAATTACGATCAGTAGTTCAACAAACTCAAAACTAGATTCAATTCTGTTAAAGAACTTAAGCTATAATTCTCAAGTTGGGGTTATTGGTCATGAATTAGCACACATAGCTTTTTATTCTTCGAAAAGAGGTATTTACTTTGTCGAACTGGTCGTAAAACATCTTTCGAAAATAGGTATAGATAAATTTGAGTTTAATACAGATAGTCTCTGCATTGAACATGGATTAGGGTTTCAGTTATTAAGTTGGAGCAGAGAAGTAAGGACGAAACTAGACTTAAAGCAATGGGGTGGTTCAAATAGTCCAAAAGCTAAGCGAGAGCGCTATATGAATCCCGAAACAATTATAAACCACATGAATTTACGATCAATATACAAAATTGAAGTAAAATGACTGAAATGTCGTTTGCATGACAATTTCCTGTAAGGTAAATTGCTTACTTCGTAAAATCGTCTTTAATCAATTAATTCAATGAAAACGTTCTTGATATTTCTTTCAATTCTCACTTTTTCAAATGTCAAAATCCTAGCTCAAGATGCTCAAGCAGACTCGAAAGGATATAAGTTCAATAATAACTTTGACTTAGCGATCTCCACCAGCGGAAATCAAAGCTCTGGCGCCCTGTCGTGGGTTAAATTTCATCCCATTACTAAAAAGAAACGTTTTAAGATTGGCTACGGCCTACGGTTTACAAGTCAAACTGGTAAGGACTTATACTACACTACCGCCCCTGCTATTTTAACGTCAAAAGAAACTGGTCCACAAGTGCTCTTTTCGGAGATTTTCTATGAAAATATCGATACATTTTTTGTTTCAAAATCTCAAAATAATTCCCTAAACATTAGTATAAATTTGCAATACACGATCAAAGAGAAATTTGACATCGGGTTTAATATTGATGCGGCTGGATTTTCTTTTGGAGGCAGCACTACCGGAAAATACTTAGCTTACCAATCAGTTGAAAATGGAACCCAACAAACTGCTAGCCCTACTTCGCCTAATTTACTTTTAGTTAGCGACAATGATATTGGAATGCTGAACTCTGAATTATATTTCAGGTATTGGTTTAATCAGAAATGGGCAGTAAGGGTAGGGGCATCGTTTTTGTTTACTGAGTATACAACAGATAATAAATTGCGGCTAGATAACGATCGTTGGAGAAACAAATCATTAATGGGTCTAGTTGGCATTACTTACTCACCCTTTAGATGAATTTTATGAAGAGAATGTTTTTCATTGCCCTATGTCTGATTAGCTTTGGATTTTTCGCACAAACGGTAACTTCACAAAAGCAAGAATGGTCGGTAACATCTTCAACGGTAAAATTCAAGATAAAAAATGCGGGGTTTTCGGTCGACGGGACTTTTGGCGGTTTAAATGCTAAAATTATTTTTGATCCATCTAAAATTTATGGTAACTCGATTGAAGCAACTATTGAAGCTCGATCCATCAACACTGGTAATGGAACGCGCGATGGGCACTTGAAAAAGGCCGAATATTTTGACGTAGCAACATTCCCAGCAATTAATATGAAGGCTACCATTTTTGGTAAAGAGGTTGATGGAAGTTTTAAAGGGTACTTTAAGTTAATGTTAAAAGGAAAAACGAAAGATGTACTTGTCCCGTTTTCATTTATTGAGAAGGACGGCAAAGCACTGTTGAAAGGCTCTTTTACGATTAATCGCCTGGACTTTGGAATTGGGGAATCCAGCATGGTATTGTCAGATAATGCAACTATATTTCTCGAAGTTAATGTTACAAAGAAGTAATATGCTGGAAGAAGAGGCTATAAAACAGCTTTTAAGCGTTCAATCCATTTTGTGTCAAATAAAAGATGAGGATTATAGAACGTCGCTTAAAACTCTTAAGGGGGCATCCATCGGCAAGCATATTAGACACGTCGTAGAATTCTATGAGTGCTTACTATTTAATAATCTTGATAACATTGTGAATTACGATGCCCGAAAAAGAAACCTGCTTTTAGAAGAGAATGTAAAGTATACAGAGGCTTTTATTGCTAAGGTTATTGACTCGCTTAGTACAATTAACGTTAATTCAAGTGTGCTATTGGTAACAAAATATCAAGATAAGAACATTAGCATGGAGTCATCTGTCTATAGAGAAATTACTTATAATATTGAGCATACAGTTCATCACCTGGCTATCATCAGCATAGCTATTGCGATTCATTTTGATTATATTAACGTGTCAGAGAATTTTGGATACGCTGATTCTACCATTCAATCCTTAAAATCTCAAAAGATCGGCTAATGCGTTATGTGTACAGTTACCTATCTACCTTTTAATCAAAGAGAGTTTATCTTAACATCAAATAGAGATGAGGATGTAGACAGAGCATCAGCTCTACCCGTAAAAGAATATAAAATAAATAATAGAACTATTCTATTTCCCAAAGATCAAAAAGCAAACGGAACTTGGATAGCATATGATGCAAAAGGTTATTCACTCTGCTTGCTGAACGGCGCGAATAAGCCACATGAACAGCAAGGCAACTACAAGAAAAGTAGGGGATTAATGCTGTTAGAGTTTTACTTTTACAATGACCCAGAGAAATTTACTAGGCTTTACGACTTTAACGGAATAGAACCTTTCACACTTATCCTTGCTTATTCTTGTTCTGAGACAGAAAAAGTTCAACTCCATGAATTAAAATGGGATTCAGTAAAGGCGGAACTAATAACTCATGATTCATCGCTGCCGCAGATTTGGTCGTCAGTTACTTTATATAGCCCCGACGTTATTAGTGAGCGAAGGAACTGGTTTGATATTTGGCTAAGTGAAAATAGCAGTTATACAACAGATACAATTTTATTCTTTCATCACTTTGGTGGTAATGGTTCGTCTGAGAATGATTTAATGATTAATCGAAGTACAAAAAAAACGGTTAGCGTTTGTTGTATAGATAAACATTTGTCTCATACAGATATCATTTATGAAGACATTGTAAATAAGCAAATTCAAAAAAGCAAAGTCATTAACTGTTAATGAGAATTCCCTTATTTATTGCAAAATTCAGTAGGTATGAATACTGGCCGTGGTGGTTATTTTACCTTCCAGCTCTGCCATATTGGGTATACCTTGCCCTAAAAAACAAATCACTAGCTTATTTTACGGTGGCAAATCCAGGAATAGAGTTAGGGGGATTTTATGGGGAAAGTAAAACCGAAATTTTAAGTTTAATAAACAGGCAATATCTGCCAAGAGCGGTTTCAGTTGTCACTTCAATTGAGATTGAAAGTGTTTTGAATCAGATGAAAGAAATTAATCTTTCCTATCCTGTAATTGCAAAACCCGATGTTGGTGAGCGTGGAAATCACGTTACCTTAATTAGGAACCAACAAGAGCTTATACTTTATAACGCTAGATCAAACTCAAAATATATCATTCAAGAGTACATTGATTACAGTATTGAGCTAGGTGTGTTGTACAGTAGAATGCCCGATTCACAGCAGGGAGCAGTTACTTCTATTACGTTAAAAGAATTTTTAAGCGTAACAGGCGATGGCACATCAACCATAAAACAACTGATGCAAGAAAACTTACGAGCACGATTTCAAATTGATAGATTAAGTAATGAACTTGGAGATGAAATTAATTTTGTCCTTAAAAAAGGAGAAGGTAAAGTATTAGAACCGATAGGAAACCATTGCAGAGGCACTAAGTTTATTGACAATAATTTCCTGATTAACGAAAAGTTGAATGAAGTGTTTGACAGAATATGCTTGCCTATCAAAGGTTTTTACTATGGTAGATTTGATTTGAAGGTGAAGAGTATTGCTGACTTATATATTGGTAAAAATATCCGAATTATGGAACTCAACGGCGCAAGTTCTGAACCAGGGCATATTTACGATCCATCTTCAACGTTGTACAAAGCATATAGAGACCTACTTTACCATTGGAAGCTTTTAGCAGATGTTTCGAGAGGAAACATGCAGTTAGGATTTAAGCCTGTATCCTTTTGGTTAATTGTGAAGAGTTATTGGAAGTTTGTGGTGATTAAAAAATAGACTCTATACGATGCAAGTTATTTAATTAAAAATTACTTTTATTTACACATAAACTCATTGGAATATCCATTTAAACTGTCGAGTTGCGATTTTCTTCGAGGAACGATTCGTTTTTGCAGTAGATGCGGAGCCATCTTGCAGGAAATATAACTGAACATATTTCAAGCGAAAGACCTCAATGCATTGAATAGTAGCTTTTAGGCGAAGATTACTGAATGAATGATCTTGCGGAGGCGGATCCCGCCGCCCCCCAATTCGATTAATTGGGCGGAATCTAATGCTCATAAAACATGAGCAGACAAGAAGAAAAAATGTTTGCGGCAATTGAGCAGTGGTAAATTTCCGATATAATTGAAGAACTGCGTTTTGCCGACGGAGCTTCAGACATTAAGATCGAAAATGATATTCCGAAAGACCTGGTGATAAAATCAGATCCGGTGCGATTAAGGGTGGTCCTGGCGAACCTTATCTCGAATGCAATCCGTTACCATGATCCCGCTAAATCGTTGCGTTTTATCCGGGTAACTGCGAATAGATTTTCCGACAAAGTGGAAGTATTAATTTCCGACAACGGGATTGGCATTGCCAGGGAGCATCAGGAAAAGATATTTGAATCTTATTTTACAATCGGTAATCACAGCGACAGCAATGGGTTGGGATTAAGTAATGTAAAAGATGCAGTTGTTAAGCTGAACGGGAAAATAACGGTTGATTCTAAGCCTGGAGAAGGAAGCACTTTTAAGGTGGTTTTGCCGACGGGTGGTTGAAAAATCACTGTAGATTAATACGGGTTTTCACGTTGATGATCAGTAAAGCGGACTTCAACACGATCTATTTTTTTAGCAATAACTTTCGATTTACTCTAAGTTGCAGCTGTCCATTTGTTTCAAAAGCAGGTGGGACTCTGCTACAGCATGATGTTTCTTTCCTGATCCTTCCCTAAACAATAGGTGCAAGAAATAATTAATAAAATTTCAGGCTACCTCATAAAACGTTTCCGAAATCCTAGGCTACAAAAGTAATTAGCTCGTGCCGCGGTGTTGTCGTCAATTAATGTATCGGTGAGCTGTTAAAGGTGACTGTTTGAACACATTCGGCATTGAATTTTATTATACGAATACCGACCTAAGTGACATTGTCTAGTATTTCTTGATAGGTACTTTGGTTGAATGGTGTAGATTTTTCTATTCGAAGGTGAAATTATTTTGCAAGTATACTTTTTAGCCTTTTGTCAAACCGAAAAATAAACTCGTTGTTGTAATATGGCAAATGCCTGTGAGCATCCTAATTAGACTCTGTCTATAAAGTCCGCTATCTTCGTTACTCACTTTTTTAAAACTCCTCACTTACCCAAGTAAACTGCGGGTTTTAAAAAAGTGAAAGCCTCGATATCGAACTTTCTAATTCAGATTCATGACTCTGTAGACAGACACTAATTATCTGTTCCTCTATGCAAATTCTTTATATTTATGATATGAATGTGAAGCTAAGGCATGCTTTCTCGTTTATTCAAGAAGATATGTGTGATTCTCTGAAATCTATTTATCCATTGAATACAGAATGAAACATCGCCTGCTTTAACTCTAGAATAAAGCGAATTATAAGTAAACACAGACACTTCCAAGTTCTAGCCGTTAAAGCAATCAATGCCTTTTGGATAGGTCATACTAATAGTTGCTTTTCCCTTTTTATTCTTAACTATTTCAACCATAATTACCGCACTTTCTTTACCACCTAAAGCACTCCAATGGGCATTCACGAATGCTTCGCGTTTTATCGGATAAATAAATGGTGAGAAGCGACTTCTCTTCCAAGTAGTATCGAACAGAACTATTCAAAAAAGTTTCAGCTGAATCTATCGATGGGGAAATTTTCGGAACACGTATCGGTGGAAAACAGTCCAGCCAAAAAGGAACGTTTCAGAATAGTTCATGTTAGGAGAAACAACAAAAATATCATAGTTTAGCTATGTAAATGGAGATCCCTAGGTTTCTTTCTGTTCAACAATACGTAATTTTAATGCGTACATTTTTCCTTTGTTCAATCACACTACTTTCAATTATTTACGTTAAAGCGGATTATATTTACAAAGTTACTTCTGAAAATAACGTTTGTAAAGAATTTAGATGCAATGGAAACCCGTTAGCCTTTATTGAAATAGGCCAAGATGTCGATCTATTTGATAAAAGCCATTCTGAGTTATGTTAAACTCACTGTTAATACTGTTAGCTGCTACTTTCATAAGTTTTTTAGGCTCTCTTCAACTCGGGCCAGTAAACCTATTTGTAATAAATTGTGCTTTATTTGAGAGTAAGAGAACTGCATTTTTCGTTGCAATTGGTGGCTGTATACCTGAATTTATCTATTGCGCTTTAGCAGTATTCGCCAATGGGTATTTATTAGAATACGGCGGGCTAATCACTGCAATCAAAATAGTATTTATTGCTTTGTTAATTGCTATTGGAATTACCCTCTACTTTAAAAAGCAATCTACAGTAATTCAAAAATATGAATCATCTGCAGCTAAACCTTCAATAAAATATATTTTTAAAGGATTTTCACTTGCGATTTTGAATCCTCAATTATTGCTGTTCTGGATATTTGTTCAAGTATATTTTAATTCAATTAGTTTTCTACAGATACAATCCAATCTTCAGAAAATTTCGTACATCATGGGAGCCGGAATTGGGGCCTTTATCCTTTTAGCATCATTTATCATTGTCGTAATGAAATATCGCGAAGCTATTTTGAGATACCTAAACAACAAATACTACTTTAAAGTGTTATCCGTACTACTTGTTGCTATTGCAATTCAACAAATATGGCTACTATCTAATAACACTTAAGAGCGAAAAATGCATCAGGACAACAAATACTGGTATTTACGCAATCACAAGCTTTTCGATCAGCTAACCATAAAGGAAGTCGAAGATCTGTGCATTGTGTCAAACATGAAAAGCGCAGAAAAAAACGATGTGATCTACTTTTCAGAATCTGAGGTAAAAAAAATCTTCATAATAAAGTTTGGGATTGTAAAAATCTGTCGTGAAGATGAATCAGGCAAGGAAATGATAACTGAAATGCTTACGGAAGGCGATATTTTTGGGCATTTGAATACCTCTGGAAATCGTAATGAGTGTGCCAAAGTTTTAAGCA
>Ga0209490_10003348_pt1 | contig 14952 bp, 13 predicted proteins | sample MAT06_FD_187209 | JGI IMG/M metagenome (GOLD analysis project Ga0209490, IMG submission 187209) | Freshwater microbial communities from Lake Fryxell liftoff mats and glacier meltwater in Antarctica - MAT-06 (SPAdes) (version 2) | ecosystem: Environmental > Aquatic > Freshwater > Ice > Liftoff...
TCACCGCCAACGCCAATCCCCGCAAGGACAGCGTGCGTCTGCTCGGAAAGGCAACCTGTGGCGGTGGCGGCGTGTGTGAAGAAAATGGCGTTGGGTTCCCCGGTGGGCTCTGCTCGGGCCCCTGCGCGGGAATGCCACCTCAAGCCACCTGCGGCGGGATCGCACTGCTCACCGAATTCAACGCCTGCCTGGCCGCGCAAATCCCGTTTGAACGCTGCGTTGCTGATCACACCCGCCCCGGCGCGCTACGCGCCTGCGATTTCCACCATCCCTGCCGTGACGACTATGTCTGTGCGCGGGGCGCTAACGGCGGCATGTGCATTCCCCCGTATTTCACCTTTCAGCTCAGAATCGATGGCCATCCGTTGTGACTTTAGAGCCACTTGACCCATTCCGCCCAGGTCGACGTGTATTTGCCAGACGCCCTTTGGCGCAAGCTTCATCCGGTGCGAAAACGCTCGTCATTCTGGGTGCGCTACGCGCCCTGGGTGCGCTACGCGCCCTGAGCTCCGGTGCGTCTCATTTTGAAGCACCCACCGAGGCCTGCTAGGCACTTGCACGTTTCGGCCGTTCTAGAAGCTTAGAGGCAGTCCTTTTGCTGCGCGCCTTTGAGCTTTGATTCCGTTGTTTTACCCCGTACTTAGAAACAGGCTGCGTGGCTTCGCCGCGGTATGCTTCACGCTGTCTTGTAGCAGCAGCGAGCTTAGCGCCCTGAACGTTGTCGCCGTCGATCCGCCGCAAGGTGACACGCGCACAGCTACACAGGTCAAGATCAACGGCAGCGCCTTCTTCGCGGCAGTGCACGTCGATCTGGACAGCAAACGGGCACCGACCCCGAACCAGCAATTCCGAGCACGCCTTGGCAACGTGGAACTGACCGACGTGACGCTCGTGAACTCTCGTCAGCTCAACGCGATCGTGCCAGCCATGCTGCCTGTTGGCCACTATTCCTTGCAGGTGTTCGATCCGCATGGGCGGAACGCTATCCTAGACAATGCGTTTGAAGTGATCTCGAAAACTGCCAACAGCGCGGGGGGTTTTGGTGGAACATCGGGCGGATTCGGGGGCGCCCTTGTGAGCGGTGGAGCAGCCTCGGTGGGTGGCTCCGGAGGCAAGGGCAATTCAGGCGGATTCGGCGGTACGGGCGCGAATGGCGCAGGCGGCACAGGCGGTGCGAACAGCGCGGGCGGCACCGTCGCGCTTCCTCCAGGAACCCTCGCATCCACCTTCGTTGATGACTTTGAAGACGGTGTCGTTAATCTGAAATGGCTCGTGACGTCGCCGGGGATTGGGTGTAACGCAACCGAATCAAACGGCACCTATTCCTTCAAGCTTGCAGATGTCGACCGCTGCTCTTTGACGACGAGCAGCGCGTATGATCTCCGAAACGATGCGGTGAGCCTTTCGATTTCGCCCATCACCAATTACTACCCTCCGTTGAAGTTCTTCTTCCGCATTGTGGGTATCGGTGGAAACTTCGCCGAGCTCGCGTTCCAAGATGGTCAGTTCGTCTCTTCCTACAGCGTGAACGGGATGACGACGGTCCTCAATTCTGCCTACGACCCTGCCCCCGATTACTGGCGCATTCGCGACGCGAACGGCACGCTTTTCCTTGAGAGCTCAGGAAGTGGCACCAGCTGGGATATCGAGCAAAGCTTCCCGGAGCCGTTTGACGTGGCACGCGTTCAGGTGTCCTTCGGCGTAGATATTCAGGCAAAGCTCCCGCAAACCGTCGGGATCAGCGTCCGGGCCTACAATACGTTGCAGTAGTCGGCCAGCGAAACCGGTGGTGGTGACGTCCCCGACCCAGGAAGAAGCACGCCTTGACCCATCCTGGCGACGCACCGCGAGGTCATGCTACTCTCCTCTTTGTGCGCCCCAATGTAGCGCCCTGCAAACGTGCGCTAGCAAGCATCTGGCAGGAATTCCCGGGCCTTGAGCTGGCCCTGGTTTTCGGTTCTGTGGCCCGAGAACAAGCCACCGAAGAGTCCGATCTGGACATTGCCGTAGTGGGCAAGAATATCGACGTCTTGGAACTCACTCGGCAGGCCGAGCGATGAGTGAACCGCGAGGTCCAGGTCGTGGTCTTGGACGATGCTTCGATTGTGCTCTTGAGCGAACTGGTGGCAGAGGCTTTGCCTTTGTACGAACGAGCCGATGGTAGCTACGCACGTTGGGTCTCGCGAACGCTCCTCCTCCTCGAAGACGATCTCCCTTGGTACCATCGCCAACAGGCTGCTTGGCTGAAGCGCGTCGCTGAAGAGGGTCTCTGATGGTGAAAAGCCTGACCTCATCGCGACCAAGCTGATTCAGCTTCAGGACCGCCTGGTTGCCCCAAGCAAGAACCTAGGCCAAAGCTTCCTCAGACTTCATGAGTCCGGAGTCATCGGTCAAACCGTGCTTGAGCCGATGCAACGCGCAGTCGGGTTACGCAACATCGTGGCGCATGGTTACGAACGAATCGCTCCAGCGCTCGTCTACACCGCAGCCACCGAGGGAGCATTGGATCTCCAGGCTTTTGGCAGCGAGGTGGCGCGCTGGCTTGAGCGGCGAAGAGCTTGAGGCAGCCGGCCATTTCTGCAGCAACTCCGATTTTCTCGATGGCAAGGCCGATTGCCGCTGACAACCCGGATCGAAACGACTAGCGTCTGAACATCTGACGAATTCGTTCACGGATTTTCCCTTCATTCTGAGCCCGCCCATGACCGCATCTGAAACCGAACGCCGCGAATCGATTTTGGAGGCTGCCGAACGCCTCTTTTGCCACTACGGCTCAAGCAAAACAACGATCGGCGATATCGCGAAAGAAGTCGGCATCGGCGTGGGCAGCGTTTACCTGGAGTTTGACTCGAAAGACGACATCGTGCTTGAGCTCACCCGTCAGCGGCACCGTGACGTGCTTGAAGCGATGCGCCAGGCAGCGCGCGAAGGAACGTTTGCCGAGCGGCTCACGCGCATGCTCTTGGCGCGCACTCAGATCCTCTACAAGTTTGCGGAGCTTGGAACGCATTCTTGTGACCTCGTGCAGTGTGAATCTGAACCGCCCAAGCACTGGGGTGCCACTTCTTCGGATGAGGAAGTGACGCTGATCGCAGCGCTGATTGAGCGTGGCGGACGCGAAGCAGAATTCGCAATGCACAACCCGCGTGCCACGGCTGAATTGATTCTGCGTGCGTGCGCGAGCCTCACTCCACCTTTGCTCTTCCGACATAAAGAGCGCGACGCAATGCGTGCCGTTCAAGATCTTGTGAGCTTGCTGCTCATCGGCATTGTTGCGCGCCCGCGTGCATCGGCCACGGCAGCATCCGCTTCGCCTCGGCGCCAGCGTTTCGGCAGTCGTTGAAGGGAATATGCGGCAGTGCTTTCAGTTTGGGGAGCCCCAGCAGACTCTTTATTTTGGGGCCTTGACTGTGTGTTGAAGAGATTTACGTTTCGTTCATCATTCAAGCCCTCCCCTTTGAGCCGCTGATTTTCCGGGCCGTCGGCGTCCGCGGCTCTCCCTGAAAGGTCAGTATGTCGATGCTTCGTGATGGCGCCCCGGTTCCCCAAAATCCCTTCCCCGTACTCGCCTTGCGTTCGGGGGTCGTTTTTCCTGGCACGACGCTGACTCTCACCGTCGGGCGGTCCAGCTCAATTGCTTTGATTCGCAAACTGCACATCGGGGACGTGATTGGCGTCGCCACTCAGCGCTCCGCCAACACCGTGGAGCCCCAAGCAGAAGACCTTTTTGGGACGGGAAGCTTTGCAAAAGTTGTCCAGATCGTGCGCCAAAGTGACACGCGCTTTCAGGTTGCACTCGAGGGTCTGGGGCGTGCCTCGTTTTCCAGTTTCTTGGCTGATGGCCCCTTCTTGCAAGCTCACGGCGAGCTCTTGCCTGAAGTCCACGGGGACACGCCCGAGGCGCAGCTTTGGGCCGAACAGCTCGCACAAAAAGTTTCACAAACTTTGTCGCACAATGGAGGCGCGCTCAGTGAGCAAAACCTCAAACATCTGACACCATCCGAAGCCGCCGATCGCGTAGCTTCAATGCTCCCTATCGAAACGGAACAAACGGTGGCCGTGCTGGCCGAGGCTCGTGTGCCGGAACGCTTGCAGAAAGTGCTTTCGCTGCTGAATGAGGCACAAGTACGCTCGGAGCTTAAAGAGAAGATCGAGAAGAATGTGCGCGAGCAATTCGGCAAGCATCAGCGTGAAGCGGTGCTCCGCGAGCAGTTGAAGGCCATCAAGAAAGAACTCGGCGAAAAAGAAGGGGATGATGTCGAGAGCCTGCGAGAGAAATTTGAGGCGAAGGGTCCACCTGCCGAAGTGAAGGAGGTCTTTGAGCGCGAGCTCGGGCGCTTGGAGTCTGCGCAGGGCCCCGAGGCATCCGTTATTCGGAACTATCTGGATTGGCTCGCGGAGCTGCCCTGGAACGTGCGTGCCGAAACGCAGGATGATCTCGACGCGCTTGCGGCTCAACTCGACCGCGATCACACTGGGCTTGAGGATGTCAAGAAGCGCATCCTGGAGCACATGGCCGTGCACAAGCTCTCCGGCAATAAGAAAGGCACGATCTTGTGCTTGGTCGGCCCGCCCGGAGTTGGCAAAACGTCACTCGGTGAATCCATCGCACAAGCGACCGGCCGACCCTTTGCGCGTATTTCGCTCGGTGGCGTGCGCGATGAAGCGGAAATCCGTGGGCACCGCCGCACGTACGTCGGCGCATTGCCCGGACGCTTGATCCACGCGCTCCGCAAGTTAAAAGCCAAAAATCCAGTCATCTTACTGGATGAGATCGACAAACTCTCCGCTGGTTATTCAGGGTCGCCCGAGGCCGCGCTCTTGGAAGTGTTGGACCCCGAGCAGAATCATACCTTCTCGGATCACTACATCGAATTGCCGTTTGATCTGAGCGAAGTTCTGTTCCTGTGTACCGCGAACACACTGGAAACGATCGCGGCCCCGCTCCGCGATCGGCTCGAAATAGTGGAACTGAACGGCTACACACCCGAAGAGAAGCGCCAGATTGCCCGCAAACACCTGATCCACAAGCGTCTAGAAGAAAGCGGGGTTCCCGACAATACACTCACGATTACGGACGGCGCCTTAGACTCGATCATCACGCGCTACACCCGTGAAGCCGGGGTGCGCCAGTTGAGCCGCGAGCTGATGCGTCTGATCCGTTCGGTGGCGCTCAAGGTGGCTCGCCATCACGCCGATGAGCCCCTCAAGCTCAACGTCGACACCCAACAAATCAAGGAGTATCTCGGCAAGGCCCGTTTCGACACGGATTTGATCGAAGGCCCGCAAACGCCAGGTATCGCCACAGGCCTGGCCTGGACACCCTTCGGCGGTGACATCCTGTTCATCGAAACGTCGAAAATGCCTGGTAAAGGTCGCGTAGAAATCACAGGGCAATTGGGCGACGTGATGAAGGAGTCCGCTCGCGCAGCGCTCAGCTATCTGAAGAGCCACACCAAGGAGTTGGGAGTCGCTGCCGACACCGTGGATCAATTCGACCTCCACATTCACGTGCCCGCTGGCGGTGTTCCCAAGGATGGGCCATCCGCTGGAGTCACGATCTTCACGGCACTCGTTTCCTTGCTCACCGATCGGTTGGTGCGTTCGGATACAGCGATGACCGGCGAATGCACGCTGCGGGGGCGAGTGCTCCCGGTGGGCGGAATCAAGGCAAAAGTGTTAGCCGCGCACCGCTCGGGCATTCGGCGCGTGATTCTGCCCAAGAAGAATGCGCCCGATTTGGAGGATCTGCCGGCAACAATTCTAAGCGAAATGGAAGTCGTGCTGGCGGAAGATATGAGCGAGGTGCTCGCTGCGGCGCTAGAAGCTCCCCGCAATTCAGCGGGTGTGCTCCAGGCACCTGCACCAGGCACGCTCGAGAACCCGCTCGCTGACGTAGGGGCGTAAGCGCTCGACCGACATTGCTGCGGCCCTTGGCCAACTGGCATCCGCTAGCGGCGTTGAGAAGCTGTGGCTGCGCTTGGTCCCAAACTGAGCTACCGTTGGCTTGATGTCGAGCGATGTCGCACGGGGGTTACTGTCGGGAGCCCCTGCACTCCGTTACGTGACCGGATGGCGCCAGCCCTTCGAACCTGGCTCCTGCCCTTGGCATGTGCATCCGTCTCTGGAGATTGCGTTTCACCCCGTGACAGGGGGTGTCACATCGACTCAAGGCGGCCTGAGTATTGAGTTTGATTCCGGGAGCGCCGTCATCTACCCGCCGGGCGTTTCTCACATTCAGTCGAGTGATCGGGCAGGAGAAGACTGGTGCGTGCACGCGATCGCAGGAGAAAACAGCATATTCGTCTTGCCGGCCACATTGCACATATCAAACCTGAAGGACCCTCAATTCATCTCAAAAATTGAAGCCCTGACACGTCCGGCACCGATCATCGACGACTTGGATCAAGCTGTTCTCGATCATCGCGTTACGGCTCTGATGATACGGCTCTTGAAATCGGAAGCTGCTCAAGCCAACGCGACAGAAGATGCGACACACGCTTACTGTCGCAAAGCCGTCAACTTTATCCATGCCCACTATCAGGAAATCGGCCAGCTTACGGACTTGGCCGAACACGTGGGCATCAGCTACCACCATTTACTCCACTGCTTTTCGCGCATCCAGAAGCAAAGCCTGAGCAACTACGTCACCTGGGTCAGGCTTGAACGCGCCCGTGCCATGCTGCTCCACAGTCAGCTCCCGTTGGCCGATATCGCGCGCGCCATCGGCTTCGCCAACGAACGCTATTTTTCGACGTGTTTTCGCAAGGCCACAGGTTCTGCCCCAGGCTCGTATCGGATTCGAATGCGCGGTGCTGGCGCTTTGCCGCCAGAAGCTCTGGCCACGATCGCGCCCAAGCCCATCGTTCGACAGCAGCGATAGTAAGCATGCGAACTATCTTGAGTCGTGTGGGAATGGCGCCCGTACGTCTCCGAAAGTCTGACAGTCGAGCAAGAGCCCAGAGCCAAATTTAGGAACCACGCTCAAATATTGGAAAAGACTTCTCACTGCGTGGTTGCTAGCCTGTACCCAACAACTGAAGCTTCCTAATTGAAGCAGATCAGTCCCTTCAGGTCACGAACACCTGACGGGACTGATCTGCTTCAGTTGCGGAAACTCGACCTTTCGTGCCGTATTCTTCACTGTGCTAGCTGGAACGCTGGGGCTCACTCTGCCAACGCTTGGGCGAACTTCCCATGACTGCGGTAAATTGCCGGTAGAAATTGCTCGGACTGGAGAAACCTGCCGCCATGCCCGCTTCGAGGACGCCCGAACCGTTACTGAGCAGGCGGGCGGCGTACTCCACGCGCAGGCGCTGTTGGTACTGCTTGGGTGAACATTGGAGCGCGCCCTGAAATGAGCGTCGCAACCCTTCGGTACTCATTCCGCAGGTTCTCGCGAGTTCTTCCACTGAAATTTCTTCGGTGGCCCGTTGAACCAGAATATCCAACGCCTTGGCGATGCGATCAAGTGCCTGACGACGCTCCGTGTCCTGAGCCATCCGTCGCCCGGGCAGCCGCTGCAACTCGACCATGATCGGCCAAACCAAGGCTCGGACAGCATCCCGCCAGTCGGAGCGTTGTTCCGCTATTTCATTGGAAAGCGTCGATACCAAAGCACTGAGCCGCGGCTGCTCTTCGGGATGCAGACAATTCCGAAACTCCGCGCCGGCAAGTGGAAAGGGATCCAGCAGCTGCCGGTTACCTCTTGGGGTGCCAACGAGTTCCTGAGGATCGCAGTAGCAAAACGCCCAGTGGCTGGTGGTGCCGGGAGAACTCTGAGCCATGTGGTGCTCCTCCGGGCCCACAACGACGACATCCCCCGGACCGAATTCGAACAGCTTGTCTTCGACGACGAAAACGCCCGTGCCTCGCCGGCAATATCCGATCTCGAAGAAATCATGGCGGTGCAGCGCGGCGATCCGATGATCTGTTTGCTCCCATTCACCCACCACGCAGGGAAAATCAGGCCACATGGGCCGATAGTCCTCGCGGATCCGGGGGATCTTCAACGACGTGGGATTAGGCATGATCTTTTTGGGAAATCAGGAAGAAGCACCGGACAGAATTAGCTAGTTTTACACGTGAGCTTGGACCGCACCAGGCGCATCCTTATTGAGTTTATGCGCCCATTCGCTCGTTACCCACGTCCACCCACACGGCGTTACGTAACGAGGTGACTCCCGGACCATCTTCGGGGCGTGCCCTCACGCACAGAGAACGAGACAACACGGCTAACGATCAAAGTAACGCGCTTCTTCACCGAAACGCTTCACCCGGAGGCACGCCATGAACACGCAGCGCACCGCTCGAAGAACTTTCCTACTGGGTGCCGGTGGGGTGGCTGTCGGCTTACCATTTCTTGAATCGTTCCTGCCCAAGAGTGCGCGGGCACAGTCGGCACCTACACGTTTAGTGATTGTGTACAGTCCGAACGGCACCAACAATCTTCCCGAATTCATGCCCGCGGTGACTGGCCCGAACTTCACCTTGGGGACAGAAACTGCACCGCTCACCCCCTACCAAAAGAAGTTACTCGTGATCTCCGGACTGGAGATCAAGTGCCCAACGGTACCCGGGGATCAGCACACCTCCGCGATTGCCGCCATGCTGACCGGCGTGGGAGGCATGGGGAGCGACCAGTTTTCCGATGTGGCAACGTCCGTCGGAGGCGGCTGGGCGGGTGGGATCTCTGTCGACCAAGCGCTCGCCAAAACGATCGGTCAGACCACTAAATATGCTTCTCTGCAATTTGGTGTCGGAACCAGCGTTCGCTACGGCAATCACCCGATTGGTCGGCTTTCTTACGCAGGCCCGGCGCAACCTGTGGCCCCCGAAGACAGCCCGGCTGCTGCCTACGCGCGACTCTTCTCAAACACATCAGCACCGCCAACGCCCGGCATGCTCGACGCGAATCTCAAGCGCGACAAGAGCGTGATGGACTTTGTGATCAATGAGTTTGGCGCTGTGAGCTCGGCCGTTTCAACGGAAGACAAGCAACGGTTGGATCAACACGTGAGCATGCTGCGAGAGGTGGAACGCAGCCTGAGTGTGACGCCGACCAGCAACCTGGCTTCGTGCACCCAGACCATGTTCAGCGCCATGGGAGATCCGAGCGCTGCCGACAATTTCCCTAACGTCGCCAGGCAACAGCGTGACCTGATGGTGTTGGCGCTCTCCTGCAACCTGACGCGCATCGCTACCCTGCAGTATTCCTACGCGCGCTCGCTGCAGACTTTTTCTTGGCTGAACGTCGCGAGCGACCACCACACCATGTCCCACGAAGCCGTGCCAGGCGGTGACGGAGCAGCCGAGGCCGGCATGCAGAAGATCAACAATTGGTATGCCACCGAACTCGCAGAGCTCCTAAAAAGTCTGGATGCAATCAATGAAGGCGGCTCCACGTTGCTCGATAATTGCCTGGGCTGGTGGTGCAGCGATGTGGCCGACGGAAAGGACCACAATTGGGCGGATTTGCGCGCTTTTCTCTTTGGATCCTGCGGAGGCCGCGTCAACACAGGTCAACATGTCATGTACGGAGCGCGAGCACGCGCGCCCGGCGGGGATTCGGACTACGCGTACGGTTGGAACAATGGCGAACCTCACAACAAGTTACTCGTGACACTCCTGAATGCTTTTGGAGTGCCCGCCACCACGTTCGGAACTGCGCTTGGCAGTGGCCCACTCACCGGGATCCTCAAGTAATATGAAGTACTCATTAGTGCTCGTTTCACTGGCTTGCATCTCCGCAAGTTGCGCCCCTGAATCATCCGAGCGCCTTGCCGGTGACGCCAGCGGGGGCAACGGCCCGAGCGGAGCTCACACCGGCGGTTCTGCAAGTTTTGCGACCAGTGGCTCAACTTCAACCGCTCAAGGTGGCTCGACCGGCGGCAATTCGAGCTCAGATATGAGTGGCGGCGCGACTTCTGCCGCAGGAGGCAAGAGCGGCACGACATCGGGCGGTAGCGCCACCACGACATCGGGCGGAAGTGGCAGCGGAGGAGCCTCCAACCCCGTCATTCCAGCAGGGGGAGGCCAAGGAATGAGCGGCGAGCTGAATGGCTTACGTTGGGAAGCGCTCTGTCGACAACAGATGCCTCCAGGTTCTGCGGCTTGCCCGAATTTGCCGTTAGACAATGTTTGCCCAATCGACGCGGCGGATCCGAATAGTGATCGCCAGGGCTACTACAGTACCGACAAAACAGTGACATTTCCTGGGACTCCGGGTGTGATTTACAACGTTCAGATCCGAGTCCGCGGCGTAGTGGAGTTCCGCGACTACGCCAACGGCATGCCAGATGGCGAGCACTTCTACATTGGCGGGGACGCTCCTGATTTCTCCAGTGAGGGCGAGGAAGTGCACCTGAATCTTTACAGCTTGTCTGTCTCATCGCCCAAGCAAATCTACTTCCTCAACGATTCCGCAGGTGGTACTGGCACGGTGTCATCCGTCGCGCTCATCGATCAAACCCGAACCATTGCGATCGAAGGGGGAGCCAGCGTACGGGCCGTCGCCTTTGATCGAAATTGCAATGCCTACATGAATTGCACCAGCTACGATGGCACCTGCACGCCGTTTATCGTGCCCGGTGTTCCGCCCTACCCGAACGCCTTCAGCGGCCAGTTTCTACAGCTGGATGTGCTCGGTGTGGCGCCCAAGAACTAAAGATCTTTCAACGCTTGCCAATGCCCCCTGGGCGGCAGCATTCTCGCGGCCCCATGAGCGAGCCCACGCGTCCGAGCGAAGCCACAGCGCTGAACTTTATCCACGAAATCATCGAGGCTGATCGCGCCGAGGGGAAGCAGGGAGGGCGCATCGGTACGCGTTTTCCGCCAGAGCCCAATGGCTACTTGCACATTGGCCACGCCAAATCGATCTGCCTCAACTTCGGTACCGCGTTGAAGTACGGCGGAACCTGCAACCTACGTTTTGACGATACGAATCCCGTTGCGGAAGACGTGGAGTTTGTGGATTCGATTCAAGCGGATGTGCGTTGGTTGGGCTTTTCTTGGCCCGCGCCCACGCTCTTTGCCTCTGATTATTTCGAGCAACTCTTTGACTGGGCCATCACGCTCATCAAGGCGGGGAAAGCTTATGTAGACAGCCAACCGCTCGAAACGATCAGGGAGCAGCGCGGCAACTTCTACACCACCGGCAGCGACAGCCCGTTTCGGAGTCGCAGCGTTCAGGAAAATCTCGACCTCTTTCAGCGTATGCGCCAAGGCGAATTTCCCGACGGCGCTCATGTGTTGCGCGCGAAGATCGACATGCAATCACCGAACCTCAACCTGCGCGATCCGCTCATGTACCGGATCCGGCACGTGGCGCATCACCGCACCGGGAACAAGTGGTGCATCTACCCGATGTACGACTTTCAACATGGTCTTTCCGATGCCATTGAGCAGATCACGCATTCGCTCTGCACGCTCGAATTTGAGGATCACCGCCCACTTTACGACTGGTTTGTAGGAGAATTGGCGCTGGACCCTCGGCCGCGCCAGATCGAATTTGGCCGACTCAAGTTGACCTACACCATCCTCAGCAAGCGCCACCTGCAGCGCCTGGTGCGCGATGGCGTGGTGAACGGCTGGGATGATCCGCGCATGCCCACCTTGGCAGGTTTACGGCGCGGCGGTTACACGCCTGAGGCCATTCGCGGCTTCATGGAACGCGTGGGTATTTCGAAGCGAGATGGTGTGGTCGATGTGTCGCTTTTGGAGTATGAGCTGCGCGAAGATCTGAATGCGCGCAGCTCGCGCGTGATGGCGGTTTTAGATCCGATCAAGGTGGTGATCGAAAACTATCCCGAGGGCGAGAGCGAAGAATTCGAGGCCGTGAATCACCCCGACCACACCGAACGGGGGACACGAAAAGTTACTTTCTGCCGCGAGCTGTATATCGACCGTGAGGATTTCCTCGAGGAAGCCCCCAAGAAATGGTTCCGCCTGTCGATCGGCGGCGAAGTGCGGCTGCGCTACGCCTGCCTCATCAAGTGCCATCAAGCCATCAAGGATGCCGACGGCAACGTCACCGAGTTGCGCTGCACCTGGGACCCTGATTCGCGCGGGGGCGCCCCGAAAGACGGGCGCAAGGTTCGCGGCACCCTGCATTGGGTCTCGGCCAAGCACGCTCTGGACGCTGAAGTTCGCCTCTATGATCGGCTATTTTTGGCAGAAAATCCTATAGCCGCCGATGGGGAAGACGGCTTCCTCAAGCACTTGAATCCCAATTCGAAGATCGTGCTCAAGGGCTGCAAGCTAGAGCCTAGGCTGGCTCAGCTGAAGCCAGGTGAGCCTGTGCAATTCGAACGCGTCGGTTATTTTTGTGCCGATCTCGACAGCACTTCGGCAGCCCCCGTGTTCAATCGCACGATCACGCTGAAAGACAGCTGGACGAAGCAAGAGTCGAAGTGAACGCCGCGAACACGCGGCGATTCGGAATCGGAATCGGAATCGGAATCGGCGGGAAGCCCCCACGCACGCTCCCAAATAGTAAGCATGCTTACCATCTCATGCTTAACTCACAGGCACTCAGCGTCCTTGTCCGCTCTCACAGGCGCTCGGCGCCCATGTCCACTCTCTCAGGCGGCAATTAGTCGGATGCTAAGCTGAGATCTGCCATTGAGAACGTGGGCTGAATCTTGGAATCATTGAGCTCATCCAAGCGTGTGATCCCGGTACCCACCAACACCGAATCGATGCCGAAATTCACGGCCCCCAGGATGTCCGTCACGAGTTGATCCCCGACCATCACCACATGCGACAGGTCCGAAGCACCACTCCGGGCCACGGCCTCAGCGTACATCGGGGTATGCGGCTTCCCCAAGCGCTCGAAACTGAGCGAATGCCTAGGATACCGTAACTTGAGGGCGGCCTCGATGATCAGCGCGACCGAACCGCTTGTGATCCCATACGCTTGCTCGCCTCGCAGGTAGAGTAGATCCGGATTCGGAACCACGAGTTCACACGTTTGGCCACGATCCAGTCGACGAAATAGCACCGTGATCACATCATCAATGGCGAGCCGCAAATCGTAGCCCGCGTCATCGCATACGGCGATCACCTGAGCTGTTTCCTCAGTTGCGGGGACCACCACACCGCCCGCTTCACGCACGTAATCATTGGACTCGCCTGTGCCGAGCACGATGGTTGGCGCACCAACTAAATTCTTACGCTGGAAATATCCGGATAAGAGTGAACCTGATGTGACCACTTGCGACGCTTCAACTGAGAGCCCGAACCCCTGCTGGCGCTTGGCAATGGTTGCCGCCGAGCGCGACGCATCATTGGTGACCACCAAGAAGCGTTTCCGCCGTGCGCGGATTGCCTCCAAGAAGTCTGCCGCGCCGGGCAGCGCACGCTCGGTGCTGACCAAGACCCCGTACGCGTCCAGCAGGAATACCTCGTAGCGTTCAAGCAGTTCCTGCGCCGAAATACTGAGCGTCACCGCGCTATCTTGTCTGAAGTCAGGCCGCCCCTGCCAGCAAAAATCCAAGGCTGGACACGAAGCTGTCACGTTGGCTAGCGAGCCCAGGGCTCCCGAAACGCCTACTCGGCTGGCTGCTGGCCAATTGGTTGCCCCGAAAAGGGAGGTGCGTTACCGGGCAAAGTGCCGAGACACCTTGAATTTGGGCGAGAATTTCAGCAAACGAGAGCCACATGAGCAAGGTTCTGATTATCGGTGCAGGTGGTGTTGGCAGCGTCGTGGCTCACAAGTGCGCGCTGGCCAAGGATGTTTTCAGCGAAGTGCTTTTGGCGAGCCGGACGCACGCGCGCTGTGTGGAGATTGCCGCTCAAATCCAGGAACTGCATGGGCGCACCATTCAAACCGCGCGGGTGGACGCCGACAATGTGCCGGAGACGGTGAAGCTCATCCGGGATTTCAAACCAGACCTCGTGCTGAACGTCGCTCTACCGTATCAGGATCTCACGATCATGGACGCCTGCTTGGAAGCCGGCGTCGACTACCTGGATACGGCCAACTACGAGCCCCGCGACGTTGCCAAGTTCGAATACAAGTGGCAGTGGGCCTACCAAGACCGCTTCAAGAAAGCAGGCCGCATGGCGCTCTTGGGCTCAGGTTTCGATCCGGGTGTGACGAACGTTTTCTGTGCCTACGCGCAGAAGGAACTGTTCGATGAGATCCACACGGTGGACATTTTAGATTGCAATGCTGGCGATCACGGCAAGCCGTTTGCGACGAACTTCAATCCTGAAATCAATATCCGTGAGATCACCCAGCGCGGTCGCTATTGGGAAAACGGCGAGTGGAAGGAAACGGATCCGCTTTCCGAGAGCATGGTGTTCGATTTCCCCGAAGTGGGCGAGCGCAAAGCGTTCTTACTCTATCACGAGGAACTCGAATCCTTGGTTCAGAACATCCGTGGCCTGAAGCGAATTCGCTTCTGGATGACCTTCGGCGAGAGCTACCTCACCCACCTGAAAGTCCTGCAAAACGTAGGGATCACCGGCATCGAACCGATTGACTTCAACGGCCAAAAGATTGTGCCGATTCAATTCTTGAAAGCACTCCTTCCGGATCCGGCTTCGCTTGCGAAAACCTACACCGGCAAGACCTGCATCGGCTGTTTGATCGAAGGCGTCAAGGATGGCAAGCCGCGCAAAGTGTTCATCTACAATGTCTGCGACCACGCGGAGTGCTACCGCGAGGTGCGTTCCCAGGCTATCTCTTATACCACAGGAGTGCCGGCAGTCGTCGGCGCCACGATGATGGTGACAGGCCAGTGGAAGGGTGCCGGCGTGTTCAACATTGAGCAGCTCGATCCCGTGCCGTTTTTGGAGAAGCTCGCCGTTTCAGGCTTACCCTGGCATGTGAAAGAATGCTGAGCTTCGATCCTCGGGAAATTGAGAGCCCAAGTTTTGTCTGCGATCTTGGCCTCTTGGAGCGCAATCTGAAGATCCTGGGAGGGGTCCAGGATCGCACGGGCGCCA
>Ga0209490_10003351_pt1 | contig 14948 bp, 10 predicted proteins | sample MAT06_FD_187209 | JGI IMG/M metagenome (GOLD analysis project Ga0209490, IMG submission 187209) | Freshwater microbial communities from Lake Fryxell liftoff mats and glacier meltwater in Antarctica - MAT-06 (SPAdes) (version 2) | ecosystem: Environmental > Aquatic > Freshwater > Ice > Liftoff...
ACCTTTCGTGGGGCGCCGGGCTACCTTGACGGAACCAAGTCGGCGGTGGTCCCGGGCTTCTCCAACAACCAGCAGAACAACCGCATTGCGGTAACCATCCGAAAGCTGGGGGAGACGGTGCAGATCTTCATCGGCCAAACCAAGGTCATCGAGCACCCGAAAGCCATCCCCGAAGCGCTGCTGTTTGACGCCCTGTCATTCCGACTGCAGGGGAATGACTTGCCCAAAGATCAGATGTTCATCAGCAACATCAAGATCGCGAAAAACTGACCTTTTTAGGATAGGTCGGATCTCTCTCGATCAGTGCGTTACTAGCCGACTGCACGCCGCGCCGCGGCTCTATAACTCGCGCAGCAGCGATACAAGGGTATGCGGCCAGCCGTCCCATCTTGAACATCGCGGCGAAGCGGCTGACGATCGCCTTCATCAGGAAATAGGTGGACAGGATGGCAGAGCAGAGAGTTGCCTTGTGCCGGCGACACAGCGCGCAGTTGTAGGCGTCGGTGCTGGAGAGGTGCGCGGCGCCAGGCGCGTCGGTGGCAAAGGTGGCGATGTCACACGGATTGAATGCGAATGTCGTCCATGGCTCGTGCAAGCTCGCTCGCGAGCGCGATGTCGCGGCTGTCGTGCTTGGTCGCTTGGCTTCAACAGGCCGCCAGATAGCCGTCTTTGGCAGGCACCCGCTTCTGGCCGAAGGCGGGTACCCGCGAACGGCAGCTTGCAGTCGTGATCAACTGCATGAGATCGCAAACGCTCGGGCCGCTGGGAGGTTCAACGAACCACCGCACCCGCGGACATGACAGTTGCCCCAGCGCTGCCAGTTCGATTCGGCGCAGCAGGGGCTGATCGGGCGCCCAAGACCCACCGCGGGCGATGAAGCGGCTGGCTGCATCGACGATGGGACCCCCGAGTCCCGACGCTGGTCCCGCAGGTGTGAACGGGTCGTCCACGCGGGCGAATTGCGGGGATGTGAAGCGCTCGACATCCAGGAAACCGTCAGCATCGATGTCGAGGATTGAGAAGGTGCAGTGCACCATGCGCGATGGCTCGCCGCCCACCACTTCAACAGCGACGCTGGCCTGACGGACGCGTTGTCCGGCAAAGCCGGGAATGCGAGTGCGGGCTTCCTGCCGCAGCATCCGCGTGAAGGCAGCGTTAGCCAACGCGCACAGCATGTTGTCGGCAGAGAGTAGAAATAACTTCGACGACAAGCCCATAGAGTCACTTCTCCAGTCAGCTGCGGGCCGGCGGGCGGTCGCGCCGATCCCACAGCCTGCCCTGCCCGTTTGAAACGCGGCCCTCCGTGCGGCAAGCCGGGCAAGCCCACACGATGACGTCGTCATGGGCGTGCGTCGCCTTGACCCCGGTCTTTCTGCACTTGAAGCATCTTGCCGCGGGCAAGGCGTTTAGCGCGGTGTCAGACGCATGGGCGACCCCATCGACATGGAACTGCGCCATGGGGGGAGCCGGGCCCTTGACAGGACCGATCGCGCCGGACCTGCCGAGGAAGTGGGTCAGATCGGTGATGTACATCGGAGGTCGGCGAGATGACTGCCGGGACTTAAGCGTCGGCGCGTGAGGTCATCCGTTGTCGCGTTGGCGCCAAGTAGGTCGCGGCCTATCGGATGCCGTCTGGAGAACCGCTAACCACACCTAGGCCCTCGAGGTGCTCGCGGTGCAATTAGGCTTCGCTCTCGGCATCTCGGCCCCGTGACCACGAATTCTGTTGCCCATTCTGTTGCCAGAGTGTCCAGAAAGACAAAAGGGTCAGTAGGCGCTAACCTACTGACCCTCGTCATTACTGGTGCGGCTGGCAGGAATCGAACCCACGACCCCTTGGTTCGTAGCCAAGTACTCTATCCAACTGAGCTACAGCCGCGTCGAGCCGAGCAGCATAGCACGGGCGGGGGTCGATTCAGTCCAGCCCGGCGGCTGCTTGCTCGCACTGCAGCGCGCGGGCCTGGTCGCCCTCTTCGCGCGCCAGGGCCGCCAGCTGGCGCCATGCGATGCGGCGTGTGCGTGTGGACAGGCCAGGCGCAGCCGCAGCCTGCTCCAGCAGACGGCGCGCCTTGCCCCAGAGCTGGCGCTCGGCGAAGACCATGCCTACCGCGGCGATGACGGCAGCTTCGTGGCCATAGGCCTGCGCCGCCGATTCCAGGCGCGGCAGCCAGTCCACACCGATGCCGGCACGCGCTTCCATGAGCGCCAAAGCCACCAGCTCGCGGTCTTCTCGCGGCAGCTCCGACAGGCGTTCCCAGAACGGGCGTAACCACTGCCGTGCGTCTTCAGCGGCGTCCAGCTGCACCGCGCGTGATGCCGCGCGCGCAGCGACGCTGGCATCTCGCCGGTCGGCGGGGTCGAACTGGCCCCACAGCCGCTGGAGCTGCTGCGCGTCATGCGCAGCCTCCAGGGTTTCGGCCGCCAATGAACGCAGCAGCGTCTGCGCGACCACGGGTGAAAACGCCTGGTGGTTGGCCAGCAGACGTGCCGTCTGCAGCGCAGCCAGCGGCTGGCGCGCCATGCGCAGGGCCTGCAGCTTCAGGCGCAATGCGTGGGTGCGGCGGGCAGCGCCTGGGGGCAGTGCTTCCAGAGCCTCCAGCGCACGCGGAGCGTCGCGATCTTCCAGGGCCCACTCGGCAGCCAGCAGGCGCGCGGCCTCCTCGGCATTGCGACCGCCGGCGCGCAAGGCCTTGCCGCTGCGAGCTGCCTTGAAAGCCTGGCGCAGGGCCTCGTCGCGCCGCGGGCGGTCTTGCAGACGGTGCAGGCTGCCGGCAGCCAGCAGGCGCGCCAGCACCCCAAATTCGGTATCGGCCTTCGTGGTGGGCGTGCCATCGGTAATGAGCAACGCGCGCTCGGCGGCCTTGTGCGCGCGCCCGTATCGCGCCCCGAAGAACTCGGTCAAGGACTCGCGCAGCGCGGCCTGCGCAGCCCGTTCGCGACGCAGCGCGCGCCACTCGCCGGCACGCCGCGGCAGGCTCACCAGCGCGTTGATGGCCTGCACCGCAGCCATCAACACAAAACACAAGGCCAGCACAACGATGACGAAAAGGTTCAGCGAAACGTCGCTGCGCCAGCCGCCCCAGTAGATGCTGACGAGACCGTCGTTGCTGCCCAGCGCGGTGGCGGCCACCACGGCCACCACGAACAGCAAGATCAAGAGGATGACGCGGCGCATCGCTTGCGTGCTGGCCGGCCGGGGCGCGCCGCTCTTCAGCGCCCGGCCGAAGCCGTGGCAATGGCGGCCAGCGTGGCGTCAGGCCGCGGCACGCTGACCAGCTTCGCCTGACCCGTGACGCTGCGTACCAGTTCGCTGGCCGCAATGACACGGCGGCTGCTGCGGTCGAAATACTTGTCCAGCGCCAACTGGGCTTCGCGCAGGTCGCTCTGCGCGGTGTCGAACTGGCGTGACAGCAGAGCCAGCCGCGCGTTCAGCAGGCGCAGCTTCAGGTTCTCGCGCAGGAAGAAGGCCTGCTCCGGCGCCACCAGCATGGCCTCGGGCTCGTCGATGCGCGTCACCCGCACCAAGCTCTTCGCTTCTTGCCAGAAGCTGGCGCCAAAGTCCGCCCAACGCTGGCCGATCAGACCCGCAAGGCCGGCCCCGCTGGCGGCCAGGCCCGGCGCCGATGCTGCTGAAGCAGCCGCGGCTTTGGTTGCGGCCATATCTGCACTGCGCGCAGTGTTGCGGCGCTCGGGTGCCGACACGAGCGGCAGTTCGTCGACCTGGCGGATAACCTCGTCCAAGCGGATGGTGAGCACGGTGATGTCGGTGACCCCGGCGCTTCGCGTGCGCTCCAGGTCCTGCGCCAGCGCACGGCGCACGCGCTCCAGCCTCGGTTGGTTCAAGCGCGCCAGGCGTTCGTCAGCCTGCTTCAACGTCAGCACCAGCGGTTCGGCACTGCCGGTGATGGCCGACTGTTGCAGCGCCACGCGCAGCGCGGCATCCACATCGGCCAGCACGTTTTCGTCGCGTGAACGCGCCAGCGACTGGATCAGTTCTTCCAGCTGCGTGCGCTGCATCGAAGTCTCGGCCACCCGGGCTTCCAGCAGGGCCAGTTTGGCAGCGACTTCGCGCGCCGTCAGCTCGGCTTGGCGCGCCAGCGTGCGCGCCTCTGTGGCCTGACTGCCGCTGTCCTGCTGGCGCTTCACCAGTTCGGCTTCCATCGATTTCAGACGCTGCTGCGTGTTCCAGGCCAGCATGACGGCAGCCGCAGCCAAGGCGGCCAGCAAGGCCGCGCCCAAGGCGATCCAGCGGTCGTGACCCGAGGTGCCGGACCCCACAGCATCCCTGCCTGTGGCCCCGATCCCGGGCAAGGCAACGGGGGCGGCACCAGGCGCGGCAGCGGGCCCAGCATCCACGGCCGGCACAGCCGCCGCAGGGGGGGAGGCCGGGGCGGAGCCCGGGTCCGGAAGGGGTGCAGGCGTCTGGCTCACTAGGGGCGCGATTCTATCGGTGGGCCTGCTGGCGGCTGCGACGCGGCAGCCACAGCCGCAGCCGCAGCCGCAACCGCAACCGCCGCAACAGCCGCCGGCGTGGGCGCAGGCAGCAGCAGCACCTGGCCGAAGCCAAGCCCGCGCGCGGCCTGCGCAATGCGCGGGTGTGACGCCAGCGCGCACGCTTCTCGCCAGTCGGCGTCTGGCGCCAGCAAGCGCAGGTGGCCCACGGCCTGGCTGCTGCTGAACACCCACAGGTGCTGCGCCGGCTCGGCCTGGGCACGCGCCAGCAGCGCCACGCCCTCGGCACCGGGCTGCGGCGCATGGCGGCGATAAGCGGCGACGAAGCCGACCCGCGCGCCGCGTTCGCGCAGGGTTTCGGCCAGCCAGTCGCGGCCTTCTCCGCCGCGCACTACCAGCACCTGCCGGGCCGCCCAGTCTTCACCACTCAGCAGCGACCACAGACTTTCAGAGTCGAAAGTCTCTGCATCGGACGGCGGCTGCACCACCTGGCCGGGCGGCACGCCCGCCTCGATCAAGGCCGTGGCCGTGCCCGGGCCGGGGCCCGCCGCGCGCAGGCCAGCGGGCCAGCCGCAGCCGTCTGGGGCCAGCGCGAAGAAGTGCTGCACCGCGTTGGCGCTGACGAACATCACCAGGGCCAAAGCGGGCTCACCCAGCACAGCCGCCCAGGCCGCGTGCAGCGGCGCGGGGTCTTCGGCCGGGGAAATGTCGATCAGCGGCAGCGCCACCGCGTCTTGCCCCAGCGCGCGCAGCGCCAGCAGCCAGTCAGCTGCCTGGGCGGCCGGGCGGGTGACGATTAGGCGCATGCCGGCGTGGTCAGGCCGGCTGCGGTCAAGCCGCAGGCAGGTAGCTGCCAGCGCCAGCCGCGCGCAGCTGTGCGGCCGCCTCGTTGCCCAGGGCCCGGGCGCCCGCTTCGTCGGTGACAGCGGCGGCCAGGCGTGTGCGCAGCAACGGGCGCGTCAGCTCGTTGGCGTCGCCCAGCGCAGCGTCAATGCGCAGCGTGTCGCCTTCCCACACCGCGTGCGCGGCCAGCGGCATGCTGCAACTGCCGCCTAAAGCGCGAGAAACAGCACGTTCGGCATGGCAGGCCAGAAAGGTCGGGCGGTGCAGCGTCAAGGTCAGCAACTCGCGCAGCGCGGTGTTGTCTTCACGCACCTCGATGCCCAGCGCGCCCTGGCCGGCGGCGGGAATCATCACTTCGGGGTCGAAGGTGGCTCGAATGCGCGAGGCCAGACCCAGGCGCTTCAAGCCTGCGGCGGCCAGAACGATGGCGTCGAAGCCGCCCTCGTCGAGCTTGCGCAGCCGCGTGTCGAGGTTGCCGCGCAGCGGCTCGATCTGCAGGTCGGGCCGGCGCGCGAGCAATTGCGTCACGCGCCGCAAGCTGCTGGTGCCGACCACGGCGCCCTGGGGCAAGGCATCGACGTCGTCGTACTTGTTCGAGACGAAGGCATCGCGCGGGTCTTCACGTTCCCAGATGGCTGCCAGCGTGAAGCCTTCAGGCAGCTCCATGGGCACATCTTTCAGCGAGTGCACGGCAAGGTGGGCGCGGCCTTCTTCGAGCGCCGTTTCCAGCTCTTTCACGAAAAGGCCCTTGCCGCCGACCTTGGACAAGGCGCGGTCGAGGATCTGGTCGCCGCGCGTGGTCATGCCGAGCAGTTCAACGAGCAGCCCGAAGCGCGCTTGGAGCGCGTCGCGCACATGTTCGGCCTGCCACATGGCAAGGCGGCTTTCTCGGGTGGCAATGACGGTGGCTTGACTCATGTCGGAATGATAGCCACGAGCCCGCAGCGAGCACGGCTTGGGAAACGCGCACCCATACCCAAACCCGCGCCCGCTTCCACCGCCCGCCCGCCGCTCGCCACCGGCATGCGCCTTGCAAGGCTTCCGGCAGAGAATTGGTAACCCGGTTACGCCGCAGGAGCTGCCATGCCCCACCCCGCCCCCGCCCGCACCAAGACGGCGCCCAGCCGCACGATCAGCACCAGAACCAGCCGCCACGTGCTTGCGGATGATGCGGCGACAAAAAACAAACCGCTGGTGGAAGACATCCGGTTACTGGGCCGCATCCTCGGCGACGTCATTCGCGAACAGGAGGGCACCGCCGCCTTCGATCTCATCGAACGCATTCGCCAGCTCAGCGTGGCCTACCGGCTGAAGGCCGACGCCAGCGCCGGGCGCGTGCTCGACCGGCTGCTGAAGAACCTCTCGGCCGACCAGACCGTCACCGTCATCCGCGCCTTCAGCTACTTCAGCCACCTGGCCAACATCGCCGAAGACCGACACCACGTGCGCCGCCGCGCCGTTCATGAACAGGCCGGCAGCCTGCAGGAAGGTTCACTGGCGCTCACCTTCGAACGGCTGCAGCGCGCCGACCACCGCGCCGCCGACATCGCCGCCACGCTGGCCAGCGCCTACGTCAGCCCGGTGCTGACGGCGCACCCCACTGAAGTGCAGCGCAAGAGCATCCTCGATGCCGAACGCGCAGTGGCAGAACTGCTGGGTGCCCGCGACGACCTGCTCACCGCCGAGCGCCGCGACGAGAACGAAGCGCTGATGCGCGCGCGCGTCACGCAGCTGTGGCAGACGCGCATGTTGCGCACCGCCAAGCTGACCGTGGCCGACGAGGTGGAGAACGCGCTCAGCTACTACGGCACCACCTTCCTGCGCGAAATTCCGCGGCTGTACCGTGAGATTGAACGCGCCCTGCCCGGCCACACCATTGCCAGCTTCCTGCGCATGGGCCACTGGATCGGTGGCGACCGCGATGGCAACCCGAACGTCACCGCGGCAACCCTGGTGCACGCACTGAAACGCCAGGCCGAGGTGGTGCTGCGCTTCTACCTGACCGAGGTGCACGAACTGGGCGCCGAACTCTCGATCAGCGGCACGCTCAGCGCCGTGACGCCCGAGATGGCGGCCCTGGCCGCGGCCTCGCCCGACCAGAACGAACACCGCCGCGACGAGCCCTACCGCCGTGCGCTGATCGGCATCTACGCGCGCCTGGCCGCCACCCTGCACAGCCTGACCGGCACCGAAGCGCTGCGTCACGCGGTGGCACCGCAGAGCCCTTACACCGGGCCCGAAGCCTTGTTGCAGGACCTGCACGTCATCGAGACCTCGCTGGCCAGCCACCACGCCCTGGCGCTGGTGGGCCCGCGCCTGGCGCCGCTGAAACGCGCAGTGCAGGTCTTCGGTTTCCACCTGGCCACGCTGGACCTGCGCCAGAGCAGCGACAAACACGAGGCCGTGGTGGCCGAGTTGCTGCGCGTGGCGCGCATCGAGCCCGATTACGCCGCCCTGCCTGAAGGCGCACGCCGCGAACGCCTGCTGGCGCTGCTGAACGACGCCCGCCCGCTGCGTGTGCACGGCGCCGACTACAGCGCGCTGGCGCGCGATGAACTGGCCATCTTCGAGACCGCGCGCGAAGCCTTGTCGCACTACGGCCGCGAAGCCATACGCCACTGCATCATCAGCCACACCGAAGAGGTGAGCGATCTGCTGGAGGTGCTGCTGCTGCAGAAGGAAACCGGCCTGCTGACCGGCACGCTGGACCAAAGCGGCACGCGCGCAGCGCTGATCACCGTGCCCTTGTTTGAAACGATCGGCGACCTGCGGCGCAGCGAAGCCATCATGCGCGAGTTCTACGCGCTGCCCGGCCTGCGCGCGCTGATGCTGGCCAGTGGCGGCGAGCAAGACGTGATGCTGGGCTACAGCGACAGCAACAAGGACGGCGGCAGCTTCACGAGCCACTGGGAGCTCTACCGCGCCGAGACCGCGCTGGCGGCGCTCTTCGCTGGAATGAACGCCCGCCCAACCCGGGGCGCAGGCAGCGGCCAGAGCATCACGCTGCGCCTCTTCCACGGCCGCGGCGGCACCGTGGGCCGCGGCGGCGGGCCCAGCTTCCAGGCCATCCTGGCGCAGCCGCCGGGCACGGTGAACGGGCAGATACGTCTGACTGAACAGGGTGAAGTCATCGCCAGCAAGTACGCCAACCCCGAGATCGGCCGTCGCAACCTGGAAACGCTGGTGGCGGCGACGCTGGAAGCGACGATGTTGCACCCGACCAAGACGGCGCCGCAGGCGTTCCTGGAAGCCGCGGCCGCCATCAGCGAAGCCAGCTTCCAGGCCTACCGCGCGCTGGTCTACGGCACGCCGGGCTTCACCGACTACTTCTTCGCCGCCACGCCCATCCGCGAGATTGCCGAGCTCAACATCGGCAGCCGTCCGGCCAGCCGGAAAGCCACACGCGCCATCGAAGACCTGCGCGCCATTCCCTGGGGTTTCAGCTGGGGCCAGTGCCGCATGGCACTGCCGGGCTGGTGCGGCTTCGGCAGTGCCATCACGGCCTTTGTGGAAGGCGGCGACCGTGCCGAGCGCACGGCGCTGCTGCAGCGCATGCACAAGCAGTGGCCGTTCTTCCGCACGCTGCTTTCCAACCTGGACATGGTGCTGGCCAAGAGCGACCTGCGCATCGCCGCGCGTTACGTCGATCTGGCGGAAGACAAAAGGGCCGCGCGGCGCATCTTCGGCCTGCTGAAAGCGGAGTGGCAGCGTGCGAACGACGCGCTGCTGCTCATCACCGGCCAGACCGAGGCGTTGCAGGGCAACCCGGCGCTGGCGCGCAGCATCGCGCACCGATTCCCGTACCTCGACCCGCTGAACCACCTGCAGGTGGAACTGCTGCGCCGCTACCGCGCGCGGCGCGAGGGGCAAGAGGGTGTGGAACGACTGCAGCGCGGCATTCACCTGTCCATCAACGGCATTGCGGCGGGGCTGAGGAACACGGGCTAAGTCTGCCGGCCCCCGGGATTCACGCGCCTGCCGCCAACGCCGCCCGCACCGCAGCAAGTTGCCGGCGCGAAACCGCAAGCCACTCGTCGAGCGGCGCCACACGCACGGCCCAGCCGTCGCCGGCTTCTTCGCCGGGGTCGGTGGCGTCGCGCAGCGCCAGTTCGCGGATGGCGTGGCGCGCCACCAGCGCGTTGCGATGGATGCGCAGATGCGTACCGCCCAGCACGGCCAGGCGCTGCTCCAGTTCGGCCAGAGATTCGTCGAGCACGTACTCGTGCAACGGCGTGCGCAGCGCCACGTACTTCTGCCCCGCCTTCAGCAACAGCACCTCGGGCAGCGGCAGGCGCAGCACGCGGCCGCGGTGGCTCACCACCAGCGCCGGTGCGTCCTGCAGCGCGGCCTGCAACAGGTTCAGCGGCTGCAGGCGTTGACGCACGCGCTGCAGCGCGTCACGCAGGCGCTCGCTGCGCACGGGTTTGGTGAGGTAGTCCACCGCGTCCAGTTCGAAAGCCTTCAGCGCGTGCTCGGCATGCGCGCTGATGAAGACGACCGCCGGCGGCTGCGGCATCGCACGCAGGCGCGCGGCCAGGTGCAGGCCTTCGTGCGGCGTCAGCCCGGGCATGCGGATGTCCAGCAGCACAGCGTCGACTTCGTGCGTGTTCAACAGCGCCAGCGCCTGCGGCGCATCACCGGCCTCGCCGACGACGTTGGCGTCGAATTCGGGCAGGCCCTGCAGCAAGGAGCGCAGGCGCAACCTTGCCAGCGGTTCGTCGTCGACGATGAGCACGTTCATGGCAGCGGAAGCACGATGCGCGAGTGGAACATGTCGGGCTTGCCGCTGCCAGCCGCGGCCGGCTCGCGCCACACGTCACACTGCGCGCCCACATCGTGCAGCAGGCGCAGGCGCTCGCGCACGTTGTGCAGCGCCATGCCGTGGCCCGGCAGGCCAGGCTGCGGGGCCAGCGTGTTGATTACCGAGACCACGGCCTGGCCGCGCTGCACGGACGCACGCACCGTCACGCGGCCGCCGCTGGGCGAAGGCTCGATGCCGTGGCGCACGGCGTTTTCCACCAGCGGCTGCAGCACGAGTGAAGGCACGCGCGCTTCGTGCACACGCGGGTCGATGTCCCACTCCACCGCCAGCCGCGCGCCGAAGCGCACCTCTTCGATGGCCAGGTAATGCCGCGCCAGCGTGATCTCGTCCTGCAACGACACCGAGGCGCCCACCTCGGCCAGCGCAGCACGGAACAGCTCCGCCAGATCTTCGAGCACGGCCTCGGCGCGCGGCGGGTCGACACGCACCAGCGCCAGTGCCGTGTTCAGCGCGTTGAAAAGGAAATGCGGGCGAATGCGACTTTGCAGTTCGGCCAGACGGGCGCTGGCGTCAGCGGGGTGCCAGATGCGCGCGCGCAGGTCGAGCCAGGCCCACAGCAGCGCAGCGAACCCGACACCGGCCAACGCCACCGCCGCGCTGCGCGTGGGCAGCACTTCACCGCCCAAGCCGGCCCACAACAGCGGCCACCACGCGGCCAGCGAGGCCAGCGCCCCCAAGGCCAGCACCAGTGCGGCGCGCACGGCGGTGCCCAGGGTCTGCAGCGGCCGGCGCAAGGCACACACAGCCACCAGCCACATCAGCGTGCCGGCCACGCCGCCGAAGGCCAGCACTGCCTGGCGTGCGCCCCAGGCGCCGGCGCTGTCCGCCGTGCCCAGTGCCACCACGGCCAGCACCAACTGCACCAGCAGCACGGCACGCAGCGCCAGCGCGGGGTGGCAAACGTCGAAGCTGGCCGCCGTCTGCGCCTGCGCGCGGCTGCGCTCGTCGGCCAGCGGGTCGAAGCGGGTGGCGACGAAGCCCGTGCCGCTGGTGCTGCGCGCAAATTCGGGTTCGGGGGTGGTGGGTTGGCTCATGGAAATTAGGGGGCGCGGCCGGATAATACGAAGCAGTCGGCACTGCAGCCCCGCGCCTTCACGTTACGCCCGCCCTCGAACCGGACCGCGCTTGCGCACCAACGCACCCGTTTAGCACCCGTTTAGCACCCGTTTCACGCACCCACTCTCGCACCTGCACTCGCACCCGCCCTCGCATGTCCACATCGCCTCCCCAGCAGCCTTCAGCCGACCCGCTGGCCAACAAACACCAAGCCTGGTCGGCCTTGTTCAGTGAGCCGATGAGCGAACTGGTGCAGCGCTACACCGCGAGTGTCGATTTCGACAAACGGCTGTGGCAAGCCGACATCGCCGGCAGCCTGGCGCATGCAGAAATGCTGGCCGCGCAAGGCGTCATCGGCGTGCAAGACCTGGCCAACATCCAGCGCGGCATGGCGCAGATCAAGACCGAGATCGAAGAAGGCCGCTTCGAGTGGCAGTTGGCGCTCGAAGACGTGCACCTCAACATCGAGGCCCGCCTCACGGCCCTGGTGGGCGATGCCGGCAAGCGCTTGCACACCGGCCGCAGCCGCAATGACCAGGTGGCCACCGACGTGCGCCTGTGGCTGCGCGGCGAGATCGACAGAATAGCCGTGCTGCTGGCGGCGATGCAGGCGGCGCTGGTGGAACTGGCGGCCCGGCATGCCGACACCGTGATGCCCGGCTACACGCACATGCAGGTGGCGCAGCCGGTGAGCTTTGCGCACCATCTGCTGGCCTACGTGGAGATGTTTGCGCGCGACGCCGAGCGCCTGGCCGACGTGAGAAAGCGCGTGAACGTGCTGCCCCTGGGCGCTGCCGCGCTGGCCGGCACCAGCTACCCGCTGGACCGTGAACGTGTGGCGAAGAATCTCGGCTTCGATGCGGTATGCCAGAACAGCCTGGACGCCGTGAGCGACCGCGATTTCGCGCTCGAATTCTCGAGCTTCGCAGCCATCACGATGGTGCATGTATCGCGCCTCAGCGAGGAGATCGTGCTGTGGATGAGCCAGAACTTCGGCTTCATCGACCTGGCCGATCGCTACTGCACCGGCAGCTCCATCATGCCGCAGAAGCGCAACCCCGATGTGGCCGAACTGGCGCGGGGAAAGAGCGGCCGTGTGGTCGGCCACCTGATGGGGTTGCTGACGCTGATGAAGGGCCAGCCCCTGGCCTACAACAAGGACAACCAGGAAGACAAGGAACCACTTTTCGACACCGTGGACACGCTGGCCGACACGCTGCGCATCATGGCCGAGATGGTGGGCGGCATCACGGTGAAGAAGGAAGCCATGGAGCGCGCTGCGCTGAAGGGCTACGCCACCGCGACGGACCTGGCCGACTATCTGGTGAAGAAGGGCCTGCCCTTTCGCGATGCGCACGAAGCCGTGGCCCACGCCGTGAAAGTGGCCGTGCAGCAGAGCGTGGACCTGGCCGAGCTGCCGCTGGCCACGCTGCAGGGCTTCAACCCCGCCATCGGCGAAGACGTGATGCAGGTGCTGACGCTGCGCGGCAGCCTGGCCGCGCGCAACTTGCTGGGCGGCACGGCGCCCGTGCAGGTGCTGGCGCAGGTGCAGCGGCACCGCCTGCGGCTGGCTGGCGGCTGAAAGCGCAAGGACACGGGATGGACCTGGAAGCGCTGCGGTGGACAGGTCTCAGGCCCAGTTTGCGACGTCGGGATGCAGGACAAGTCAGCCACGGCCTGAACCTCGTGCTGCGGCTGAAGCGCCCCGCCGAGATGCCGCTGCTGCTGGCCAGGATCGGGCAGGCGCAGCGCAAGATCAATGCCGGGCTGGGTGAACTGAACTTCGTGCACTTCGCGCGTTTCCTGCCCACCCCCGACCAGACGGCATTGCAGGTCATCACCGAATTCGACGGCCCGCTGGCGCCGTATGTGCTGGACTTCGCCATCGAGATCGGCGACGTCTTCGACATGCTGCTGAGCCACACCCAGGGCACCGAGCGCATCGTGCCCATCGCCGAGCACGCGGCCGAGTTTCTCGCCTTCGTCGAGAAGAACAACACCGTGAACCTGCTGCCCGGGCTCCCCGGGCTGCCTGGACTGAGGGTGCTGGACTGGCCGCTTTACGCCGCCTACCCCGAGCAGACCGTGCTCGACATCACCGGCCCGCGCAGCGATCTGCCCGTTCCCAAGACTGACCGCTGGGCCACCGAGGTCGACCGCGACGACGTGCAGGGCAACCTGCTGCGCGGTTTCGGCGCTGATCGCGTCAGACACTTCTTGCTCAGCGTGTCGCTTGCACGCGAGGCGCGGGCCTGGCTGGCCGGCACGGCCACGCCCGGCAGCGCAGTGCCAGCCGGCGTGCCCAAGGTGACGAGCGGCGCGCCATGGCCTGCTGAAGCGAAGCCGGTGCTGATGCTGAACATCGGCCTGACCTTCAGCGGCCTGCAGGCGCTGGGCCTGCGCGATGGGTGGACACGCGACTTCCCCCAGGCCTTCCAGCAAGGCGCGCTGAAACGCGCCGAGGGCAATTTCGACGTGGGCAGCAATGCGCCCGAGCACTGGTGGCTGGGCGGCCCCGCGCAGGCCGCCAGCAGCCACGTGCTGGTGTCGCTGTACGAGCGCAGAGGCGCAGGCGGCGCCGCGTTCGAAGCCGCTGCCCAGACACTTTTGAATTCACTCTCGGGTGGCGGGCTGCGGCTGCTGGAAAGCGTCGACGGTTTTTCCCGCGACGGCAAGAGTTGGCTGGGTTACATCGACGGCCTGGCACACCCGCGCATCGCCATGGCTTGCCCCGAGGCCGACGAGCCCAGGGACCTGCAGCCGGCCTCGACCGCGGGCGAATTCGTGCTGGGCGCCGGCTACAAGAACATCTACGGCGGCAGTTCGCTGGGCGGCCTGCCGGCTGCGCTGGCCAGCAATGGCAGCTTCTGCGCGGTGCGGGTGCTGGCGCAGGACGTGCAAGTCTTCGACAAGGCACTCAAAGATGAAGCGACGCGCTTGAATGCGACTCCCGGCTTGAACGCCACCCTCGCCTTGCATGCGACCCCCGGTTGGAACGTCACCCCCGACTGGCTGGCGGCCAAGTTGATGGGCCGCTGGTACGAAGGCGCGCCCGTGAGCCTGCATGCCGAAGGCCGGCCGCAAGGCACGCCTGAGCACCTCGAAGCAGAGAACAAGCGCAACGATTTCGACTTCGCGCCTTCCTACGAGTACCCCGGCACGCTGGATGACCATGCCGGAGAACGTTGCCCGGTCGGCGCGCACATTCGGCGCAGCAACCCGCGCACCGCGCGCGTGGCTGGCGCCCGCTACACGCGAAGGCTGCTGCGCCGTGGCATGAGCTACGAGCGGAAGAACGCAGACGGCCAGCGCCAGGAGGTGGGCTTGTTCGGCCTGTTCTTTTGCGCCGACCTCGAACGACAGTTCGAATTCATCCAGCGCGCATGGCTCAACGGTGACCGCTTCGCCGCCGGGCTGCGCGGCACCCGCGACCCCTTCGCTGGCACCCCGGGTGCCAAGCACGGGTTCGAGATTCCCATGCCGGCAGGCGCCGCCTTGCATTTGGAATTGCCGCAGTTCGTACACACCAAGGGCAGCCTGTACCTTTTCATGCCGGCGTTGAAGGCGCTGCGCCAGATGGAACGCTTCGCCACAGAGCCGCCGCCGGCGCCGACAAGGCCCACAGCGGTTGCAGCAGCCGTGCAAGCAGGGGTTGCGGGCCTGGAAGACAGCTTGCGCTCGATGCTGACCGGGCTGCAGGCCGGGCTGACGGCGCTGCACTATCAGCGCAGCGAAAAGCACGGGCAAAACACGCTGCTCGACGACCTGATGAAAA
>Ga0209490_10003352_pt1 | contig 14947 bp, 16 predicted proteins | sample MAT06_FD_187209 | JGI IMG/M metagenome (GOLD analysis project Ga0209490, IMG submission 187209) | Freshwater microbial communities from Lake Fryxell liftoff mats and glacier meltwater in Antarctica - MAT-06 (SPAdes) (version 2) | ecosystem: Environmental > Aquatic > Freshwater > Ice > Liftoff...
AGCACTTAAGCGATATGCTTTAAAAACAAAGCGAACCAAAACAGATATCATAAGGGAGTTTCTTCGATCAATAATGGAAGAAAAGCCGTCGTAGAACGACGGGGCTTTAAACCCAATTTTTCGGTAATTGAGCCGTGACAGCAAACTCAGCCAATATTTCAGCTTCTGTATTTCGTCTGTCTCCTTTGATTCGGATGACGCTGCTGAGTCTATACATAGCACTCACAGTCCCATTACCCTTCTTATCGCAGGTAACAGCTGCACCAGTACCCCCAGGATTATTGTGGATAGGGATTAGCATCGGCTTCGTTGCCTTGTATGCTGTATTGACTGAACGAGTAACGGTAGATGACCAGGGAATTCAGGTTACTTACCCCGCCTGGGTACCTAGCTTTTTTCGTAAAGGCTGGTTTTTACCTTGGTCAGAGGTGAAAGAGTTAAAACCCCGCACCACTGGTCAAGGAGGAATAGTTTATTACTTTGTCAGCCAGGATGGGAAAGGTTATTTACTACCGATGCGTGTAGCTGGATTTGCCCGTTTCGTAGAAATTGTCCAAGCAAAGACGGGCATTGATACTACAGATGTTCGCCCTTTAGCGCAGCCGTGGATGTACTTGATTTTACTAGTATTAACACTGCTGTTACTATTGGTCGATGGCTGGGCGATCGCTACAGCCTTAACTACTAGACAATTAACTTAAAATTGGGCATGGGACATTAGTTATTTCTTCCCCATCTCCCTACTCCCTACTCCCTATTCCCCGCTCCCCTTGAATACAGCAAAAGCCACACTCAGGCTAGAGCAAGTTAATCTGTTTACGAAGCTGAAAACCCAACTTTCAGGCAATCAGCAAGGATACCCCATATTGCAAGATATTTCCTTAGAGGTATTCCAGGGCGATGGCTCCGCCAACGCCTGCGGCGAACGTATTGCAATTGTAGGGCCAGTAGGTGCTGGAAAAACTTCGTTATTACGACTCCTCAACCGCCTTATTGAGCCTACTAGTGGCAAAATCTATCTAGAAAACCAAGAATATCGCCAAATTCCCGTCATCCAGCTACGCCAGACGCTTGTACTTGTATTGCAAGAATCAAAGCTGTTGGGGATGACAGTTGGGCAAGCCTTGGCTTATCCTTTAGTTTTGCGTGGTTTGTCCAAACAGACAATTGAGCAACGAGTCAGTCAATGGACAGAACAGCTGCATATTCCCAGTGAATGGTTAGGGCGAACAGAGGTGCAACTTTCTGCCGGACAACGACAACTAATAGCGATCGCTCGGGCCTTAGTCATCCAGCCTAAAATATTATTATTAGACGAGCCAACCTCTGCCCTTGATGCTGGTACAGCTTCTCATCTAATGCAAGTCTTAACCCAGTTGAGTCAAACTCATCAAACTACAATTTTGATGGTAAATCACCAACTGGAACTAGCCCAGATGTTTTGCACTCGGTTATTACATCTACAGCAAGGTCAATTATTGGCAAATCAAAAAGTCTCTGAAATAAACTGGGTTGAATTACGAGAAAGCTTAATTCAAGCAGAAGCTCAAGACGATTTTGGATTTTAAATTTGGATTAGTCAATCGTCATTGGGTATTGGGCATTGGTTATTCTCCTCATCTTCCCCTGCTCCCTCATCTCCCTCCCCACTCCCTATTCCCCACTCCCCACTCCCCATTCCCATCACACACTACTACTAAGGGTAGAACGTTGATTATTAAATCTCTCTCTAGCTAACTTTGTTGTTTGTGATTGTGAAATATTGGTATTCAAAATTTCCATGTTAAAGCGGTATCCGACATTGCGGATAGTTTGAATCAAATTGGGTTGGCGAGGATCAAGTTCAACCTTTTTCCGCAGCGATAAAACATGAGTATCAATGGTACGAGGGTTATCGATAGCGTCAGGCCAAGCACGGCGCAGCAATTCTGACCTACTCAGAGGCACTCCCCCAGCTTGTGCCAAAACGTACAGCAAACTGAATTCTTGGGGCGTTAAGTCAATGAACTCCCCCTGGAAGCGGACACGGCGCTGAACTAAATCGATTTGCAAAGTGCCATAATCCAAATAAGCTGGTGCAGTAGGTGTGCGCTTCCGGCGAATCAGTGCCTCTACTCGTGCCAAAAACTCTTGCATCCCAAAAGGTTTGCTCAGATAATCATCTGCACCCGCCTTTAAACCTGCGACGATATCACCTTCACTATTACGGGCAGATAGCATTAAGATTAGAGGCTGTTGCTGACGATGCAACCAACGACAAAACTCAATGCCATCCCCATCAGGCAGGTCTGCATCTAAAACTACCAGTGTTGGTTGATGGCTTAAAAATACTTCCCTTGCTTGATAAATGCTGGCAGCTTGATGGACACGGTATTCCAGTTGTTGCAAGTGCCAACCCAGCAACGACCTCAGATGGGGATTCCCCTCAATGATTTCTATACAAACCGAACCCACAGTGGCAAGACCCCTTAGCGTCGATGACTTTCAAAGTAACAAGCTCATCTCTAAGGTTTTGTAGCCTTTGTTACTTCAATAGCTATTACCTTTACATTTCCTCATAACAAGAGTGGCAATATCTTTGAATTTATGCCTTGCCAAAGGCAATTAGAAATATTCTTAAATTTTTATTAAATTTATCGAAAGATTTGCTAAACTTATGAAAAGTTCTTCTAGCTTAACATTCTGCTTTTAGATAGATATCATTTCCCAGAAAACTATAGCCTAAGCAGCTAGCTTTTACCACAACAGTTTTTTAGCCTGATGATAAAAGTGGATTACATCTTGCAGAAATTAGTTCCTACACCCACGAATATATCACCGATACATTGGGCTGTTGAGTACGAAAATCATAAAAATAACTTAGCAGATAACTAGAATCGATGTTTTCTGGAATAGGATTAAAGTAGCTTGTAGATACTAGGAGGGTACTGCCCAAAGTAGATGTGTTGACTTTGAGTTAATGCCAAAGTGAAATTACAGTTCACATTTGAGCGTAAATCATTTACAATTCTCATTCCAAAGAGTTTAATACAGCAGTTATGCTCCAAGACACACAAAGTATCCGCTATTACCAAAGACTCACCGACGCCTTCGTCGAGTTATGGAATCGCGGTTATCGCACGGATGATATGCGGATGTATTTGGATGGATATCTAGCCGCACTAAGACATGGCAATATTCTTGAACCTATCCTGATTCATCGTTTAGAAGAGGAAGCCAGCCGCTACTTGTACGATGGATCAAATTTTGCAGTGCCGCAACCACAGCCACAACACGATTACTACTAAGTACTATTTACCTAGTCGTTGAGTAGTAACCGTTAGTTACCGCAGATGATCATAGCATATTATCTGTATAGGTCAACTGCTGCCGTGGTGTGAGATTTTGGAGATATTTGTATTGTATTGATAAAACGCATCCCCTCAGCCCTATATTGGTCTTGCCAATGCGACTGAGGGGATTGTTGGCTATGAAATCAATTTCAACACAGGTCAAGTATTTTTTTCACAAACCCATCAAAAAACCCTTGAAAGGGGAGATACTATTTCTCTGACCTTTCAAGGATATTAAAAATGGCAAATGCCTTGATTGCGAAGCGCAAATTTAGCAGTATACCCTCTGGTTTGCGTAAAGAAATATTACGACGAGGCTAGTGCTACTTCTACCCTTTCTTGCAATTCACCTTTTTGGTACAGTTCAATCAAAATGTCAGAACCGCCAAGAAATTCACCATCGATATACACTTGGGGAATTGTCGGCCAGTTAGAGTATTCTTTAATTCCCTGGCGGATTTCAGAGTCTGATAGAACGTCAATTGTCTCGAAGGGAACACCCAAGGTATTGAGAATCTGCACAACGTTGTTGGAGAAACCACATTGGGGCATTAACTTGTTTCCCTTCATGAAAACCATAATCTTGTTCTGTTGTAGCAAGTTATCAATTTTCTCTTTGAGTTCTGGCGTCATGGTATTTGTGTTTCCTATGTTGCATTCAACGATGACGAGTCAGAAGTTAAAAATTCATAACTCCTAACTCGTAATTCCTAACTCTATGTTTACGAAGCTGCTGTTGCTTGCCAAGATTCAGGAGTATATGTTTTTACTGCCAAGGCATGAATTGCTTCAGTTGACATAGCTTGCCCCAAAGCACCATAAACTAACTGGTGCTGTTGCACTAGTCCCTTACCTGCAAAGTGCGATGAAACTACTGTTACCTGATAGTGGTCACCGCCACCAGTCAAGTCTTGCACCTGAACCTGGGCGTCTGGCAGTTCCGCCTTGATCATTGCCTCAACCTGCTGCGGACTAATCATCGCTATTCCTGAAAAAACTTACTTTTCTATTATTAACAGATATGGAGCAATGCCTGTGCCAAGTTCAGGTTTTGGCAAGGCTAGAAATAAACGCACCTCTGAGATGGATTTTTGAGGACGCTGGCTCAATGGTACGGCAGATAATCCTATCCTAGCACTGGGACGTTTTAAGCTGCTGCTCAGGGAGAGGTGGAAATGCGGGAGGAGGGGAAAACTTATTTTTTTGGGGATGAGGAAGATGAAGCACCACCTTCTCTAGGATAGGGAGAATCAACAAAACCCAATTCAAACAACTGTTTATAGGCTTTCTTACCTAAATCCCGCGTCGGGTTTTGACTCTTAATTATTTGAATTAACAATGGCACGGCTAATTCTGGCTGATTTTGTGCGCGATGTACCAATGCTAGCTGAAAGGTGGCTTCATCTCGCTTTTGCGCTGTTAATAGAGCTTTTTGACGCTGAGAATCAGAAACTCTATTGTCAATTCCCGAAAAGCTAGAATTTAACTCTTGATAAAAATTAGATAGCTGATTATAAACCTGACGCGCTTCTTGCAGTTTCTTGGCAGCTAAAGGGTAGTTTTGAGCAGAAACGGCTTGTTCTGCCTCTTTCAGTAAGCGATCGCCACCTTCAATGCTCAAAAGGCTGTTACTTTGGGTTATGGGGCGCAGGTTATTAGGATCGTTGGGGTCAATGGGTTGTGGGCTAGTAGTGCCTGGTAACTGCGATACCTGAGCATTCACAGGTGATAGCAGGCTGAGGACTGCTATGACTGATAAAAAGGTACGGCGCATCAAGGTAACAGCGACAGCAGTGTTCATGGGGTCAAGTAGTGCAATGACTATACAGAAAAGTTATGGAAACTTCGGGTATCTTAACTCTGTTTTGGTCTTCGACAAAGCAAAGCTACATCCTAAGTATCTGTGATTTAGACTGAAAATCGGTTTAATAGAGTTCCCATTGGCGCTGTATACTAATTAACTAAAATCGTCGTTATGAGCGATCGCGTTAATTCCTCTGATCTTTTAATCATCGGTTTACCAGCAAGCAGCTTGGGAGTAGTTTGACAACGCCGTGATGAAGAGTTGATTTGAGAAAAAGTTTTAGACTGCTTCACCATCCGTCCCGCTACCGACTTTCCTGTGCAATAATTATCTCAGGTTAAGTGAGATATTCGGCACGAGAATCTTCCCACGCTGCTTGAAGTATTTGCGATCGCTTCCATCGGGCGTGAAACGCGATCGCACCAAACCATTTAAACATGGCGATGTCCCCAGACTGCGCTTCCCAAAATTTTGTTTTTACCAGTCATGGTTACAAAATCATGGCAAATCTCAAGACTTTCATTTAACTATTTGACCAAATAGTAAGAATTTTTATCATCAACCAATTCAGTTTTTTCGAGACAATTATTAGCTATTCGCTCAAAAAAATGCCAATTTGGCTAAATACCCCATTAAAAGCGGGTACTCTATATGTATACATCCTCAAAGGTTGCAAACAAGCCCTAATCTTTTGTGACTTACTCAGGATGAATATAGCAAGCAATCAATGTCAAACCTTGAAAACGTCCAGCTTCTTAATCATGCACGGTTAATACTCAATGGGTAAGATCCTGTATTGGGACATTTGACGTTTGACGATATCAAGAATTAGTAATTTCTGCAAATGCACGATTAGTAATTTTTGTTTCTTGATGGCTTAACTGTTGCAGTGCCTTTGCTAAATCAACTGTGATGCTTTTAGCATCTTGTTTTATACAGCCACTCATGTAATCCGTTACTCTAATTGGGGAGCCAATGTCAATACTCACATCTGTACCCCAATTTGGGTGAGGTTGGCTGTAATTGATGCCTATAGGTATAATTTTCACTCCCAGCCCCGAATGACTAGATTCAGCACTCAAAGCAAGACGAGCAATTCCCGGCTTCAACTGGTGAACTTGTCCATCACGAAAAATATTACCTTCTGGAAAGATAACCAGGGTTTTTTGCTGCTGAAGTAGCTCAACTCCATGTCGCAGCGTGCGGATTGACGGATGCTTAGAATTTACAGGAAACCCGCCCAAACGTCGGACAAACCAGCCTTGCAAACCTTGGCATTCGTCGATAGTCACCATAAACCGCAGGTCTTGTTCTCTCCGACAATCAACGGTAGCGTAGGGTACGAGCAATGCATCCCAACGCGCCCGATGAGTAGGCGCGAAGATCACAGGCCCAGTTGTAGGGATATTTTTTTGTCCGGTTATGCTAATTTGCCCAAAGAAGAATGGTAATAGGCAGTGACGCCCTAATAAATATGCCAGAGGACTTAACCAAGGAGAAACCCTTGAGGTAGTACCAGTCACCTGATGATTTGCTGGTGTCTGCTGGCAGGTATCGGATGAAGAGTAAAATTTCATCATGACGAATGCAGCTGATTGACGGGTAAAATTTAACGAAAAGTCTGATTAGTTACACCGTAGATTCTCTTGCGTGACTTGTCTGGTACTAGATGGACAGTTTTACCTTTGTCCGTTAGTTTACACTACGCCGCCTAGTAGCAAACCAAGCCTGTAATTGTTCACGACAAGCTGACTCTAGAACGCCTCCAATTACCTGTAAGCGGTGATTAGAAGCAGCACTATCGGGTATGTTAATAACTGTACGAATTGCGCCAGTTTTGGTATCGTCTACTCCATATACGAGTAGTCCTAGACGCGCTTGGACGATCGCACCTGCACACATCGGGCAAGGTTCAAGAGTTACGTAGAGGGTGCATTCATTAAGATGCCAATTTTGTAAAGTTGTTGCAGCTCTTTTTAGAGCGAGAATTTCCGCATGAGCGGTAGGGTCTTTATCGCGCTCTTTTCTGTTTTCTCCTTGTGCTAGCAATTTGCCTGTTGAATCAATGATAACAGCACCTACAGGGACTTCACCTGCATCACCTGCTACTTTTGCTAATTCTAAGGCAGAATTCATCCATTGTTGATGTATAAGATATTGTGTGTATTTAGTTAGCATATACTTATCAATATCATAACCCCTGAGATACCTCACCCTGGTTTTACTACGTAAAACCTTTCCCTCTCCTTAGTAAGGAGAGGGATGTCCGATAGGACTATTTGAGGTTTTGAAGGACTTTTGGGTAATCAAATAACTTGTGTGTACACCGTAGGCTTTGAGTGAACTTTAGCTAAAAGCCAAAGAACTTAAGTTCTAGGCGGGATGTGCGTCATTGCAATACCTTAACTGTTACAAAAATTGGGGTAATGACAATGACTAAAAATCTGAAGTTAAATAGCGGCTTGGGCTAAAAGGGGATCGAGTTGACTTTGTGTGTCTAGTTGATAAAGCTCATCGCAGCCGCCAATGTGCTGGTTATTGACAAAAATTTGCGGTACAGTACGGCGTCCGTTAGCGCGTTCTGCCATTTTAGCTCTGGCTGCTTCGTCGCCGTCGATTTTATATTCGGTAAAATTTACACCTTTCCACCACAGCAGCATTTTGGCACGAATGCAGTATGGACAAGTTTGCCAGGTGTAAAGTTCGACGTTGGCTTTGACTCGCTCTGGATGGCGATTTAATAGGGGATTAAGAAAGTCCAGCATATTTTCTTAAGCAAGATTTTAACTATGTCTCTAGCCTAGATCATTGCTAGGACTTAGGCAAAAGTTACAGAATAACGTAGACGCTTCTCTACGAGACGCTACGCGTAGCTTGCTTCCCCGGAGGGGTACGGCTTGCCGCAGGCTACCACAGAGGCGCAGTATTTCGACTTACTTCGACTACGCTCAGTACAAGTCGCTCAATAACCGGACACGGAGAAATAAGAGTTTGAGAGATATTTTGCGTAAGTCCTAATTGCTTACCGCATTGGGGCTGGAACCCACTTTTGAAAGCCCTCTAAATGATTCCAGTAAGACAAATATCCAGTCAATGCCCAAATTAGAGCGGCTACTATCAGCACTGCTACACCAATTAGCCGCCAAGTTCGGTTGGTTTTCCAATGGAGGGTTGGCGCAGCAAAAATACCACTTAAGCCAGTTAAAATAAAGCCGATTCCTGACAAAAGCGGTTGCTTTGTCATATTCAAGTTAATGATGCGGATACCTACCACGATCGCAACTACACCAGCAAAGAAGCCATAAATTGCTATTGTCAATAAATCCCAGCCTTGAGCAAGTGCGATCGCAGCCGCCACAAATAAGATTCCAAATAAGACACTTGTCTCACCGAAGGCAATGTTAAAGCTACCAATAACTGGCCAGGTGAAGCTCATGTGTAAACCAGTTGTTAAGGCGATCGCACCTGTAATTCCAAAACCGGGAATCCACTGTCTTTGATTAGAACTATCTATACCACGATACACATAGTCAGCCAGTAGAAATAGCCCAGCTACCATATTGATTAACATGAGTGTGATGTAGTCGATAAACACGATTAACCTCTTAATTTGACTAGCTTTTTACTCTGCGCCTCGTTTTTGAGTTTTTAGTGAATTCACGAGCTTTTTTATTTATTATTTTATACATAAAGATAAACACTGAATAAAAGCAATGTTCTAGATATACACTGCTACCTATTTGTGCTAGTTCAAAACTTAGTTCCTTTTGAACACGCTTTATACTGGAGTAGTTATAGAGTAAAAAATAGAGATGTATTAACTGGCACTTTTCTAACCAGTTAGCAGTAAAACTTAACTTTCTTCCAGGTGTATCCGCCCTTTGGTAGACTTGAAGACTGAAATAGCCAGATAAAACGGCGGAAATTCAAGCAGTTGAGAGGGTGGACTCTGTGGAAAATACACTTGGGTTAGAGATTATTGAAGTAGTAGAGCAAGCTGCGATCGCTTCCTCGAAGTGGATGGGTAAAGGCGAAAAAAACATTGCCGACCAGGTAGCAGTGGAAGCTATGCGGGAGCGGATGAATAAAATCCACATGCGTGGTCGCATTGTGATTGGGGAAGGCGAACGCGACGACGCGCCTATGTTATACATCGGGGAAGAAGTTGGTATCTGTACCCAACCAAATGCCGAAGCTCTCTGTAACCCTGATGAATTAATCGAAATTGACATCGCCGTTGACCCCTGTGAAGGTACGAACTTGGTAGCTTATGGACAACCTGGTTCGATGGCTGTGTTGGCAATTTCTGAAAAGGGTGGATTATTTGCTGCTCCTGACTTTTACATGAAGAAGTTAGCAGCACCTCCCGCAGCTAAGGGTAAGGTAGACATCAACAAGTCAGCAACAGAAAACCTCAAGATTCTTGCTGAGTGTCTAGAGCGCTCTATTGAAGAACTCGTGATCGTGGTCATGAAGCGCGAACGCCACAACGATTTAATTAAAGAAATCCGTGAGGCTGGAGCGAGAGTCGCCCTAATTTCAGATGGTGATGTGGGTGCAGCCATCAGCTGCGGTTTTGCTGGAACTAATATCCACGCTCTGATGGGTATCGGTGCGGCTCCTGAAGGTGTAATCTCGGCAGCTGCAATGCGTGCTTTGGGTGGACACTTCCAAGGTCAACTGATTTACGATCCAGCTGTAGTAAAAACAGGTCTGATTGGAGAAAGCAGAGAAGCCAATATCGATCGCTTAACCTCTATGAATATCAATGACCCCGATAAGGTCTATGATGCTCATGAACTGGCATCTGGTAAAACTGTTCTGTTCGCTGCTTGCGGCATTACCAGTGGTAATCTGATGGAAGGTGTACGTTTCTTTAGCGGCGGAGCTAGAACTCAAAGCTTGGTAATTTCTAACCAATCGAAAACTGCCCGATTTGTTGATACGATTCACATGTTTGGTGAACCCAAGACTCTCCAATTGAACTAATTTTTAGGGAATGGGGAATGGCAAAAGTAAAGGTAAAGCATTTGGAAATAAATCTTTCTATAAAATGGAAAAATAGTCACCCAAATGCTTCATCGTTACACTAGTTAGTAGTTAGTATTTAGTGATTAGTTGTTATTTATTGGTTGAAAAAACTATCAACCAATAAATGAAAATTCCCCATTCCCTATTCTCACTCAATGCCCGATTGCCAACTACCAATTAGTAACTACGATTTAGCAAATGAATATAGCAGTGGTGGGGTTAAGTCATAAAACAGCCCCTGTAGAAGTCCGGGAAAAACTGAGCATTCCAGAACCACTAATTGAAAGTGCGATCGCTCAACTGGCCAGCTATCCCCATATTGATGAAGTTGCAATTCTTAGCACTTGTAACCGCCTGGAAATTTACATTGTTACCAGTGAAGCAGACCAAGGTATCCGGGAAATAACGCAGTTTCTTGCGGAATACAGTAAATTACCCGTGCTTTCTCTGCGACAACACCTATTTATGTTGCTACATGATGATGCAGTGATGCATATCATGCGGGTAGCAGGTGGTTTAGATAGTCTGGTACTCGGAGAAGGTCAAATTCTGGCTCAGGTGAAGACTACTCACAAACTGGGACAGCAATATAACGGTATAAAAACCATTTTGAATCGATTATTTAAACAAGCGCTGACAGCTGGTAAGCGGGTTCGTACTGAAACTAGTATTGGTACTGGTGCTGTCTCTATTAGTTCGGCAGCTGTAGAGTTAGCGCAGATAAAAGTAGCAAATTTAGCTGCTTGTCGAGTAGTAATTTTGGGCGCTGGTAAAATGTCGCGCCTGCTGGTGCAACACTTAATTTCTAAAGGTGCTGTGCAAATTAGTATTGTAAATCGCTCACGCGATCGCGCCCAAGAATTAGCAAAGCAGTTCCCTCAACAACCGATCAATATTCATCCGCTATCGGAAATGATGGCAGTGATTGCCGATAGTGATTTGGTATTTACCAGTACTTCGGCAACAGAGCCAATACTTGATCGTGCCAAGTTGGAACTGGTGTTAGAAGTTCAGCGCTCTCTGATGTTATTTGATATTTCTGTACCGCGTAATGTTCATGCGGATGTAAATGAATTAGAAAATGTGCAGGCGTTTAATGTGGATGATTTGAAGGCAGTAGTAGCGCAAAACTACGAAAGCCGTCGGAAGATTGCACAGGAAGCCGAAAAACTGTTAGAGGAAGAAGTGGAAGCTTTTGATATTTGGTGGCGCAGTCTGGAAACTGTGACTACTATTAGCTGTCTGCGAAACAAAGTCGAAACTATCCGCGAACAAGAGTTAGAAAAAGCTTTGTCGAGATTGGGTTCAGAATTCGCTGAAAAACATCAAGAGGTAATTGAAGCATTAACGCGGGGAATTGTCAATAAAATTTTACATGACCCGATGGTACAGTTGCGATCGCAGCAAGATGTTGAAGCTAGACGGCGTTGTATGCAAACTCTGCAAATGCTGTTCAACCTAGATGCAGAGGAGCAGTTTAGTTAAATTTAACAACAAGCAAGATCCCCGACTTCGTAAAAGTTGTCGGGGATCTGAGTTTTTCGATTTTCACCGATTTTCGGTGGTCTAAAATCCCTGGCTTCAGACCTTGTAGTTACCGATATCTGACAATCTCCGCTTCGTTGCTATCCCGCCTCGGAATAGAATTCCAAGGCTAATAGCGAAAGTCCTCTAAAGCGGACTGAGTAATTGATTTTAGTCCACTTGAGTGGACTTGGGCTATCAGCCTTGCACTTCAGTGCAGGGCGGGATGTCGGTAAGCACGACAATTTGACTGTGACAAAAATCTGGGAAATGACAAGCCTTTAGGGCTGGGGTTCGCTTACAAAAGTTGTTCTGGGTCAATTCCCCGTTCTTGTAATCGTGTCAATAAATCTTGATATCGTTGGCGTTCTTCCTCTAGTTGTTGGAGAGCTATTTCTTTGGCTTGACGTTCTTGTATACGTATTTGGTCAAGCTCAACGGATGTAAGAAATTTATATCCATCAAGGCGATATATTTCTAAAGTTTGTGGGGTAAGTTCAAAGCGAATTTGCAAACGAGGACTTATCCACCCATGAATCTGGTTAATTCCTTGCAACCAATCTTCTGAGCGTACAAACCCTGTTAATTCATTTTCATCAGGGTCGTAAATGTAATATTCTTCAACTCCATAGCGTTGATAAAACAGGAGTTTATGCGCCATCTCTTTAGTTGTATTACCAGGAGATAATATTTCAAATACCACCTGTGGCGGAATGTTTTCTTCTTGCCATTGCTTGTAAGAACCTCTATCTCCCTTGGGTCTACCAAACACTACCAAAGCATCAGGTGCTTTTTTGATGTTAGGATTGCCTTCAACTGGATACCAAAGTAAATCTCCAGCGATGAATACATCTGATTGCGATGCAAATAAAATTTCTAAATTTTCTTTAATAGTTACTATCCAGCGAAATTGCTTGGTATTATCCGCCATTGGTTGTCCGTCGCTTTCGGGGTAGATGACCTCAGATGCGGTATTAGGAGTGATTACCATAGTGCTATGCCTCCACTCTTGGGCTTTCTCATAGTTTAGGACGATTCTAAGTGATAATGCGATCGCAACTATAGCGTTTCCTAATCACATGAGGTACATCATAGCCCCCTCTCGAAGAGCGGGGAGGGGGTTGGGGGTGGGGTTCTTGTACCTCACTCAAGCGAGAACCGCAAATATCATCAATCAACTACAATATTAAATTCGATTTTAACACCAGCCAATTTTCCGAAGATTTGACGCTGTGTGCGACTGTCTCTCAAATTTTAGCCCCAAGCCGTTTTTTACCAAACATAAAACTTGTAGCCGACTAACTTCAGATAGGACATTAAAATGGTAATGTAATCAAAAAATTTTAGCCCCACAATCATAGGTTGTATCTTTATGCAGTTAGAGACACAAAAATTCTATTACACACCTGAAGAGTATTTAGAAATTGAAGAAAAGGCAGAATATAAAAGCGAATACCGTGATGGAGAAATTATAGCGATGACAGGTGGTACTACAAATCATAATAAAATTACTCTGAATTTAGCTGCATCTTTAAAAATTGCTTTAAGGCGTAAAAATTATGATGTTTATATTGGTGATGTACGTTTGTGGATACCCCGTTATCGGCAGCATACGTATCCCGATGTGATGGTGATTGAGGGACAACCTATTTATACAGGAACCAGCACAACAACGGTTATGAACCCGATATTAATTGCTGAAGTTTTATCTAAATCGACTAAAAATTATGACCAAGGTGATAAGTTTCTTTATTATCGCTCTATTCCAGAATTCAAGGAATACATTTTAATTGACCAATATCAATATCATGTGATGCAGTATGTAAAAACTGCGGAAAGTCAATGGTTATTTACTGAACTTCAAGATGAATCTGCAATTTTATCACTGCAAACGATTGATTTTCAAATTGAATTGCGCGACCTTTACGAACAAGTTAATTTCGCAGAAAATAACGAAGATTAAAATAATTCGTAATTCGTAATTTGCCTACAAAAGTCTATCCAATCTTGACGGTTCCAAGTGATAATGCGGTTCAGTTAAAGCCAAAAACCTTAACCTGCGTAGGTTGGGTTGAGGAACGAAACCCAACATTTTTCCTGGTTTGTTGGGTTTCACTTCGTTCAACCCAACCTACAACTATCCTTAACCCAAGTGTATTGGTTCAGTTGCTACCAAAGTTATTCACTGAATTTGCGTTTCTTCCTCGGTAAAGATAGGAGGCCACAATTCAGTAACGGGCAATTCCCAACCGGGAAAAAGTTCTGGTATCGTTAAAATATCGCCATTTTCTAAAACTGTCGGTTCGCCTGTAGAGCGATAAATTGTAACCGTCTCTTCATCAGGATCAATCAGAATGGCGACGATCGCTCCTAGTTCTATAAATTTCAGAATTTTGGTTACTATAAGTTTAATTTTATCGCTTTGAGATTTAATTTCTACTACCAAGTCAGGGACAAGTTCTCCAAAGTAACGAGGACTTTGGAGAAGTCGGGAAGCGCGAACAAAGGAAACATCGGGTGCTTTGAGGTTTGTATCTGGCATGATGAAACCGCCAGCAGAATCAAATACTCTTCCCCAGCGACGAGGATTTATCCAAGCAAAGAGAAAGGCGATGAGACGACTACTGATTTCGCTGGATACAATATCTGACGGGCCCATAATTGAAATTATCCCATTTTCCAGTTCCAGCTGGTAATCTAAACCTGCTTCGGTAAAAGCTGTTTGAACTTGCTCTAAATCTCTGACTGTCATAATTGACATAAAAAGCTTTTTCTACTGAGATATATAACTCGATTTTAACAAGAGCCAAATTTCCGAAGATTTGATGCTGTGTAAGATTGTCTCTCAAACCTAAGCCCCAATAGGCCCCTGAGATACCTCACCCTGGTTTTACTACGTAAAACCTGTCCCTCTCCTTAGTAAGGAGAGGGATTAAAGATAGCACAGGGTGAGGTTTTGTTTTGGATAATTCGATGACTTGTGTGTACACTGTAGAAGATTTGAAACAGAAAGCCAATCGCACTCTATTTTCCCAAATAAGCTTCTAGAACTTTGGGATTAGTTTGAATTTCTGCGGGTGTACCGTCAGCTAAATTCTGTCCTTCGGCAAGTACCCAAACGCGATCGCACAATGACATAATTACATCCATATTGTGTTCAATAATCAGAAAGGTCATCCCATCTTGGCGGTTCCAAGTGATAATGCGATCGCAAATATCATCAATCAACCTCGGATTCACACCAGCAGCCGGTTCA
>Ga0209490_10003355_pt1 | contig 14945 bp, 16 predicted proteins | sample MAT06_FD_187209 | JGI IMG/M metagenome (GOLD analysis project Ga0209490, IMG submission 187209) | Freshwater microbial communities from Lake Fryxell liftoff mats and glacier meltwater in Antarctica - MAT-06 (SPAdes) (version 2) | ecosystem: Environmental > Aquatic > Freshwater > Ice > Liftoff...
GGAATGCATATGTAAAGTTTTACGAAAGGTGACATGTTACAGTGCATCTTTACAGTACTCTCTAGAGAGTACTGTAAAGATGCACTGTAACATGTCACCTTTCGTAAAACTTTACATATGCATTCCTTATCACCCACCAAACCCCTCAGCACCGTTTCCTAAAACACCCAGCCCTCAAACCCTTGCCCAGCACCCCTTTCAGCCTTTGTAACGAATTATAAAGATATCCATATCCATATTCAGCCGCCGCCAAACCCTGTAGCACCGTTCGGGGAATCAACCCATACGCCCATTGCCAAGCGCTACAACCCGCACCCCGTATACCTTTCAGCCATCCATATCCATATCCTATGGATACCATAGAAAACTTATGCATATGCATTCCTTATGCTGGCATTTTCGCTCTCAGAAAATTGCTTGACATTCCCCACAGCACCGTTCACCTTTTCCTACAGTAAATTTGTACTACCGCAGCCGCCGCCGCGCAAATATTCCCAGGCGCGATCGCCACCTATAGCGTCCGACAAATTAATTTGTCTGCCATTCCCGCCGCCGCCATTCCCCACAGCACCATAATTTCCCGACACCGACTGCGATCGCGCCAAACCCATTGCTGATGGAGTTTTCGTCCCTGAGCCGCTAAAAGCATAAGGACGAAAGGACTTGTCCCATGGGACGACCCCAAGTAAGGGCAAAGCCATGGCCTGTATGCCTTTGAACTTGCCCCATGAGACAACAAAGGAGGGCCAGCAATTAGAGGCACTTCCCCAGTCTTTAGCACCATGCGTACCAAAAGCGTCCAGATTGGCTAGAACCGTTTATAGATGAGGGCTTAGCCTGCGTACCGGGCGATCGCCTCTAGCCCCGTGGCCTTCCCTTCCCCGCCGCCGCCTTGCCCTGGCAGCCTGTACCGGGACGAACGACCATTGATACTCTCAGCAGTGGAAGGCCGTGCTAGAGGCGTACAGGCCGTACCCTGTGCCATGAGTCCGTTAGTGCGATCGCCACTCACACCGCTCACACCGCTCACACCGCTTTTTTTTCATGGTGTGAGCGCTGAAAACTTTTGACCGCCTGCCTCCTACCGCCTGCTCACACCACTCACACCACTTTTTTAATAAGTTAGGAAATATAGAGATTCGGAAATGGGATTAGGCCCCCGCTCCGCCTTGCCCCACACCAGTGAGGATTCTCACCACCATCACGGGAAAATTCCCAGCCAACTCAGAAAAGCGGTGTGAGTGGTAGTAGTGCCCCCAACGCCATACGCCGCAAGGGTTTGACCGCTCACACCGCCCGTGTGAGTGCGGTGTGAGCGGTGGTAGAAGCGGTGTGAGTGAGTGACAAGCAAACACCCTCAAAACCATACAGCACAACCATTAGGGCGTCTTTTGAGTGTGGCAGTCCCTCAGTCACAGAAAAGCCCCGATCAAATGATCGGGGCTATCTATCACGCGATCGCCAGCATCATTAGTGCGATCGCCTCACCGGTGGAACTGGGCACAGACTTTTCGTGTTCAAGCACCAAAAGCCCTACTGTCGGTGATCACAGACTTTATACGCTCAAGCGTGAAAAGCCCTACATGCGATCGCATCAGTCGCCGCCGCCGTGGAGCTGCTGAAGCCCTGGCGATCGCACGAACTGGGATTGGGTGCGACTACGACAGGACAGGGGTCACAACCCGACAGACACGCCTGACGGGTTACCTACCCGGCATTGGCAAATCGTTAACGATTGCGTTGAACAGGGTTTCGGGGCTAACTCCAAGCAGCTTAGATTCGACTTCTAATCGCTGTAGGGACTCGTCCCAGTTACGAGCGATGTAGGTGTAGATGGCGGTCTGAACCGTAGCTGAGAGGGTCTTCTTAAGCAGACTCGCCATTACCCTCAACTTTGCAGCATCCAAAGCACCGATATCAGCAGTCTTAAAAGCCGTCTTAACCTTTGAGACATCAACTTCAACCCAGTTCATCTCATACCGCTTGGAGTCTGGCGTAGCCATTGCTTGACCTCATCTATATGCTTCTCTTCTTATTTATATCACTACTTTTGAAACATTAGTACCGAATCGGTACCATATCGGTAAGATGGTGCTATATTGTGAATAAGCACTAGTACCGCACTAGGACTCGCACTAGGACTCGCACTAGTACCGCACTAGGACTAGTACCACCCGGTACCAGTACTAAGTACCACCCGGTACCACCCCAGCTATCAACCCTCAAAGGATTAATCACATGATCTACTCCTGCGCTCAAGTAACTTCTATCCTGAACAAAGAATTAGCCGCCAGCGGCGAAGCTCCCATTAGTGACACCACCCTAAAGAATCGCTGGTTTGGTGGAAACATGACGGTATCCTCCAAATTGCCCGCAGCCCTAGTAGATGCGGCAAAGGTGAGCGGCAAATTTAGTGAACTGGGTTTGTCTGTGGCTCAAACCTATCTTGAGGTTCACACCGGGAAAACGTCCTTACCCGTTTGGCTCAAGTCACTATCGTTTTCCTACCCTGAATATTTTCAGGCTTCAGACAACAACGTGCCATCTGTACCGGACTCACTCACTGGATCTGAGATGGTCGTTCTGGAAGCCGAACCCGTCTACCAAGTCGGTGCGATCGCGGCCTATGAGAATCCGTTCAGCATTGGCACCTACACCACTAATCAGAGCAACCTAACGACTGCCCAAACTATCAGTAATTCTCAGCAGTTCAATAATGACGTTGCCGGATTTCTTCAATCTAAAACCAAGTCTTTAGGGGCTGAATTGGGGAGCTTCATTTCTGCTCAGATTATCAGTGAAGCCGAAGCAGTGAAGCAACAGAATATCAGTGAATACCTAAAAAACTCCCTTTGAGTTGGGCGGTGATTGGGATAGTTCTAATCGGGTTATCCCTTCCACTTCTTAACTCATCAATCAGTTTTTGCCCGCCGCCTAGCCCGTCAAACTACCCCGAAGGACTCCCCTAATTATGTATAACCACATCGGGCATTATTTAGCACTGAACGTCGCCCAGCCATTAGCCGCAGAGTTTGGCGATCGCCTTGAGGACATGACGAAAAACGTCAAGCTGCTGCTAATCAACGTTTTGAGCGGTGGGCTGCATGAACTAGAAATCTGCCCCGCCATGGATGAGTACAGTTTTGTTGAGTACTGCCACGAACAGGGAATGCCCGACGACCTGCTAGCGGACGTACTGCCCTTGCTGCAACAGTTTGACGAGTACGACAGCAAAACAGTTGAGACGATTTTAGTAGTTCTAGCCATGTCGTTACAGCAATAAGTCAAAAGGCGATCGCCATTAACGCTGGCGATCGCCCTCACATGCCCGGTTCAGAAACACTCTAAACAGGACTACTCAATCATGTCTCAACTCAACGACGAAGCGCAGGACATCCTCAACCAAATACAAAGCGCAAGACTCAACGAAAGGCGTATCAGGCGCAACGAACACCTGGTAACCCTGGGATTCTTGGCAGTAATCATCCTGCTTCAAGTCAGCACCATTCTACAGATTAGGGCTATCCCTGTCAGGTGCGAGTTGCCCTCAGTCTTGGGGCTGAAGTGATGGACAGCACAAAGAAACAGTACCGGGCGATCGCCAGTTAGACGACTGCGATCGCCCTCACATGCCCGGTTCAGAAAACACCTAAACGAGACTCTACTATCATGCCCCAATTCAACGATGACGACCTATTTGAGCAAGCCCCGCAGCCTGCCAACGCCAGGGCGCTCCCCTCTCTACCTGTTGGCTCAATGCCTTGGCTTGTGGGCGCTGTGTGTCTGCTAGCTATCATTCCCGGCGTGATTGGTAGCTTGCCCGCAACGATGGCAGAACGCGATCGGGTCAAAGCTGATTTAGACAATGTAAGTCAGCTCAAAGTTGATGCAATCTCTCAGCAGTCCCTAGCGCAGATTGCAGAAGCCCGATACACCAATGGGTGCCGCTTTGTGGTGAGCAAGCTTGACCCAACCCAGGCCGCTGCCCTGGGTGAGGGAATCAACGTAATCGACAGAGCCACAAACAACTACTTGCCATCGGGCACAATCGCTTGTGACTTCGTTGGAAATACTGCCGTTCTGGAATCCATGGACTTAGATGGCGACGGCATCCCTAACCCAGCGGCAACAGGTTTTGCATTTACAGGCAACGCGGCAGTAGTCCAGCAAGCCATGCAGGCCGCTGGCTTTGAAGCCCAACTCAACAATCCTAGGAACTAACTAATGAGACGTACACCTTCCCGTCAAGACGACAGACCCACTCAAAAAGAGCAGCCCACCGTGAATCGCAATCCCAACCCCACTGGAACCCAAGCCGCGCCCACCCATTCCCCTGTCTACCTAAAGGGTTTGGGATGGGCAGCTAGCGCGGCTCTCATCATCTTTGCTTACTTAAACATCGGCCCTTATGAGCAGGCGATCCGGCTGCTCTTCGGCTCTGGCGAGATTTCGGGGTTAGCTGCATTTATCTTGAGCGTTCCCATCCTAGGCACGATGATCCTAGGCGCTGGCAATTTGATCGCATGGGTGCTAGGGGCTATCCTGTGGGCGCTTTTACAGGGTTTGGAGTTGCTGCCCATGCTGCTATTCAATAGCCGTCGCGCCCTTAAGGGAGTGATTGCAGCGGGTGAAAGGAGTGATGTGTTGCCAGTGAGTCGAAACGATGACCCGGCATTGGCAAGCCTCAAAAAAGCCTATAACCGCCTGCCTTACTCACTTGTACGCAATTTCAGGAATGCTGCTTTATTTGCCTACTTGATCGATATCTGCATCTGCCTCAGAGTGTACCCGCCCGTTGATGGCGGCATTGACCAAGCCCTCCTAATCCTCACTACAGGCGCTTTTCAGCTTGTGGATTGGGGCAATGTTGGCATGTTGTTGGTCACTCTGTTTGCGGTGGAAGCGCTGGTGTGGCTGGCCTTAAGGATCTCAGAATTGCGATCCGCACTATCTGGAGGTGGCAACTAATGACTATTTTTAATGGCGCGATCGCAGCAAAGTCGATTGAAGACTGGGACGACTTGGCAAAGGAATCGGTTGAGTCCAGCGGTGGGCATCCTGGCCTACTAGGGATTCTGGGATTGGGTGCAGGGGTGCTGCTCGCTGGACTAAGCCCCATCGCGGTGCTGGGCTTTATTCCCGCCGCCTGGGGAATCAAAAAGGCAATGGATGTAAACGATCGGCGATCGCGCATGGATGACGCCCTCAAGATAGGAGCTTATGCCGCCGTGCTGCCGCAGCAAGCTCTAAGAGAGTATGCCCAACAGTTTGGCATGGAGGAAGCGATCGCCCAAATTGACTGGGCTAGTCGCGCCGGGGTGCCGCTCTCTGAAGCAGCTGAAACACTTTTAGGGCGCTACAAGCAGAAATACAAAGCATTGCCGCCAGACTTCCTCGGTGCCGATACGCCGGAGTTGCAGGCAGTTGGCACGGCTACACAGCTTGGGGCGGTGGATGTGGCAGCTGTAGAAGTTGAGGATAGCCCGGTTGATGAGTGGTGGAATAGCTCCCCTGCCACAGCTCCCCAATCAGTTCAGACTGATGGAGATAGCTGGGGCGGCGCGCCGGTGGCGATCGCAGTAGCTCACCCAGTTAGCTACCTAATCGGCGATCGCCTTCGCACCAGCTTGATCGTGAGTGTCAGCGGCGGCGGCAAAGATATCCTGCTCAGCAATGCTCTAAGGGAATTTTTGAGCAAGCATCGAGGCTTCAAAGTGATCGTGATGGACTGCAAGGATGACGCCAAAGAAACTGGGTATTATGCAGGCTTGCCAAATGTCCGGCTCCATCGGCTCAATGTGGCGATCGCGTCTGATGGGGAGATTGCCGAATGGGTGGATCGTTGCCTAGAAGAGTTTCTGCAATTGCCAGAGAAGGCGCTTTTGATCTGCAATGAAGCCACCTTGATCCGTGCCAAGTCAAAGCGATATGTTGACGTAATCAACGGCCTGGTCAGCTCTGGCGATAGCCGCGAGAAGTATTCATGGGAAGCGGGTCAGTCTGCTCACCTGCTCGACCTATGCATCAACGGCGCTGCTCGCTCAAGACTCCGTTTGCTCATCATTGGCTTGAAGGGTGAAGAGCAGCAGATATCAGCCGTACTCCGGGCGCAGTGTGTTGACGATACCGCTCGGAGTATGAGCGATATAAAAGGGCAGTTAATGCGATCGCCAGTAGGCCGCGCTTGGTGTGATGGGATGCGCTGGTTTCCTATGCCAGAGCTGGAAAATCACAGCGGATACAACCGCGATAAGCGAGCGAAAATTGAGGGATTTGAACCCGGTTCAAACCCGGTTCAGCCCGGTTCAGAAAACGGTTCAGAAACGGTTCAGCCCGGTTCAGAAACGGTTCAGCCCGGTTCAAACCCTGAACCGCTGAACCACGGTTCAAATCCGGTTCAATGGCTGAACCGCTGTCTAGGAGAGGCGGTTCAGGATTCTGAACCGGATGGTTCAGGGTTCAGTTCAGGCGGTTCAGCCCGGTTCAGCCCCGAAAACCTTACATCTGAAGATGTTCTGAACCGGATCAACGAACTGAAGGAAGTGGGGTTGAACCAAACACAAATTCTTGCTGCACTGTGGCGGGTTAAGAAGGGGGGAAATAAGGCGTATCAAGATGCGGTTGCTCAGTACAAAATGTTGACGGGCGAACAGTAGAAACGGCACAGACAATCTCCTATCACCGCGATCGCCCCAATAGAAAAGCCCCAGCAATTGCCAGGGCTTTTCTATTGGGGCGATCGCCACAGGGAACGGCGGGTCGGGGTACCTTTGCCAATGGCAAATACACCCTCTAAGAGGCAGCAAATCAAACTAATGTAAAAGGCTTGGCATTAATTTGTTAAGCCTTTTTCGTTAGTAGGCACGGCTTCGGCCTAACTTCATCAACATAAAGTTTTTGAAAGTAATGTAATAATCTGGGCAGATGGCGGGCAACCGGGTTACAATGTAAGAGTCAGGCAAGCGAAGCAGCCAAGCCCCACACGGCTAACCGCACCACCCACTAATCAAAGGATTCTCCCCATGTCACTGTCACTAACAGCCCGCTACACCCACATCGCTACCGTCTACACCTTCCATGCAGGCCGCGCTACACGCAGGGTTTGGGATAACCACAGCATGACACCTCGCACCATGCAAGCCGCGCTCACCGCCGCTAATGCAGTGATTCACCTTTGTGTTTTCATCTTGTGGTTACTAAATGATTCGGACTGGAGCAAGGACATCAAATCTATTAGGAGTTCACCCATGCAGGCCATTGCAGCACCGGATCTCACCCCGACTATTGAAGATATTGAAGAGCAGTTGAAAGAGGCCATGCCAGAGCCACAGCCAGAGCCACAGACCGCCGCCGTCGCTCCTAGCATGAGCTGGTCTAAGCCAGACATGGTGAGCGCTTGCCGCTGTTACGGCCTCAGCACCAAGGGGAGCAAGGCCGCGCTCCTAGAGCGGCTAGGGCAACGGTTAGGGACGGCGGCGGCGGCGTAGTTGGACAGCCCCGATCTCTCGGTCGGGGCGATCGTGACAGTATTCAAACCCACAGCAAACAAAGGAAGGCACTCATGAAACTCGCAGACGTTAAGAACATCGCTGGCATTCAGTTTATCTATCCCAGTGAGTTGAAAGAGCAGTTGTACAAGCGATTCAGCTCCATCTACGAGCTAGGCAAGGCGTGCGATCGCGACACCCTCAGACAGTTTGCCAAAGAGTTTTGTGGTGATACTCGCAAGCTCAAAAAAGAAGAGTTGGTTGAACTGGTTTGGGCGCAGCTAAAAGACCAAGCTGAAAAGACTGAAATTGCTACCCAGTTTTTGATTGATAAGAGCGCGCCCACGAACGCCACAGACATCGCGCTACTGATTGGCAAGGGTCTATCACCACAGACCGTATGCGCTTGCATTCTCGCCACACTCGTTACCTACAAAGACCTAAAGGGTCATACCCACAATTATGAGGACAGCACGATCGTTAAGACCTATCTACCTAAAATCAATCGGGTTTTGCTGACTCATGGGGAGTTTGGTCAAGTCGTTTCCAAGTTGGTGAATAACCACTTTAAGGCAGCTCGTTTGGAAGTAGACAAGACTACTGATATCAGGGTTGTTGAGCGGCATAACGACCTTAAGCCGATATCCCAGACAACTATACAAACCTTCATCGAATCAGTGGTAGAGCGATGTGAATCCGGTTCTAAAATTTGCTGGCTATCGGTAGGGCTTGCTCTGGGTTTGCTTACAGGCCGTAGACAAGCTGAAATCTTTGGTGATGCTGAATTCGTGAAGGTTGATGCTACTCACATCATGTTTTCAGGACAGATGAAAATGAAAAGCCGTCAAGACGTCGGGGCGTACGTCATCCCTGTTTTTAATGCTGACTGGGTTGTGATGCTGATTGGAAAGCTTACGGAAGCTGACAAGCGCGGCAAAACTAAAGTCTATGTGAACGAAACAATTTCAGCAAATTACTCTAGAACACCCCGATTAACCAAGCCACTGGGTCTAAGTTTTTTCAAGGATTCTCGCGTTGCCTACGCCCTCTACCACTGCACTTACTCCAAGCCTGAATCAATCACCATCCAAGCCTACCTAGGTCGGTTGATGGGGCATGGCGAGCACGATCTAGAAACTTCCAACAGCTATCAGAAGTTCAAGCTGGTTGATTAAATCTTGTTATACAGGCGTCAGACGGCACCGTTTGTCTGACGCTTTTCGCTGTGTTTCTCCCCAAAATTAATGGCGATCGCCCCTAGGAAAGCAGCGATCGCCAAATGAACCTTACAGAGTTCTCATACATGATCGCATTTATTCGCAAGCTTTTTGATGCGCAGTCGTTGATGGTCGAGAATCGCCAGCTTAAGGCCGCGCTGGCGATCGCATATATGAGCAGCAATTTTGGTTGTTTCAATCGGGGCGGTGGCGAATCCCAGGGCGCTGCACTAATCAATCTAGAGCGGCGGCGGTGTAGTTCAGGGGCAATGGTTATGATCTGCCTTGACATCGGCGGGCTAGGGGCATTGAACCAACTGATAGGTGAGAGCGCGGTTAACACCAAAGTGAGGGACTGCCTCAAGACGGTTCAGGGATGGCGAGGGATCTCGTTCGTTGCTCAACTGAATAGCGGTGACGAATTCGTACTGATGACTGATTCAGTCGATGCCAAGGGGCTGATAGAGAGGATGAGAGGTCTATTCATATCAACGGGTTTTAGCGGCCTGTATGCTGCGGTAGGTACCATCAATCCAGATGAAACATACGTTCAGAATGCTAACCGCTTGATGGAGTTGGTTTACCTAGAAAAGCTTGCCAGCAAGTAGGTATAGATTGTTTGTATCCAATGGGCGATCGCGCTATGATATGTCTATGCGTGGCTAGCCACTTATTGTGTGCAAGGAAGGAAGGAAATGGACATTCGGCCTGTTAAGATCTCGGATTTCCGAGCGATTCACCGACTCTCAATTCGGACATTCTCTCGAATGAGGGAGAAGGTTCAGCGAAAGTTTCCAGACGTTCAGGTAACCGAGCTGCACTATCGAAGAATCCACAATAACAATGTTGTTTTGCGCCCCGATCTATTCAAAGAGTTTCTGCCCTTTGTCGATTTGACTGAGGACGCGATCGCCGCTCCTATCGCCGCTGTTGACGTGATTGGCTCTGGAGACCTGTATGCCCGAATCGCAAGGTTAGAGGCAGAGGTATTAAGCCAGAGAGAGGCGCTTAAGAAACCCGTCGCCAATTTGCAAAGGGAATTGGCATGTGCTCTTGAGGCATAAGCGCCCAAAAATAAGCCCCTCCTGAATGAGAGACACATTCAGAAGAGGTTCTAGATTCTTATCTTGCTCGCAGGCGTTCTACAGCCCACTATTTTGAGGTCAGTCGATGTCAACTAACACAATGTCGGGTGCGTATGTTTTGGCATACTCCCAAGATAACAACGGAAAGGAAACTTTTCAACAGGATAAGGAAACTTTTCCACAGGATGGGGAGAACCTTCAACCATCTTCACACAAACCCCTTATCGACTGGGCAGCCATTCAGGCATGGAGCGCAAAACTAGGAGGTGTACGCCTTACAGCAATTCGCAATAAGAATGAAATCGAGTTTGTGAAAGGCTTGGATCGGGCAGAGATCCAACGACTGCAAGATGAAGGCTACCGGGTCTACTTTGAGATCAATCCCTGTGGCTACTCAAAACGCTGTGATGCCAATATTGAGCGCATTAGGGAAATTGGCATTGATCTAGATGCCAAGCTCATCGAACCCGAAACACTCGAACTCGAAAAGGTTACCCGTGCGATCGCCGCGCTAGACCTTCCACAACCCACTATCAATGTAACCAAGAATGGCTTCCATCTGCACTGGCTACTAGAGGCCGATTCAATCAGCAAGGATGACTACAAGGCAGTAGCGGAGAGAATTGCGAAGGGTTTGCCCGGTGGTGACCCGGCTGTAACTTCACCCTGTGAATTGCTGAAGCTGCCCGGTTGTTGGGACGTGAAGGATATCAACGATCCATTCCTGATCCGTACCGTTCAGACTGGCGAGGTTGTTGGAAAGGCATTCATTGCCGCCGCCATGCTTTTGCCAGCTCCATCGAAAGCAGTCAAAGTTGCCAAGCCCGCTAAGGCTTCCAAGGTTGCCAAACCCGCCGCCGCCGCCGCTCCCACCGCCGCCAAAATCACGGCAAAGTCTACGGATTCAGAAATCTCTGAGTACATTGCCAGCGCAGTCACAGGGAAGCGCGATCGCCTGTACAAGGCGGCATTCATCATGGGGAAAAGGATTCACGCTGGAAAGACCAGTCATGACGAAACAATAGAACTGCTGATTGGGGCTTTGAAGTCTGATGCCGCAGTGAATGCCAGTGTAGAAGATTGGGAGCTAGCCAACACAACCGCCATAGAAGGGATTGACGCCGGGTTGAAGGCGGCTGAAACCAAGCAAGCTGGCAATGCGGGGCGATATCCGATCCCGGCAAAGGTTGCCCACCTTTTGCGACGGGACGAAGATGGCAGACCTCCTAGTAAGCTGCACCCTCTAGATGTAATCGAGTTCACTAGACTGCAATTTGAAGGCCGTTGCAGGCTTAACCGCAGAAATCTAAAAGTTCAGTTGGATGGAAAAGAGTTCAATGAGGATTCGCTTTTTTGCGAGTTGATGGCTGATGCTATGCGATGGGGTTACAAAGTTCCGGATGCAGAGAAGTACGTGAGATCTTTGGCGGCTCAAAATATGTTTGACCCTTGGTTGGACTACTGGGAAGCCTTGCCACTCATGCCAGCGGAGGACGTAGCACCAATGGTTACAGACGTTTTGGGCGCGCTCCACTGGCCTGATGAAGTGCTTTCGTGGCATTACTTTTATCAATTCCTGCTCGACTTTTCTCGGCGCATTAAGCACCCAGGATGCATTCAGCGGCGCGTTTTGGTTTTGATTTCCGAAACCGAAGAGATTGGCAAATCGTCCTTTTTTAACAACATTACAAAGATGAGTTGGGAAGGTAATGAGAACAGCCTTTACACCGTTTCAGGAGGACGCCCCGACAGTCAATTCACAGAAGATGCGCAGATGCGAACGGCTGTCGTGAGGGAGCTAAGCGAGCTAGACGGCATAACAAGAAAAGCGGACCAGGCTAACCTCAAAGGTTGGATTGCCGCACCTAACGACTCGATGAGGAAGTTTCACAGCGCAGAGATGGAAGAGGTACCAAGGGCAGGGATCATCTGCTCTACAGGAAACAAAAAGGAATCGTTGCCGCCTGATGACGAGAATTCCCGGTTCATGGTTGTGGAGCTTTCCAAGAAATTTAACTGGGAATGGTTGAACGATGGCGGGTTTCGGAAAATTCAGATGCTATCGAAAGCCATTTACATCCATGGACAACGAGCTAACCGACACTTCAATGACCCAGACTTTAACACCTTCTCTCTAAGCGAAAAGCAGCAAGCCGAACAGATCGTACGGAACCGAGGCCACATTCTAGCCAGCGGTTCTGAGGATGAGGCACAGCGGTTAGTGGGATGGATTAAGTCAAACTCTACTTGGTTTGATGAGACAGAGCGCGAGCATGTCGGCTTCACCCTAGAAGAGTTGCTGCGGTTTGGGTGCGACCAAAAGAACGCAAACCAGATGCAGAAATCCGCACTGAAGAGAGCTTTCAGAGGTCTTACGGATGAGGGGGGGCAATGGGACGTCAAGCAATTTAACTCGGCAACTCTGAAAGGGCACTTCCTACGAAAGGATGGCTTCAAGATCCGAAGAGCAACACCCGGCGATTTGACAGCACTCGAAGGATTGCTAACATCGCGATCGGTTTGAACTGCCAACGCATTCCCAGAAGGAGTAGAACGACCATGCGCAAAAAAGACAAGCCAGCTACTACACCGACCGTTTCCCAAGTCATTGCCAAGCAACTTGCTACAGAGTCAGTGGGACTATGTAACAGGTATCGGGAATTGAAAGAAATCTCCCCCAACAACACTGCTGAGCTTGTGGAATTAGAGAAGCGAATATGGGCGCTATGGCGGCGGGTTGATGACAGTCACAGGCCGCGAGGGTTCGGTTCAAGGAGCAATCGGGATGTAGTGAAGTCGGTTGTCGGAACGATCTGTGCAGGTAGACGGCCATCCAAAGCCTTCAAAGCCTTTCGTAAGGAGGTGGAAAATCTGATAATCGCGGTTGTCCAAAACTGATTAATCCAATCGCCAAAAAGCCCCGACCATTTGATCGGGGCTTTTTTGTGGCAGAAGCCTAAAGCAATGGGTCTGATTGTTCTGATCCGTCGCTCACCTCGTCAATGAGGTTGATCACTATGACGTCATCACCGGGCACCATATCAGCACGCTTTAATCTGACCTCTGCCCTTGCCTGCTTATCCATCGACAGTCGCAATTTGATGTGAGCGATCAGCACGGCATGAGCTTCGGCTTGATTTAGCGGTTCACCCTCACCCGATTGGACAACCTTAACGGCCTGCTCTGTGGCGAGATCCAACATCGCGACCAGCTCCACACGCCTAGCCCGGTTCAGTTTCATCGTTACCGCTCCCTCTTTTAATTGCTCGATGGTAGGCGTCGTTGATTAAGAATCGGATGAGGGTAGAGCGCTCCCTATTTGCTGCCTTGCACAGAGCATCGAGCTTTTCTGACTCATCCCCCCTGATCCTGAAACTGACCCTCTCTTCCCTGTTCTCTACGGTCGGCTGTTGGCTTGTCATCTAGAACACCGTTAAATCTATCCTAATTATGTCAGACAGACACGCCAGACGGGTTGTGACCCCTGTCCTGTCGTAGTCGCACCCAATCCCAGTTCGTGCGATCGCCAGGGCTTCAGCAGCTCCACGGCGGCGGCGACTGATGCGATCGCATGTAGGGCTTTTCACGCTTGAGCGTATAAAGTCTGTGATCACCGACAGTAGGGCTTTTGGTGCTTGAACACGAAAAGTCTGTGCCCAGTTCCACCGGTGAGGCGATCGCACTAATGATGCTGGCGATCGCGTGATAGATAGCCCCGATCATTTGATCGGGGCTTTTCTGTGACTGAGGGACTGCCACACTCAAAAGACGCCCTAATGGTTGTGCTGTATGGTTTTGAGGGTGTTTGCTTGTCACTCACTCACACCGCTTCTACCACCGCTCACACCGCACTCACACGGGCGGTGTGAGCGGTCAAACCCTTGCGGCGTATGGCGTTGGGGGCACTACTACCACTCACACCGCTTTTCTGAGTTGGCTGGGAATTTTCCCGTGATGGTGGTGAGAATCCTCACTGGTGTGGGGCAAGGCGGAGCGGGGGCCTAATCCCATTTCCGAATCTCTATATTTCCTAACTTATTAAAAAAGTGGTGTGAGTGGTGTGAGCAGGCGGTAGGAGGCAGGCGGTCAAAAGTTTTCAGCGCTCACACCATGAAAAAAAAGCGGTGTGAGCGGTGTGAGCGGTGTGAGTGGCGATCGCACTAACGGACTCATGGCACAGGGTACGGCCTGTACGCCTCTAGCACGGCCTTCCACTGCTGAGAGTATCAATGGTCGTTCGTCCCGGTACAGGCTGCCAGGGCAAGGCGGCGGCGGGGAAGGGAAGGCCACGGGGCTAGAGGCGATCGCCCGGTACGCAGGCTAAGCCCTCATCTATAAACGGTTCTAGCCAATCTGGACGCTTTTGGTACGCATGGTGCTAAAGACTGGGGAAGTGCCTCTAATTGCTGGCCCTCCTTTGTTGTCTCATGGGGCAAGTTCAAAGGCATACAGGCCATGGCTTTGCCCTTACTTGGGGTCGTCCCATGGGACAAGTCCTTTCGTCCTTATGCTTTTAGCGGCTCAGGGACGAAAACTCCATCAGCAATGGGTTTGGCGCGATCGCAGTCGGTGTCGGGAAATTATGGTGCTGTGGGGAATGGCGGCGGCGGGAATGGCAGACAAATTAATTTGTCGGACGCTATAGGTGGCGATCGCGCCTGGGAATATTTGCGCGGCGGCGGCTGCGGTAGTACAAATTTACTGTAGGAAAAGGTGAACGGTGCTGTGGGGAATGTCAAGCAATTTTCTGAGAGCGAAAATGCCAGCATAAGGAATGCATATGCATAAGTTTTCTATGGTATCCATAGGATATGGATATGGATGGCTGAAAGGTATACGGGGTGCGGGTTGTAGCGCTTGGCAATGGGCGTATGGGTTGATTCCCCGAACGGTGCTACAGGGTTTGGCGGCGGCTGAATATGGATATGGATATCTTTATAATTCGTTACAAAGGCTGAAAGGGGTGCTGGGCAAGGGTTTGAGGGCTGGGTGTTTTAGGAAACGGTGCTGAGGGGTTTGGTGGGTGATAAGGAATGCATATGTAAAGTTTTACGAAAGGTGACATGTTACAGTGCATCTTTACAGTACTCTCTAGAGAGTACTGTAAAGATGCACTGTAACATGTCACCTTTCGTAAAACTTTACATATGCATTCC
>Ga0209490_10003356_pt1 | contig 14943 bp, 5 predicted proteins | sample MAT06_FD_187209 | JGI IMG/M metagenome (GOLD analysis project Ga0209490, IMG submission 187209) | Freshwater microbial communities from Lake Fryxell liftoff mats and glacier meltwater in Antarctica - MAT-06 (SPAdes) (version 2) | ecosystem: Environmental > Aquatic > Freshwater > Ice > Liftoff...
GTGAGAGGATTTCAAATACGACTTGAGGCGCGATGTTGTCTTCTTCCCATTGGGTGAACCCTCGCTAACCCAAATGCCTAGTTCTACAGTCGTTTAACTCGCGAGGGATCTAGAAAATGCTGAAAACCCTATGTTTTATGTTACGACCCTCGATGTATTACCCAGAGAAGCTTTCAAGCATTTTTGACGGTTACACTGACTCAATTTTGCGCTTAATAGGCTCGTCCCTCGCAAACTTATGTTCAACTCTAGACGGTGTATAGGGTCTATAATGGGTGAGTCCCTACTCGCTAGGGAACCTAATTGATTGGAAACCAAAATTCATCTTCGGTTAGTGTGACTGCCTTAATAACTTGTCCCTACTCGCTAGGGAACCTAATTGATTGGAAACACTAAGTCTTGAAGTTCGTAGGAAACGGATAAGAAGTCCCTACTCGCTAGGGAACCTAATTGATTGGAAACATAGGCTATCTAGTTAGATAGCTTGTCAATAGATTACAGTCCCTACTCGCTAGGGAACCTAATTGATTGGAAACCTACATAAGCTTGAATAAACCTAATTAACTCATTCTTAGTCCCTACTCGCTAGGGAACCTAATTGATTGGAAACTCCAAGGCTAGCTCTAACATATAGATCCTTCTTTTCATGTCCCTACTCGCTAGGGAACCTAATTGATTGGAAACTGCATTATTTCCTCTTCTCATACCGTTCTAGTAATTCGTCCCTACTCGCTAGGGAACCTAATTGATTGGAAACACTTGTCGATCGAAACCAACTCAGTAATAACATTTAGTCCCTACTCGCTAGGGAACCTAATTGATTGGAAACGTTTGGTGTGAGCGCGATCAATGCCGCCAAACCTTGAGTCCCTACTCGCTAGGGAACCTAATTGATTGGAAACTTTTATCGAAACCATCCTTATCGAAGCCGTACCTAGTCCCTACTCGCTAGGGAACCTAATTGATTGGAAACTCACATCTCCTTCGGGTGCATCGATCACCTCTTCGTAGAGTCCCTACTCGCTAGGGAAACTAATTGATTGGAAACTCAGAAAACTCGATTACCACATTAGCCTTATTCCAATGTCCCTACTCGCTAGGGAACCTAATTGATTGGAAACTGAACCCTGACTCCTACTTGAGCTTCTTTGAGTTTCAGTCCCTACTCGCTAGGGAACCTAATTGATTGGAAACAACCATGTCAGGGAGTTTATAAATTGGAATCGGATCGATCGTCCCTACTCGCTAGGGAAACTAATTGATTGGAAACTTAAACATGCTTCTAGCTTCCACCGCGTCGGTGATGTGCATGTCCCTACTCGCTAGGGAAACTAATTGATTGGAAACTCATAATTGCCCCAACCTTTTAAAATTTCTTTCTGCAAGTCCCTACTCGCTAGGGAAACTAATTGATTGGAAACTGCGTTATAAATAGAAGCAGTCATGTTATTTACCTTAATGTCCCTACTCGCTAGGGAAACTAATTGATTGGAAACTTCCCCTACCCGCCCAAGCAGCTCAGTCGCAATATAGTCCCTACTCGCTAGGGAAACTAATTGATTGGAAACGCTTCTAGTTCATTGCAACGGTTAGGACGGCTAGAACTAGTCCCTACTCGCTAGGGAAACTAACAACGGCACTATTCAGTTTCGATCTCAACGTCTCTCATTAGTTGTGTTCAGCAGTGGGCTGTTTCTGTGAATGTCGATCGACTACGAACGGTTGAGGGTAAGTTCAAGCAGTTAGCTGGTTAATTTGTTCTAGGGGATAATCATCAGGTACAGTATTCTCTGTAGTTGTTAATACGACTTGCGATCGCCCCTCTGAATTTGTGATGAAGGTTAAGAGTGCTGGGTGCAGAGAGTCGATCGAACGTTAAAGGCAGATTTAGTTCGGGCGGTTAGGAAAGCGAATCCAAATAATATCTGCGTGTGTCCGCGTTGTGGATTCAAGTTCTAATTGAGGAATCTAAAAAACTGACGAGCAAGATTGCCTGCATGATATGTCTTCAAGCCTTTGAACGATTGATGATTACTTGGGTATGTTTGGAACAGCGACTTCTACCTGAGCATGACGAAGCACTCGATCGCCTGACATATAGCCACGTTTGATCTCCGCAATCACGGTATTGGCAGGATGTAGAAGTGAAGGATTTGTCATTACTACTTCATGCCGTTTTGGATCGAAAGGCTGACCGATCGTTTCCATGCATGTTACACCAGCCTTCTGGAGAACTTGAGAGAGGTGCTTACGCAAGTGTTCATATCCTTCGAGAATTGCCTCTTCTCGCTGCGTCTGTGCTTGAAACTGACGATCGGCAAAATCAAATAAATCTAAAGCTGCAATGATTCCCATCAATGTTTCTTTGTTCGGTGGAGCAACTGGGGGAGATACGACTGGAGGAGGAGTGACTAAAGGGGGATTAGCGGGAACAGATAAAGGAGGTGAAGCCACTGTCAATTTGATTTTCTTCTCCTCTTCTAGAAGGGAATTAGAAGCAATCAGGCGGACGACCTCTTCTATGGTTGTATATCCTAGTTTTACTAGCTCGTGGCTGTATTCCAATAGAGTCTTCATCCCTCCTTCGATCGCCATTTGTCTGACAGTGCTGGAAGGGACTCTTTTAGAGATTGCCGTTCGGAGGGTTTCTGTGATCGTCATGGTCTCAAAGATCGCGATCGAACCTTTATACCCAACCCCATGACAATGAGGACAAATTTGCTGTTGTCCACTCGTTACCTTTCGATCCACAACTCTCGCCTTGTAAAAGTTGCCTACTACTTTACTAGGCAGTAAACCACAGGACTCCAACTCTTTTGGGCTGGGATAGGAGGCAATTCGGCACTGAGAGCAAATTCGACGCAGCACCTGTTGGTAGATCACAGCATTCAGGTTTTTAGAGAGCGCCACTGGTGATATATCCATTGACAACAATTGACTGAGTGCGTTAATACTGTGATTGTCTTGGAGTGAAGTCAAGATCGCATTTCTTGGAGCTAGGGCAAACAGCATACGGGCGATTTCTGGTGATGGGATTTCGCTGACCATAATTACTTCTGGTTCTTGCTGTTGGATCGATTTCAAGGTATAAGCCACACCTCGCTCAGAGTTAACTTCCACTTGGGAAATTGCTAGGTGTGACAATGGCAGTTCGATCGGGTTTTCGATCGAAAAAACTTTGCGTCCGAGTTTGCTGTATTGCTCTAGCAGAGTATAAAGTGTGGTGGAGATATCTGAGTTCGCTTCACCTACAATCAATACTAGTCCTGATGTTCGATCGCATAAACGTTCTAGGTTGAGTTGCGAGGTTGGATAGTTTTTCATCCGTAAAAGACTACGCCTTGGTCTGGCATTGTCTAGTATTTTGACCACCACATTTTCACCACTATCCACAGGGAAAGTTCTGACCTGAAAATTAACCCTACGTCCTTGAAATAGGCGAATCAACTTCCCAGTTTGAGGGATTTGGCGTTTGGTAATATCTAACTCAGCGATTAGTTTGAGGCGATTTGTCAAAGGGTTCGCAAGACTTGCAGGCAACTTGGGATGGATTTCTTGTAATACGCCATCAACACGCAAGCGGATGTTCAGGTAGTTGCTCTGAGGTTCAACTGAAATTTCTGTGGCTTCCCGTTCGATCGAGATCGCCAAAATTCGATCGACCAGTTGAGCAATTGGTACGGGATTATTTGCCAGCAGTAGATCGAGGGTGGGTTCGGAGTCACTGGATTTCAGTATTTCGTATTTGAGCAGGAAATTTGAGTCATCGCCTCGATCGACATTTGGTTCATTGGCTTTGTCTATTTCAAAATCAATCAGGTCATCGAATAATTGGGCAAAATCTTCTTGTGAGATTACTCGACGTTGGTAAATTATATTTCTGGGGTGGAGAATAATGTTGATTTGATCTAATGCGCTATCGGCATGAGGACTGACCATGCCTATAATAAGAGATTTATCTGTTTGTTTTAAGGGGAGAATTTCGTATTCCCGACAAATCTCAATTGGGATAATTTTTTCGACTAGGGAGCTGATCGCAGCAGCATTACACAAATCACAATCGATTTCTCGATCGACAGCTTCGATCCTGTAAAGGATTGTTAATTCTAATCGATGTGCGCGATTGTAATAACGGATAAGATCCTGAGGTAAAGTTCGTTTAGTAATTTCTTGCAGAGCATGAATTAGGGGTTCCCATTCGTCAAAACTCTTTTTGAGGGCATGGCCATATTGTTCACATGTTGCCTCCCCAGTCTCTATTAATTTAGTCTCGAATGGAGTTCGTCCCCCTCTAATTATCAATGATCTCCCGTTAGTTCTTTTCATGGCGTTAATTAAATCTGTGATCGCAGCTATTTTCTAAACCTATTGTGATGCAGTGAGGTGACCCGATCGATCGAAATATAAAGATCTCGATCGATCGGGTCAAGCATTCTATCCAGTCACTCCAGCCCATAATATTAGAGCTCCTGACGAAGGTTTACGATTGAGGTAAGTTTTTAGTTTTGCCTACTATTTTTCTAATCGGCAGTTGGCAGGAGATTTTTGCAATTTTTTGAAGTCATGTTGAAAAAATGGCGATCGAGTAATATAGTCAAAAGAAGTAGCGATCAGGAGTCGGAGCGATGGTAGCCACTCTAAAACCAACTGTAGAGCAACAATCAAAAGTTGTAATTACTTGGGAAGCATTACCAGCAAATTTTGTATTAGAAGAAGAACCAGTGGAAAGTACGGCTCAACCATTAATTGCGGGCGCGTTGCGAGAAAGTCTGGAATTAGTCGGATACATTCAACCAACGATGCTGATTGCTTCTAATCTAGGCATCTGCGCCACGATGAATGACGATCTTGTGATTAAAGCCCCCGATTGGCTCTATGTCAGGTCTGTTATGCCATTAACTCGGATCACAGATCGACGCAGCTATACGCCACATTTAGAAGGAGAAGTGCCATTAGTGGTGATGGAGTTTCTATCTGAGACAGATGGCAAGGAATACTCGGCGAAACCCACTTATCCGCCTGGCAAATGGTACTTTTACGAGCAGATCTTGCGTGTACCGACATATATTACTTTCGATCCTGAAGATGGACATCTGGAAGTTTATAACTTAGGCGAAACCGATTATCAGTTGCAGCCCCAAGATGTCAATAATCGCTACTGGATTGCTGATATGGGATTATTTCTGGGAGTTTGGCAAGGTAAAAAGGAAGGACGCAGTGGTAATTGGCTGCGCTGGTGGAGTCAAGATGGAAATATGTTGCCTTGGTCGGTGGAACAATTGGAGCAGGAACGTCAACGAACAGAAGAGGCGCGACAACTGGCTGAGCAGGAAAGGCAACGTGCCGAGCAGGAATATCAACGTGCTGAACAGGAACGACAACAAACTGAGCAGGAGCGACAAAGGGCTGAACAGGAAAGGCAAAGAGCCGATCGACTGACAGAACAGTTAAGGTTGCTTGGCATTACTCCCAATGATTAGGATTCGGCATAAGGATTTGAGGCTACTTTTCATGTTACTAAAGAGCTAGGCAAGTATTTTGGTTGTGCTAAGCAACCAGATTCCTGCAAGTCTTTCAGCAATGGCAGCATACTCAGTGAAACCTTCCCACACATTAATAGAGAATAATCGTCAGGATATCGCTCAAGATAGTCTGAGACTTGAAGGAATCCTTCAAAGTAAACCTTATCCTTGACATGGCATCCAGGAACACTTGTATCAGTAAACCCACGTTTAGAACGGGTGACGATATCAAAGGCTTCATCTGGGGTTGTATACTGAACAACTTCACTAAAAACGTCATAGAAGCTATATTTCAAGCTCAAATGTGCTGCTATTACCCGTAGAGCATAGCGTCGTTTATCTTCTGATGTTTGCAGTCCATACTGGGCTTCATGATAACTAGCTAAACCCTCTTCTGTAAGCATGTAATTATAGAGTCCGAAGCGCAGTAGCCTTAATGGCTGTAAATCACCGTTCACAGCTCGAAAAACATGAGTACCAATTTCATGTACTAGCAACCGTTTCAATTCACCTGTAGTAAAAAGACTACTTGAATTTACCTTTATTTGCTTGTCTACAGAACGAATGCTCATATTGGCATTCATGGCATCAATTATATCTACATGCCAATCGGGTAATCCAGTTTTGGTGAGTGCTTCACGCATTTGAGCTGCCATGTCTTCAGATGCAATTGTGCGTGGTTCCGAGTGCAGAGGTAAGCTAGCTAATGACTTATAAGCTAATTGAACTAGCTCATCCGAGGGTTCACTATAGCGTTTAACTGTTACTTCGGTAGTCAAAACTGGATCGCGAGTTGCTACTGCACGCATCATATCTAGCGACAGCATAATATCTTGATAAACTAATTGCTCCCAAGCATTTTTATCAGGTTGCAACTCAAGTAAAAATTGACTCAGCAGAAAAGACCAATTAGAAGGAGGAACGCGATAAGTAAATTGTGGATTGTAGACTTTTTCTGCTGTATGAGAAGCAAAAAACTGTTGCTTTTCGTCAACACGATTTAGTGGCGCAGTGTAATGTGCCACATTAATGGGTTCGAGCAAGGCTTCTAATTGGTCGCCTAAGTCGTTTAATCGCTGAAGGGTCGATTGTTCCATGCTATTTCTCTCTTCTTTACAAGATCGTCTTCAATTGGTTTTAACAAATTATCAGGATCTGCCTTCTGCATTTCACGCAAAATTAGCAAAACCTCATCAAGAACACCAGCATAACCGCAAGTATTGACAGCATCTTGAAAGCATTCTGATACTTGAGATAGGTGTTCTGCACGAAGTTCCAAGGGCGATAAGAGGGCTAGTCCTGCTTGAGCAAAGGCGAGGTGATACCAATAAATCCATCGTTTAGATTGAAACGCTTTGATTGCGATTTCTTTGGTACGCTCAAAGCTCCGCGTTGCATTCTCTACTTGTCGCATTCGCAGGTAAATAATGCCTTCTAATAAAACTTCGCTAACGACCATGGTCTTTGCAGTATACCTTACAAGGAGTTGTCTTGTTTCTTCGGCAACTTGTAATGCTTTTTCATATTGATCTTTGATTAAAAAACAAATTAACAGACAATTGCGACTAAATACCATCTGCTCAATGCGATCGTAACGATCTGCTACTTGAATACTTTGTAAGAAATTTTCAACTGCTGCTTCAATATTTCCCATCAGCAGATCCAAAATTCCGAATGTACTATATCTAACAGCAGTATGAGACACATGCCCGATCCTGTCATAATCTATTAAGGCTTGCTCTGCATAAAATCTTGCTTTTTTATAGTTACCTAATCTACGATGAATCACAAGATTTGATGCAAAAAGTATTTGTTCGTTGAGATTGTGATGTAGCGATGCTAATTTCAATGCACGCTCATAATATTCAATAGCTTTTGTGTAATTCCCAAAACCTGCGCCATATAGAACTCCTAGAGAGTTCAAGCATTTCATCTCTTCAATATGATCGCTTATTTCAGAGGCTATTTTTAGGCTTTGTTCGTAACAAGATAGGCGTTCATCTGTCTGATTTATTTGCTCGCAAATAATAATACCCTTAGCACGAAGAGCAGCGCATTCCTGATTGCGATTACCAGTTCGTCTGGCAATATCGAGTGCTTCTTGAATAGAAAGCATTGCTTCTTCAGATAAACGTTGTCGCCGAAGGCTATGTGTTAAATCAATTAATCCTTGAGCGAGAGCATCTTCATTCCCTAACTTGCGACTCACCTCAATGCTTTGACGGTAGTATGTTTCAGAGATATCCCAACATCCAGTATGGTAGTATGTTTGACCGACAAACCTTAGTAACTGAGCACGCTTAAGATCGCTAAAATCTGAATCATCAGGCTCAATACCTGCTAGAGCTTGATTAAAAAATATACGAGCCTGAGTAAATTCACTTAGTTTAAAAGCTTGCTCGCCAGCTAACTGGAGATAAGTTGCAGCTTTTTCGTTCTCCCTAGCTTCGGTGTAGTGATATGCTAGTTGAACAGCAATTGTTTCAGTCTGCCCAGCATAAATTTCCTCCAAAGCATTTGCCACTTCTTCATGGAGCATTCGACGCTCTCTCGTAGGTAAAGCACCGTATAGATAGACTTGAAACAAGGCATGGCTGAAAGCGTAGCGCGATAGCATGGTTTTACCCAACTTAGCTTCAGTAGACTCCTGCACTAGTTGATGGCAGCGTTCCAGTTCGCGGGACAGTTTCTTGACTAGATCTCGTTCTTTAATTTCTTGAATCTTGGCAATTACTTGAGTGGTGAAATCTTGTCCCTCAACACTGGCAACATTCAATATTTCTCGCAACTCTTCTGCCAATCGCTCAATGCGGATCTCGATCACAGACTCGACTCTTGCGGGGAGTCTATCCCAATTCAACTGTGACGACTCTTGCCATCTACCATCAGCATCTTCGATTAGATCGCCTTTTTCCCGCATGAAAACTAATAACTCAGATGTGAATAGGGCATGTCCACCAGTACGCTCAAACAATGTCTGCCGAAATACCGAACTCAGGTTGTTAGGCTGGCTATCAATTAAAGAATCCACAAAGACTTGCCCGTTCGATCGAGTCGCCTTATCTAGATCGATCAAAATATCACCGTAGATACGTTTGATTTCCTTCAATTTTTCTTGAAAAGAAGAGAGTTCTTCGCTGCGTCCTACAGCAACATCATTTGAGCGATATAGCCCGACAAATAAAATCCTGCAAGATTTTAGCTCTCTAACGAGATAATAAAGGAGATTAACAGAAGCAATATCTATCCATTGTAAATCATCTAAAATAATAACTAATGGATATTGATTAGAAATATTGCGAAGCAACGCTGTATATTGCATAGAAATTTGAGATTTCTCGATTTCACTTTTTTGCTTCTCTGCATTTTTTAGCCTTGCATCTAATCCTCTCAGTAGTTCTCGATCTCTAGCTTTCATTCGAGACAAGGTATCTAAAATTCCTGCGACAGGAATAAATGTACCGATCAGTTCAGGAGCGATCTCAACCAAGGCAGAAATCGCAATTCCTAAACGCTGAGCATTTCTTTTGGTAATGATATTAGACTCATTACTAGTTAGTTTTTCCAGAATATTTCGGAAGAGTAGATAGGAGTTGGCAGTCCCAGTTTGATCGTTACATTTAGCAGTGACAAGGAGTAGATTATCGTTTGACAGTTTTGACTGTCGGACAAATTCTTCGATCAGCCTTGACTTACCCGCACCAGGATCGCCAGCGATAAAACATACTTGAGTTTCACCCTTGATTGCTTTGTCTAAAAATACGTTTAAACTCTCTATTTCTCGCTCTCGGCAGACAAAATCCTGCCCAAATCCTAGTGAAGATTGTTCCAATACAGTATCAATTGGTTCGTCTGGTTCTTCTACAACAATTCCCTTCTGCTCGGGGGGAGTTGTGAGATCCACTTCTTCTAGGTTAGAACTAGAGCGCTTTACTCCAGACAAAAAATCGATCCGATTCCCTGAATATTTTAGTCTGGGAATTTGTTGTGTAAGGTAAGAGTCAGCGTTTATTGCAGTTTCGATATAGTTATGGATCTCCCAGCTTGTAATGGTCGTACCCATTGGGATACGGGTAGGGTCGAGAGCTTGCAGCAAAACTTTGGTTACTTGACTGTGAGATGTACCATTCCCATCATATGAAACCAAATCGTCTCGACTAGAGACAACCACAAATCGATCTCCACTGCTTAGCCACTGTTTCCATTTTTCTTCGCTCAAGAAATTTAAAAATTCACCTGCATGACAACAATCCAGCCAGATTACTTGTTGCTCTACGTTACTATTGAGCAAAATCTCTTGCAATTCCCGCAAAGAAATACCTCTCGGAGTCTCATCTGAGAAGTGCGTTGTTGCCAGATATCCTTCATAGCCATGATCGCAGCGAACCCGCACCCCATGCCCAGAGAAGAAAAATAAACCTAATTTATGCGGCTGTTTAGTTTCTTCTTTGTCAGGAAAGATAATCTTAAGCGCGTTTTTTAAGTCTATTGACTGGATTGAGGTATCTTCTCTCTCTGGCAGTTGCCTGACATTCCATCGATCGCTGCCTGCTTTAAAACGCTCTGCCATGCTGGCTGCATCTCGAAACGGGCTTTTTAGAGGTTTAAGCTTACTGTATTGATTAATCCCCACAAACAGAGCCAAGCAATCGTGCATGATGTTATTAGCGTTAGGTTCTTTGATTATCATCTAAACTCCCATCGATCGCAATTAATCTAGTTAGACTTGGAAAACAGGATATCTAGAACAGCAGTTCGGTATAGGCTTTGTAGGTTTTAAGGATTTCGCTCTCTACCTTCTTTCGATCGATCCCATATTTTTGACGAGATTGTTCTCTTAGCTTGGCGGCAAATTGCGGATCTCTTGGTACAGATGGCGATGGCAGATCGATGCTAAAGGGAGTTTGTCCGAGTATTCCCGAACTTTTGACATAGGCGCAAAAATTCGGCAGACTGCTCAAATCTCTGCGCCCAAATGTAGGAGAAAATAGAGATTCTAGAGCTTCGCCATCTACTGCTCCCACTCGCAATGCCACAATCGTGCCGACATTACCCAACACCGCAGAAAGCACCTGACTGGGAAGTTGCTGGACATACTGATGTGCCATGGTTAGAGAGAGTTTGAACTTACGCGCTTCAGCGAGAATTTCTGCAAACCGCTCGTCGGCGAACAGTTGGAATTCATCGGCGTAGAGATAGAACGGCTTACCATCTGTACCTCGTTTAAATGCGGCATTACAAATGCGTGAGACAATCTGGCTGGATAATAGACCTGATGCTTGAGCACCAAACTTCCCTTTCCCCAAGTTGACCAGTAATACTTTGCCATCGTTGACGATCGAATTAAAGTCGAGAGTACGGCTCTGGCAGGTAATATTGCGTAATGCCGTATCCGAAATGAATCGACTAAATTTACTGGTGATGTAAGGCGCGATATTCTCTAAAGAAGCTTCTCCTCCCGCTCGATCGGCTTCCTTGGTAAATTCCAATAACACAGGGTCGTCTTCCATCGCGATTAAAAAATCACGCAGATCTGAGTTTGTGTAGAGGGCACGTAAAATCATCAGATTGGGAATGCGAGGAGCTTTTTGAGACTCGGAACCTAACAATAGTCCCAAAGAACTGCGGAAGTGGCTCTCAAAGATCGGCCCACCTGTTTTTTTGAGATCGTAGGTTCGATCGAGATAGGCATAGATGTCATCAATCAGCAGGTCACGCGCTAGGCGATAGTGAAATGGGTCTGACTCGTTAATGCACAAAATATTGAAGCCGATCGGACGTTCGACATCGGTAAGATCGACAAGCACTAAGTCATCAGCACGATGTTTGGGAAAGCGTTCCAAAATATTCTGAATCAGCGATCCATGCGGATCGAGGACGGCTACACCTCTTCCCTGCTCGATGTCATGCAAAATCTTTTGCTCCATTAGCGTAGATTTGCCCGTGCCAGTTTGCCCGATGATGTAAGTATGGCGAAAGCGCAAAGAGTGATCTAAGCAAACTTCGGATGTCTTATTGCCATGTCGGTTAATTCCCAACAGACAGTCGCCACCTGATTTGCCAATTCTAGGAGCTGTGCGGGCGCGAATTGAGGAAATACCAGGAAGTTCGGTGTTGGTGGGCATGGGTGTCCGCAGAATTGCCGCAGCCTCGGCAGGTGCGAATAAAATCTCTAGGCTCGGTTGATCGAAAGCCGCAATAATCTGGGTTGCCGTGGTCTCGATCGACTGCATCCCACCGCGAAATGGGATGTCGGATTTCTCGCGACTACTTGGCAAGGCACTACCGTCGATCGAACTCTGGATCGTGGCAACCATTGCAGGTGGAGCAGGTTGCGGCGTGGTGAGGAAAACTCGCGCTGCCAGAACATTGCCGCAGAGGTAATCTTGTCGTTGGATAGACAGATCTCGCAAGATACTTGTCTGACCAGACAGAATGGTATTTCCTTCAACACGCGGGAGAGAATTAGCCGCAATTACGGTTTCGAGCATGGCTGTATTTAGGTGAGCTTCTGCTAAAGCCGTTGATGGGGCTTTGACAAAATTTTGCCAGTGCATGACGATCGAACAATTGACATGCTGCTCGAACATTTCTAACAATTGCTGCCAAGAGTCTGGGCTAGCCGTCCAAGGGAATAGGTGCTTGACTTCGAGGTCAGAGTCGGTAGTGTTTGGGGTTGGGGATAATGCTTCTGCCTGAAAGCCAAACGGTTGGGAAATTGGAGTGCGTCGATCGCTGTAGCTGATTTTTACTGGTTGATAACGACGGCGCAGTTCTATGACGTGTGGGGCTTGGAGATAGTTATGTAGGGCAGTGATATAGATGGCATGAGCGGGAATATTAGCGATTGGCTGCAACTCAATGAAATCTAAGTTGGCAGCGAGCAATTTCCACAGGCTTTGGAAGTCTCTTTGACAGGCTAACTGGGCTTCGTGGGGCGTTGCTCCTCGTCCGATACACCAGAAAATACTGGAGACTTCAGTTTGCTCTCCTGCCTGTGGGTGGCTACCGATCGAATAAAGAAATTCGATCGATTGAGGAAGTGCGGCGATCGAATTGGCTAAACCTGTCCAGCTTAGATGGCAGAGGCTGGGAATATCGGCGTTGGGAGCAGATGGGAAATATTTTTCGCGGAATAGCTCCCAGTGCAGAATCCCAGCGATCCGAATCCCTTGCAGGGCGATCGAACTGGTTAGCTCTGGTTCGACCTCTTGGCGATCGCGGTTGTAACTGCCATATCGGATCACGGCGGCGCGATCGCTGGGATGCGAGGAAGACAGCGGGTGAACGGTTTCTTTTGATTCGATCGGCTTGCGTAAAAACATCCAACACTCCTTGAATTTGGACTGGCTGCTTCTTTATCGGCAACATCAAGAAGTTTTTTGCAAAAAGCTGAATCTAGGCTAGACCTTGGCAGATAAAAGGTGCCCAACAGAATGGCAGATCGAAGGGATGTGCCAACTTATATAGGTTATTGAGAGACTGCTCGGCTTGACTTAATCTTATCTTTGCTGTTTTAATTGCCTTTTGATCGTGATTTGCCATCTTTTCGATTAGTTGTTGTCGCCGTTGTTGGATGATTTCGGCTTGATAGGGTTGTAGTTGGTCGTTGTAGTTTTTATACAGTTCGGCACCTGTAAGTTGGCGTAGCTGCTTTTGGGCGGTTTGGATTGCCGTGGGTCGATCGATCCCTTGATGTCGTTGTTGGTAGTAAAACACGCAAAATAGAGCGGTACTAAGTTGATCGACGCTCCATAGGGTACTAATCACGGCTCGCGCTCCTGCGGCTAAGAAACCCGTGCCGAGTGTGAGGAGGTCGTCGGTGATGTTGGGTGGTCCGAGGTTGGTTTCGCAGCAAGAGAGAAATACTTCGTCGAGGTTGGGCATCCGCAGGTCTGGGGACATTAATTCTGCCATTGTGATTTCGCCATCAGCTAGGGCGATCGCCGAGTTTAGGGGATCGACAAGATTAGAGGTAGCGTGGTGGCTGGAGTGCAGCAGGTTAACCATGGTGGCGAGTTTGCGAAAGTTGGCAACGGTGGCATTCTGTTGTTGCAAGCGGTGATCGGATGGGATGCTTAACAGTTGGGCGATGATTTCGCATTCAAATCTGGCATAGACGAGGTTGCTTTGGGCATCTTCGACTGTGCCGCATTGGATGGAAGAGATGGGATCTCGATCGAAGCAATATTTCAGAATCTGGCAACTGGGAGCGTAGCGGAGTTTGAATCGATCGCCGAGATATTCTGTCTTGCTATCTGGCAGAGAAATCGGCAGGGCGGCAAAAGGAATGAGATGTAAGTAAGCATAGGGAACGAGGATGAGTTCTTCGATCCCTTGTAGGTGAGTTGCGATTAGGGAGGTGAGGTCGAGTTTTTGGGATATGGTGTCGAGGTGGTCTGGCATGGCGTTAATCCATGCGTTCTGATTTTTTTTGTAAGGAGCCAGCCAGTTCTCGCCAATCCAGCTTTGCAGATTTTTCCAACTTTGGGCTTTGGCGTTATGTACGCAGGTATGCACGCTGACTTTTACCTCTTGCTCGATCTGGCGCATGACAAAGATGTAAGTGGCATCGGCGGTGGTGTAAAAGGCGAGGAGGGCGGTGGTATTGTGTTCGACTAGTTTTTGCAGTTCGCTAAAGTTTGGGATTTCGACTTGGAGTTGTCCTGCTAGAACGGGATCGAGAATGCGAATTTGCTTCCAGATCTGGTCTTTGGCAGTAATCAGAGCGGAAATTTCTTGGCTGGCTTGTTTGAAATCAAAAGTGGTACGTTTGGTGGTGGCGAGTTGTTTGCTGTCGTCGCCTTGTTGTTGCTGGCGTTGTGCGTCGATCGCGCGTTGCAGGTTGCTGTAGTCTTCCCATAGCTGTTTTAGTTTGGGAGCTTTTGTTTGCAGCCACTCTAGGGCTTGGGCGGGGATGTTGCCGTCTTTGTAGAGGTCGTTGGTGGCGATTAGTTCGACCAGATGGCGAGACCGAGACCGCTCGACAAACATGAAAGCGCGGTCTAGCTCTTGATTGTTGATGCAGGCTTGGATGGCTTTGTCGTAAACGCCGATGCCTTCTCGCAAGATTTCTTGACGACGTTGATCATCAGTTGCCCAACTGCGAGTTTGCTCTACTGCTTCGATCGCTTTGCTATAGCCTTGGATGGCAATATCCCACATGCCTTCCTTAAAACCAAGATTACCAAGATTACGTGCGGTTTTAAGACAATCAACTGGTAGCATTTTTGGATCGAAACCCTGTAATGACTCTACAAAGTATTCGATCGCCTTTTGCTGATATTGCCTACGTTCAGGTTCAGACAGTCCATCTTGTTCCGCCTGCGTCCTGTAGGCAACTCCCAAATTGTTGAGGGTAGATGACAAGTCTCTGGTCAACCCTGCGTCGCGGCGAATCTGGGCAGCTTCGTTGCAGGCG
>Ga0209490_10003358_pt1 | contig 14934 bp, 16 predicted proteins | sample MAT06_FD_187209 | JGI IMG/M metagenome (GOLD analysis project Ga0209490, IMG submission 187209) | Freshwater microbial communities from Lake Fryxell liftoff mats and glacier meltwater in Antarctica - MAT-06 (SPAdes) (version 2) | ecosystem: Environmental > Aquatic > Freshwater > Ice > Liftoff...
TTAAGTCATGGGCAGATACGGGGGAGTTTCGCATGGCTCCCTTAACTGGCTTTTTTGGCACGAATAGCTCTGGGAAAACTGCAATTCTTCAATTTCTGTTAATGCTAAAACAGACGGTTGAGTCTAGCGATCGCAATCGAATTTTACATTTAGGTGGCGATCAGTATAGCTATGTCGATTTGGGAACTATCTATGACATCATTCACAGGCATCAATTACCCGAAAAAATTGAATTCTCTTTTTCTTGGAAACCAATTCCGATCAAGGACGGTACAGTTGTGTTCTCAGGGCTAACAATCTTCTCTGAAAGCGATCAAGACGCTTCATCCTTTTATGATGAAAATGTACTTATTCTCCCACCCTTAAATTTTGAATCGGAAATAGGTTTTGATGTCGATAAAATCGTTGTAAATTTTTTAAAATATTCCTACAATAGAAAAGATGGTCAAGAAATTTTTTGTGGTATTAAGGCTTTAGAAATTGAGAATGGAGATTCAGATTATCAGTTTTTTTCTTGGATTGATAATCCAGATAAGTCACATTCTTTTAAACTCTTCAAAAACTATGGATTAAAATATATTCCAGAACCTGGCGAACTTAATATATCTGACCCAAATGGATCTATTTATTCTAGATCTTATGAAAATCTTTTCCAAAACACATACTACCTTGGCCCTCTCAGAGACTATCCAAAAAGAATTTATCTTTGGTCGGGAGAACAGCCTCAAAATGTTGGAAACATTGGTGAATTAGCGATTCCCGCTCTACTGGCTTCGCGAAAGAAAAACCCAGAAGTCGAAATTTCTGTGGCAAAAGCCCTAAAGGAATTAGGCTTGATCGATAGTTTTCGATTGAATGCGATCTCCGTGGATCGTGGCTATTCCGAAGTTTTAGTGAAGAAATCGACCAATTCAGCCGAAGTTTTAATTACAGATGTTGGATTTGGAGTTTCTCAGGTTTTGCCAATCTTAGTCTTATGCTACTACATCCCCAAAGGAGCGACGCTGATTTTAGAGCAACCAGAAATTCATTTGCATCCATCAGTTCAAGCGGGACTTGCAGATGTGTTTATCGATGTGATTAAAACTCGCAATCTTCAAATCATTATCGAAAGCCATAGCGAGCATTTGCTTCGGCGTTTACAGCGACGAATTGCCGAAGAAAAAGATGGATTTACGAATAAAGATACTGCTCTCTATTTCTGTAAAATGGATGAACAAGGTGACTCTGAGTTAGTTCCTCTTGAGATCGATCCATATGGCAATATCTGCAACTATCCCGATGATTTCTTTGGTGATGAAATGGGCGATATATTTGCAATGAACAAAGCTGCCATCAAGCGTCAAATGAATACAGGATCGTGAGAATGCATCAAATTGTAGACACAAATGTCCTACTCGTAGCTAGTAAAAAAGCACCTCAAGCATCTCTAACCTGTGTACTTACTTGCATCGAATACTTGGAGACGCTTAAAGAATCAGGGACTCTCGTAATTGATAGTAATCGACTTATTATTAGTGAATACATGAACAAAAACTCTCTGAGGGGGCAACCTGGTAGTGGAGATGCCTTTTTCAAGTGGGTTTGGGATCATCAATCCACTAGCCGTTGTGAACAAGTCCTAATTACCCAAATTTCAGAACATGAATTTGCAGAATTTCCAGATTCAGAATCTCTCATGAATTTTGATAAGTCCGATCGAAAGTTTGTTGCCGTTGCGCTGACTCATCCCCAAAAACCTTCGATCGCTAATGCTGTGGACTCTGATTGGCGTGAGCATGAACAAGCTTTAGCTGAACATGGCATCAAGATAGACTTTCTTTGTGGAAAATGACTTCGATCGACTAAAAATCGATCGAATCGTTCCAAACTGGTCAGAACGATTCGATCGACTTAGATTATTTATCCCTTAATGCAGACTACCTGTTTCAGCGTGGCGACAATCTCAACTAGGTCGGATTGATTTGCCATTACCGTTTCGATCGACTTGTAAGCACCAGGAATTTCATCAATCACCGCAGTATCCTTACGGCACTCGACACCTTGAGTTTGCTCGATTAGGTCATCCAAGGTGAATCGCTCCTTAGCTTTATTACGAGACATCAATCGTCCCGCACCGTGGCTACAAGAACAGTAACTGTGAGCATTTCCTTTGCCCTTGACAATGAAAGATTTTGCTCCCATTGAGCCAGGAATGATGCCGTAGTCTTGTTCGCGGGCACGCACGGCTCCTTTGCGAGTGACGTACACTTCTTCGTCGAAATGTACTTCCTTCTCGGCGTAGTTGTGATGACAGTTAACCGATAGCAATGGTCTAGAAGGCTTACCACCTGCTAGATGCTTTTCGATAATCCGCTTAAACCGAGCCATCATCACATCCCGATTAAATAGAGCGTACTGCTGCGCCCACTGCAAATCGTGCCAGTAAGCATGAAATTCAGGGGTTTGGGTGACAAAGTAAGCCAAGTCAGGATCGTTAAGACGAGTACCACCCAGCTTTGCCAATTCCTTCGCAGAATTGATATGACACTGCGCCATCATGTTGCCAATCCCACGCGAACCTGAGTGCAACATCAGCCAGACTTGCGACTCAGTATCGACACACACCTCAATGAAGTGATTGCCGCCGCCGAGCGAACCCAACTGCCGCATCGCCTTGCCCTGTTGAGTTTGAACGCCGCGATGGAGATGTTTAAATTCATCCCAATGCTGCCAGTTTTGGACAGACTTCTCAATCTCTTTGTTATCAGAAAATCCCACAGGAATTTCGGCTTCAAGATCCAAACGGATCTTTTTTAGCTTTCCTTCCAATTGCCCAACACTATATGGAGTCTTGATTGCAGACATTCCGCAACCCACATCGACTCCGACAGCCGCAGGAATAATCGCATCTTTTGTGGCAATTACGGAACCAACTAGTGCTCCTTTACCAAGATGGACATCGGGCATCAGGGCGACGTGCTTGAATACAAAAGGGAGAGAGGCAACATTTCTTGCCATTTTGGTTTCTGCATGACCGAGATCGTGATTCGCCCAAGACAAGATAGGAACTGGGGTTGATAGTTCTAAATTTTCGTAGGGCATAATCTGATTCTCCTCGGTTCGGTTTAGCTACTGCTTTTAGAAAGGTTTATAACGGTGATGGGAATAATTGTGAAGCACTTGTTTGTTGACTTAATTTATTCACATTGCTGTCATAAGACAATATACTACAACGTATTACATAATGCAACTAGGTTCACAACACTGGCACAATATAGCCATAGCTAAGAGGACTGGAGCGATATGTCACTGAAAGCTGGGAAAGAAGCTTTGCTGCGAAAACGATATACCGAGTCGATCGCATTATTGCTGGAATACTGTGATGGGCATCCTAACCGTAAAGCCAAAGACTACATTCAGGCGCAGATGTTGCTGGTGAGTGCGTATCAACGCAGTGGTAGAGCTGATAAGGCGATCGATATTTGTGAGTCGATCGGCAAGAGCAGTAACCCCGAACTTCAGGCATGGGCAACGAAATCACTGGTGACTTTGCAGCAAAAACTGGCTGAAGCACCTGCGGAGCCAGCGCGAGATCATGAGACTAAATCGGTGGTCAAGTCTCAAGCCAACCGTTATCGCAAACGCAACGTCACTTTAACGATCGAACCACGCCGTAAGTTGATGTTCGCTTTAGCCATGCTGTTCACGGTGTTAGCTAACATCGGGATGGTATTTTTGATTTTCTTGTGGATTGCCAGTTTAAATACGTTAGAGGTTAATTCTGCTTGGCTGACTGCGGTTAATATCGCCACTGGTTTCGCGAGTATTCTGCTATTTTTTATGTCGCCTTGGCTGATTGAGACGGTGCAGAAACAGATTTATACGACGCAATGGGTGACGCTGGCTGACTTGGACGAGAAATGTCCTGAAGCGGTGGAAATAATTGAGGAGTTTTGTACTAACCGTAATCTCGATATCCCGCGATTGGGATGGATCGAAGATGATCACCCTGTCGCTTTCACCTATGGGATTTTGCCTAATTCGGCGCGGATTGTAGTCAGTCGCGGCTTATTTACGAACCTCGATCGAGATGAAATTGCGGCTGTTTATGCACATCAGCTCGGACAGATCGCTAACTACAGCTTTTCGGTGATTACTTTTGCGTCGATTTTGCCACAGTTGATTTATCTTCTACACGTCAACCTCAGTCGGCTCAGTTTTCAGGCAACTAGGGGGAAGAGTGTCCTGAAGTTTCTAGCGAGGGCGGCTCTGGTTGTGCATCATTCGATCGAATATATCCAATTTTCGATTAGCCGCACTAGTTCCGATCTCAGCGATCATTATGCTGCCCAAGTTACAGGTAATCCCAATGCCATGTCTCGCGCTCTGACTAAAATGGCACGCGGTATTTTGCGCCAAACCCAGTTAGGACAATCACCAGGTCGGATCTTAGAATCTACCAGAGCGTTGGGAACGTGCGATTACAAGACCACAACCACAGTGGGAATTGCTTTTGAAGTTTTGTATGCAGGACAGACCGATAAAAATGCTTACAAAGTTTTCTTATGGGAGTTGGCAAATCCTTGGGCAGATTTGCTAGAATTCCGCTCCACGCATTCATTGCTCGGCAGACGGATTCGCAGTCTCACCACCTATTCACAACAGCTAGGCTTAGCCGTAGAGTATGAATTTACTAAACTTCTGAATGAAGCAAAAACGCTGAGTAAGAAGAAACTCTACACAAATTTGAGTCGAGATCTATCGATCGAAACTGCTCCTTATGTCGGTGTAATTCTGGGATACTTCCTATCCAACTTTGTGCTGTTCTGGCTGTATAACTACTGGTTGACGCTGAGCTTATGTACGTTGGGGCTAGGAATTGGATTGATGTTTCAGGGCAGTTTGAGATATCCCAATTATCGTAAAGTTGCCGACACCGATTTGGTCAGCCTGTTGAACGATCCATATGCCAGTACGTTAAAAGGAATGCCCGTGCAGGTTCCTGGCGAGTTGCTGGGTTACGCTGAAGCCAAAGGACATTTGGGCTATGACCTCAAGCTCGAAGATCAAGGCGGCATGATTTATCTCAATTATTTACCCAATTTGAAAATGCTTTACTCTGACCAAAAGTCGATCGTGAAACAGATGGAAGTATTGATGGGTGAGTCGGTCGTGGTAACTGGTTGGTATCGACGCGGCGCATTACCAGTAATCGATCTGTCGAATTTACAGCCGATCTTGTTAGATAAATTAGCAGATAAAAAAGGTGGGATAAAATCGCTCAACAGTTATCATCAACTCTGGAATAATATTGTGAGTTCTTCGATCGTGCTGGCTGGGTTATCGCTTTTGGCTTTGACGACTTTAAGTTAGAGAGTGAGTTAGAGAGAATTAATCAAAAAACTGGAGGAAGGATAGAGATAAGGTCGATCGAGAGATTTGGGAAAGCTAATGGAGAAACTTGATTGGGTTCGGTGAGAATAAGATGGCTGGTGTAACCTGTGGAGATTGGGTGGCGGAAGATGTGAAGTTGGCGGTTTTTTAGATCTAAGACCCAATAGTCAGCGATGCCAGCTTCGGCATAAAGTTTATCTTTGATCTCGCAGTCATGTTTCAGGGTTGAACTTGCTACTTCTACAATGAGATAGATATCACGAGGACGGGGATGGAGATCGGCATAATCTAAGACTGTACCTCTGACGATCGATAGATCTGGTTCTGGCTCAGAGAAATCGTCTAGCTGGATGGGGTCTTGGGTACGAATCAGAGCAGTGTTGCCAAGTCGATCGCGCAACTGGTTCGCCAACAGGTGTAATGATGTCACATGAGGAGTTCCTTTCGCCGCCATTAGTACAATCTGTCCGTTAATTAGTTCAGTGCGTTCAGTCGGGTTGAGAATGCCCAACTCACTCATATGATGGTAGTCTTGTACTGTCCAACGTTTGAGAAGCTTAGGCTCTATGGTAAGTGTTGAGTTTGTTAGAGTCTCGATCGCTGTCATCGGAGTTTGAAGGTAAAGGGTAAAAGTTTTGATTCGAGTTGTCGTTATATTTATAATATCTCTTCAAACGGCGATCTTTGGAAACCGTAAATTAGTTCAGATGGATTTGCTCACTTGAAACCTGAATTCGCTATTTGTCCTAGTTTATTCGCTCCCGCTTCGGCTCAGGATGGTATCCTTTCACGCCTTCGCATTCCTGGGGGGATACTGACGACACGGCAATGTGAGGCGATCTCACAACTCACCGACCAGTTTGCCGATCGATCTGTGCAAATTACCAATCGCGCCAATATTCAAATTCGGGGGATGCAAACTTGCCTCGATTCTGAAACTCTAAATAACCTCCAAAAACTGGGATTGGCATCATCGATCGAATCAGTAGATGCGATCCGCAATATTATGAGCAGTCCGACCGCAGGGATCGATCGACAGCAACTATTCGATCCTCGTCCACTGGTACGTGAGTGGAATGATTATCTGATCGCTCATCCCGATCTGGCTGTGTTATCGCCAAAGTTCAGTGTTTGTTTTGATGGTGGCGAGTCTGTATCGGTAATCGATCGGCCGAACGATCTTGGTTTGAGCGCAGAGCAGATCGATCGTGAGATTTATTTTCGGCTCTATTTAAGTACTGGAGATCGAGGTGATGCTCCGCATGATGTGGGAGTTTCGATCGCACCCGCTCAAGTCTTAGCAGTTCTAGTTGCTTTGACCGAGGTTTATTGGGATTATACCTGCAAGAATTCCCATCTCAACTCGCAAGCTAAATCTCGTAAGCCTCGTCTGAGAGAGCTTTTAGCCGCTCATGGTGTTGAAGCATATCTTCATGATGTCGAGAACCTTCTTACTTTCCCACTCATGAGATCGCCGAAACTTCTCGAAAATCCCAACAAGAATTCATACAAACATCTCGGCGTTCATGCTCAAGCCCAAATGGGATACTCCTATATTGGCATTGTGATTCCACTTGGGCGATTGGATTCTACTCAGTTCCGTGGATTGGGAGATTTAGCAGATCGATATGGGAACGGCGAACTGCGATTAACGCCTTGGCAAAATGCGATCGTTCCCAATATCCCAAATATTTCACTAGAAATTGTCCAAAAAGGGATTGAGAATTTGGGATTGTCATGGTCAGCTAATCATCCTTACAGTTCGATCGTGGCTTGTTCTGGGATCACGGGTTGTAAATCTTCTGCTACCGATACTCAAGCTCATGCCAAGTCGATCGCCTTATATCTTGAACAATCTCTGGTGATCGATCGACCGATAAATATCCATTTAAGTGGTTGCGATCGATCTTGTGCTCAGCACCAAAAGAGTGATATTGCTTTGCTTGGTGTTACGGTTGATGGCAAAGAAGCTTATCAGATCTACGTTGGCGAAGAGATCGCAGATGTCGGCTCAAAATTTGGGCGATCGCTCAAGCTAGAATGTTCTACCGAGTCATTACCAAACTTAGTCGCACACATGATCGAGATTTATCAGAGTCAACGCATTAGCAACGAGCAGAGCTTTGGAGAATTTGCCAATGAATTTTTTAATGAGATGTCGATCGAGGCATTAGGTAAGAACGTCCATGCTTGATTACATCCGCGATGGTAACGAAATCTATCGTCATTCCTTTGCAATTATCCGTGCCGAAGCCGATTTGTCGATGCTGCCTGCCGATCTAGAACTAGTGGCAGTGCGGTTGATTCATGCCTGTGGTATGACCGATATTGTCGGTGATCTGGCATATTCGATCGATGCTGTAGCAGCAGGACGAGCCGCCTTGATTAATGGTGCGCCAATTTTGTGCGATGCTCAGATGGTGGCAAATGGGGTGACCCGCAAGCGATTACCAGCAAATAATGCCGTAATTTGTACGCTTAACGATCCAGAAGTCCCTTCGATCGCGCAGTCAATTCAAAATACCCGCTCTGCTGCCGCGATCGAACTTTGGCGATCTCAGATTGGTGGAGCAGTAGTATCGATCGGGAATGCCCCGACTGCATTATTTCGGTTGTTGGAACTACTCGATCGAGGTATGCCCAAACCTGCACTTATACTAGGATTTCCCGTCGGGTTTGTGGGGGCTGCCGAATCAAAAGCTGCCCTAGCCGAAAATAGCCGAGGGGTTCCCTTTTTGACCATTCACGGTCGGCGAGGTGGAAGTGCAATGGCAGCCGCAGCCGTGAATGCGTTAGCAATGGAGAGCGAACTATGACCGAACTAAATGTAACTGAGAATAAGGGCAAATTATATGGATTAGGGATTGGGCCAGGCGATCCAGAACTGTTGACGCTCAAAGCCCACCGTATTTTGACATCCGTACCTGTAATTGCCTATCCCACGATGGAAAGTGGCAAAGTTTTAGCACGGGCGATTGTGGCAGATTTTATCCGTCCCGAACAGATTGAAATTCCCATGCCATTACCTTTTAGTGTGGAACGTTCTTCGCAGCCTTACTATGACATCGCCGCCGAGAATATTGCTCAACATCTTGCCGATGGAAGAGATGTCGCGGTCTTATGTGAAGGCGATCCGATGTTGTACGGTTCATTTATGTATATCTTCAATCGCCTCGCCCATCGTTTTGATACTGAAGTTGTACCTGGCATCTCTTCTACGCTTGCGAGTGCGGCGATGCTGGGTGTGCCGCTCACTTATCGCAATGATGTGCTCAGCATTATGCCTGCGACGTTGGATGAGAACACTTTACGCGATCGACTTGCGGTAGCTGATGCGGCGATTATCATCAAATTAGGCAGACACTATGCCAAAGTACGCTCCATTTTAGAGGAATTGGGATTATATTCACGCGCTCTGTATATCGAACGAGCCACGATGCCTAATCAAGTAATTCGATCGATTACCGAGGTCGATCCTGCTGAAGTTCCCTATTGGGCTTTGATTCTGATTCCCAGCCAAACAAACCCGCAGTAGACATGAAATGGGAAAAGCAACTATAGAACCCATTTGGCATCTTACAATAAGGAAAAATGGGTTAAAACATGACATACACAACCGATTTGACCGACAAAGAGTGGGAGATCATAGAACTTCTGTTGCCTCAAAAGAAAAAGACTTGTCCGCCAAAATGGACAAAGCGCGAAATCTTAAATGGCGTATTTTATCAATTGAAGAATGGCTGCAATTGGGCTGATCTACCAAAGACTTACCACCTTACTCAACCGTGTTTTGGCATTACAAGCAATGGCGAAAATCAGGGGCATTAGAAGAAATGCAAACAGCCCTGGGTACTAGAAGACTTTGGTGATTGGCAGCATTACTTTAAGTTGGGGCGATCTTAAACACTCCTAGACAGTAGCAATTCCCATCTGTTACTTTTAGCTCGTCTAATATAAACTGATCGCCCAGTAACTTTAGCAGCATCCCTAACAAAAATCGAATCTCACGATCGGAAGAGAATGGAGGAAGTTCGGAACCCAACGCTTCTAAGACTAGAGGGCTTTTGAGGCAAAGCTGAAAATCAGATGCGTCGATCGATACAACCATTTTTACTGCTAGTGGGTCTAACAACTTTAATGTTTGTCCCTTGAGGATTTGGGGGATATTAAGATGGATGTCTGTTGCTACTAGGTTTAGCTTAGTGAGATATAGTCCTTGGTAAATAATTCCCTGTCCTGATACCTGCGCTTGGGGAATATTGCCTTTGAGAATTTGCCCATCTGCGCCATCGATCGAAATTTCTAGATCTTGTACCATCTCCACTTGAGATCGAAGCCAAAGTTTGAGTACAGGAGACAGCACAGAGCGGATAATGGCAGACATAGACGTGATTCGTAAGATCGTAGTTCAGGTTTTCTATCCTAGCTTGTGTATGTCACAACTTGACGAAAAATTAGCGGCTATAATGTGATGTATGAACTGGCAAAAATTTTTTCTATTGGTTGGACTGATATCAATTCCCATCATCTCGATTGGAGTATATAAAGCTATGTCTGCGCCCTTACCTGTTGGCTTTCCACTGCCTACATCAGCAGGAAAAATTGAAGTTAAGCAATATCCCGCCTACCGCTCTGGGACATATGTGTACGAAGGACAGCTCGATCGGGCGCGCAATGTCTCATTTAACCCTCTGTTTCAGCATATTAGCTCTAATAATATTGCGATGACTGCTCCTGTCGAGGCGCGTTATCCTGCCACCGCATCCGAGAATGTGGCAAAAGCCGATGATTTCGGCAAAACCGAAGTGTCATTTTTGTATCGCAGTACGGATATTTACCCTGCCCAGATTGCCAAAGATATCAAAATTGAAGATCATGCTCCCATGTTGGTTGTCAGCATTGGCGATCGAGGCGAATACAGCTTTACGAGCTATCAGAAACAAGTTCAGGAGTTACGCACATGGTTAGCAGCAAATCCTGAATATGAAGTGATTGGTTCACCCCGCCAATTTCTCTATGATTCCCCGTTTACGCCAGACGCGCTGAAACGTAGCGAAGTCCAGATCCAGATTCGCCTACGATCTCTATGATTTCTGCACGATCTCTAATAAGTTCCGATCTGGATCTTCTAGAAAGAGCAATCTTTGTCCCCAAGGCATTACAGTAGGCGGGGATGTGATTTTAATGTTCAGATCGAGAAGTTTTTGATAGGCTCGATCGAGATCGTCAACAGTCATAGAAAGTAAAAACGGATTGCCGCTAATTTTCTCCTCCCCTCGATCGACAAATAATTTAGCTAACCAAGATCGATCGTAAATGCCGATTTTTAGCTTGCCGCTCCACCCCTCTGTGCCGCCATCTTTGGGTAATTTATCAAACTGGAAACCCAGAGCATCTCGATAAAAAGCCACCGATCGATCGACATCTGAGACAAATAAAGCAATATAGTCGATTTCCATAATTCAAGCTCAAATGGGATTCCCCTTCTAAATATTAGCCCAGTTAAACGAAAGAAATTGATTTGGAGATAGTACGTATGAGTTCTCAATTTGGATGAAGATCGAGTTATGTTAATCCGATCTTAATAGCTATGCGTATTACCAATCAGATAAATATTTAGAGAGAACTTGAACTATGTCGATTCCCAACTTCTCGATTTCACGCTTTCTCGTAACTAGCTTGTCTATCCTGTCGCTGACTGTGGTAATTGCGATCGGGGTATCTCGATCGACAAATCTAGAATCTGCTACGGCAATCCCCGTCATCAGCGAAAAGGGTAAGCAGACAGCAGTGTTTGCGGGAGGTTGCTTTTGGGGCGTGGAAGCTGTTTTCGAGCATCTAAATGGAGTTTCTGATGTCATTTCTGGCTATTCGGGTGGCAAAGCGACTGTAGTAAATTATAAAGCTGTCAGTTCTGGACAAACGGGACATGCGGAGTCGGTGAAAATCACTTACGATCCATCACAGATTTCCTATGAACATTTGCTTAAAGTCTATTTTTTGGTAGCGCACGATCCGACTCAGTTGAACCGTCAAGATCCCGACTCTGGCACGCAATATCGCTCGGCAATATTTTTCGCGAACGATCGACAGCAGAAGATCGCCAAAACTTACATCGATCGACTTAATCAGTCCAATACTTTACCCAAACCAATTGTGACGCAGCTTGCACCGTTAAAGGATTTTTATGCGGCGGAAGATTATCACCAAAATTTCATCGCTCAAAATCCCAATTATCCATACGTGGTGAAATACGATCTGCCAAAGCTCCAACAACTACAGCAAAAGTTTCCCGATTTGTACAAAAACTAGCACTCAAATTCTCTCGCCCGATCGCCAACCTCTAATAGCGCACTTTAGAGCTAACTGACTAAGCGATTTAGATAGCGTTCGATTAAAATGACTGCAACAATATCATCGATCGGTCGTGGTGGTTGCCGCATCCCTTTGGGGAGTAACCGTGTTAGCCCTTTAGCGGGATAAGTTAGCCAGTAACGCTTACGAGCTTCTTCGCTGCTAAAACGTTCATCGATCGAGATCATCCGCAAACTAGGGAATTTCGCACTCAGTTCAGACCGCCATGTTTTCGAGGTAGTCTGGTCGCCAATCACCATAAAAGAGATGGGATATGATTTGAGCAACGTTTCAATTTGCTCGATCGCTTTCTCACTCGGAACCACAGCCTGAAACTGCACAGTGCGGTCTAACCCCATCACTGCCAATCCACATTTATCGCGTCCTGGATCGAAACCGAGTAGCACTATAGTTAACCAACTCAAATACTCAAGCTCAAGCTTAACTAATTTTGGACTAATTTTGGGCTGATTCGGATCTGGTAATCTCGGCTAGAAAAATCGAAAACGGTCTAAGTAAAACGACGTGACATCGGAATGATAAAATTTTAGCTGAAGAGCAAAGACTGCCATCATGATTCGATCTCAAGGATCGTAAAAACTTCGTAAAAACTATAGAAACAGGACGATGCACACTTTGAGTAAAGTAGATTTTTCAGCACGAGACCAAGAAGGAAATGTCGTCTTCTACGTGCCCTTGTGGAAAAGAAGGGGTCTATCACTGGAACTGTTTGACGACTATTGGCGTGATGTACATGGCCCAGTGTGCGCCAGACTGCCAGGACAGTTTCAATACTGGCAATTTCACGTTGCTCACAATGACGGTGGGATCTGGCCGACAATTGACGGCATTAACTACACCACCCCTGAAGACGATCAATTTGATGGCATTGCCGAACTAAGTTTTAAATCGATCGACGATCGCAACACTTGGTTCCAAGCCGCCGCGATCTTGATGGATGACGAGCATAATATCTTCCGCAAGGCGATCGGTTACAACACCAATCCTGATAACTCCAAAACTTATCTAGATACTTTGGTCAAGCCAGATCCTAACGGTTCAGAGCATCCGATCGTTAAGCTCTATGTTTTGGTGAGAAAACAAGATGCTGTCAGCGTTGCAGATTTTCGCCAATATCTAGTCGATCGATTTGCGCCCTCGATCGTCAAGAGTGAGTCTTTAGCTAAGTTTAGACTGCACCTGTTTGAAGAAGTGGATAACTCTAGACCCCCTGCCGCAGGTGTGGATCACGGTGAAGCTGTCGAAAAAAATTATCAAGCAGCCTTTGAGCTTGGCTTCGCCAACAAGCTAGATTTGGAAAGATTTTTTGTTTCCCACGAATACACAGCAACTACCGCCGATCAGCCCAAATACCTCAAACAAATCAGTACTTTCCCTGAGCGCACTGCTTTTACTTTTGTATATGACGGTAAAATAACCCTAGCTGGTCAACGAGCCTCTTCTGTGGCACAGTTGATTGCCGACATCGGTGCGACAAATCAGCTCCAACCAGATGTAGAAAAGCTAATGTTTAAGGGCGTGTTGTAGATCGCCAAATAGATTGCCTAATCTAGGTTGATTGTCGAGTGTTAGACCAAGTGTTACTAGAGGATGAAATGGCATACGAAAACGCAGTTTTAGATGATAAAGAACTTCAGGCAGGTTTGATTAAAGTCAATCCACAATTTGGTGATTTCGTCACTCGTGTGGCTGGCGAAGCTTGGGGCTTGCCACTAATCGATCAGAAAACCAAAGCTCTGATTACGATCGCGGTCGATCTTGTCAATGCTGAAGTTGGCTCTGACAGTGCCTTTCCCGCTCATATTAATATGGCAATGAAACAGGGTGCGACTCGGGCTGAGATCGAGGAGCTACTTATGTTTCTGTGTGTATATGCAGGGTTTAATAAAGCTGCCAGCGCCTTTGTGGCTTTGAATCAGCTTCTCGACCCACCTGCCTAGTTTGAGATAATTCCGAGATCGATAAAATTGTGAAAGATTTATGGCAACCGCCCCGCTTACGTGCCGACGAAGGTGGTGAAGATGAACGTCATGCCACATGGCTAGAGTTGTTTTACGATCTAGTGTTTGTGGTGGTTGTCGCTCAGTTGGCTGGACATTTGAAATACAATCTTACGCCATTGGGGATTGGGCAATTTATCACCCTATTTGTGCCTTCTTGGTGGGCATGGGTAGGGGCGACTTTTTATGCCAATCGTTTTGATACTGATGATTTGGTCGATCGAGTTTTGACGGTTTTACAGATGGCAGCGATCGTATCTCTAGCCGTTAATATTCACCTGTTTGCGAAACATCTCGATCGAGCATCGGTTGGTTTTGCGCTTTCTTATGTGGCGGTGCGCTTAATTCTGGTGATTCAGTACATCCTTGCTGGTAAACATGTGCCTGCGGCGCGTCCACTCACCGATCGATTTTCGCGAGGTTTTGCTTTTGCGGCTTTGATTTGGCTGTGTTCGATCTTTGTGCCAACACCTTGGCGATTTGGGGTTTGGGTAGTAGCAATGTCGATCGACTTCGCCACGCCGCTCGGTGCAGGTAAACTGCATGGTCAGATCGCACCGCACCAGTCACATCTACCCGAACGATTTGGACTGTTTACCCTGATTGTGTTGGGTGAGTCGATCGTGGCAGTGGCGAGTGGGGTTGCCGACCAAGACTGGAATATCGCCTCAATTTTTGCGGCGATCTTGGGGCTGAGTACGGCTTTTAGCATTTGGTGGATCTATTTCGATAATCTCGATGGCTCGGCGATTTTATCGGCACGGGTCGGTCGGGTCGGCACATATCAAATTTGGCTATACACGCATCTGCCGCTTGTTGCTAGTCTGACTGCGGCTGGGGTTGGGGTACAAAAGATTCTTGCGAGTAATATGGCATTAGCCTTACCGCCCGAAAAACGCTGGCTGATCTGCACGTCTCTGGGCATCTGCTTCATTTGTTTGGGGCTAATTCACCTCACCACCACCGATTGTGTCACAGCCAATCAGACAAGCAGAGTCCAAGCGATCCAGCGATTCGGCACGGCGGTGATTTTGCTGGCGCTCGCGCTTACAGGCGATCGATTGCTTCCTGTCTCGGTGATCGCTGTGATTGCAATTGTGTGTGTCAGCCAAATCGTGCTTGCAAATATCAGACCCAAGCAATTAATTTAAAACTAGCTCGGCTAATTCATCGATGAGAATCA
>Ga0209490_10003359_pt1 | contig 14933 bp, 9 predicted proteins | sample MAT06_FD_187209 | JGI IMG/M metagenome (GOLD analysis project Ga0209490, IMG submission 187209) | Freshwater microbial communities from Lake Fryxell liftoff mats and glacier meltwater in Antarctica - MAT-06 (SPAdes) (version 2) | ecosystem: Environmental > Aquatic > Freshwater > Ice > Liftoff...
AGGTAAATACGTCCCTCGCGCGCTTCAATCGTGCGGAAACCACACGTGGCGCTGATCTCATCTCTGGCTTGACCATGCTCGACCAATATTGCGGTGACTGTGTAAAGTGCCGGGGTATCGGGGCTCCACAACGCCAGGGTGGCCAGCGGTAGCTGAACCAAGCCTGTGCCGTTAGCATCCAAGGTGCTTTGCGTCACTTCGGCGCCGTCTGGTCCGGCGATTCGTATCTGCACCTGCGCTGCGCGGCTGGGTATCCCGTGAAACTGGGCGGCAATCTCCAGCGCGCCGGTGATTGCGTTTGGCGTCAGGCGCAGGCTATGGAAGTGAACAGTTGATCGCGTCTCGATCCATACGCTCTGCCAGATGCCACCAATCGGACCATACCAACTCTGTTTCCCGTGTGGAACCTCGCTGAAAGGAAAGTCTGGCCAGCAATTGCGATTGTTGCTCGGATCAATCGCGCGCACAACTAACTCATTCTCCCCGACCCGTAGGTAAGCCCCCACCTCAAACTCGAAAGGCAGATAGCCGCCTTCATGCTCGCCCACTTTTTGGCCGTTGACCCAGACGGCCGCATGGTAATCAACGGCGCCGAAGTGAAGGATAACGGCGCCCGTTGGTTGTGCATCAAAGCTAAAGGTGCGCCGATACCAACCTGTGCCGCTGCTGTGCCGTAAATCATCAAATTGGGCTTGCCAGGGCAGTGGCACAATTGCTGCGCGCCAGGCGCCGGTCGCTGGCACTTCTGCTTGCATTGAACAGTTGGCGGCGTCAAACTGAAACTGCCATTGTCCATCTAACGAAAGACGTTGCCGGAAACTCATTCTAGACTCCAATCTTTCTATTTAATTTTTGTTGGCTCATCTGTGCAAAGTGCGCAAACCGATGTTTGCCGAGTGGCAAAATATTGTCTTGCACACTTTCGACTGATAAGCGATTTTTGTTGGGTGGGAGTTTTGTTGCAATCATCGTAGAAAACGAGATGCGGACCTAAAAGGTTCACCCGCTATTTTCGTCCTAATCTGATTATCGACATCAAATTATAATGGCCGATTCCTAGATCGGCCATTCTGATTGCTCAAGATATTCTGATTCAGCGAACTGGCGGTTTGATCAGAAAGTTACGCGGCGCCTAATCTTCCCCAAAGCGCATCGCCGGCCTGTTCCGCGATCAAGAAACGGCGTTCGCCATCGACGCCGACATCGGTTACCACATATTGACCGGGGTTGCGGCCAATCGTGCGGCTGAAGATTTCGTCGGTAACCGTGCGCCAGCGGATCGCTTCGTCAAGATTTTCGTGCTGGAGCGAGGTCCAGTCGCGTGGGATTTCAATCGCGATAAAAGGGGCATTGTTGGCTTCGGCAACTTGATTCCACTGTTCATTGAGGCGCAAAATTGCCGGGCGGTGGCGCAGATCTACGACTGTCGCCTGCACCCCGAGCAAGGACGCTTGCTGCACACGCGCGCAATTCACCAACCAAGTCAGGCTAAAGCGCGAGGCGGCCACTCGGTTTAGGGCGTTGCGAAAGGGATAGTAATCGGCAGTAAAGTCGAAGGCAACGGCGCGCAAGAGGCCAAAATTCAGCGCAGCATTGGGATATTGCAGCGGGTCCACTGTCCAATTGATAATGTCGATGCCCTGGGTGCGCGCGGCTTGCGCCTGTACTTGTTTGAGCAAAAAGCCAAGCCGCAAACCGCGGTGCTGGGGTAAAACACCCAGTGTTTGCGATTCCAGACGAACATTGGCTTGAAAGCGCGTTTGCCAATCCGCCGGCAGCGGATAACCGCCAAATTTTGTAAAGCCAAAGAGGAATCCGGCGATTTCGTTGCCGACGCGCGCCACCAGGGATGTGCCTAGGGCAAAGTCGGCGCTATGAATATCAATGGGATAGAGGAATTCCGGTGGACTGTCCCAAATCTGTTGTTGTAGGCTGCGGATCTGCTCGGCCTCGTGCTGATCTGGTCGGCCAATATCAATGTCGCCTAGCCACTGATGTGTCGGCTCGTAGCGTTGCGGATGGTCTGGGTGGTACCAGCGAATGCGTGCGTCTTGCAGCGCATTTTCCAGCGAAGTTTGTGCGGCATCCCAATGCCAATCTGTGCCATCCTTCAGCGCGTGAAAACGACCTGTGTACTCTTTTTGAGCACTGTGTTGTGCAAAAGGAAAGAGAAAGACAACGGCACCATTATCCCCCTGGCGAACAGTCGCAATCTGGCCACCGATACGCGGCAAGACGGCTTGGATAAAGTGGTAGGGGAAAAGGCTAGGGTTATGGATACCACCCAATTCAGCATAGAGGTGATCAGTCTCTGCCAGCCAGGCCGAACTTTGGGGATCGAGTAAGGTGACTTCCATCGGTAGTTTGGCCTGGAATTAACTGTGGTGCAAGAGAAAAAACCGTCTATTCTAGCTGTTTATCAGTGAGCATTGGGGTTGTCTACCAACAATTGCTCACGCTGGGCCGCTAGATTTAGCTCACCGTCGGCTGATACAAATATAATTTGTAGTGCGCTTACTTGAGACTTGTGATGTATTTATTTTACCATAGAACTAGCACGCGAAATCACTGTTGCTCTACTGTCGCACGCGCTTGTCGTGCAGCATACAGCACGATGCTGCCGGCCACGGCAGCGTTGAGGCTTTCTACCTGGCCCACCATCGGGAGACGCACCAGGAAATCACACTTTTCGCGGGTCAGGCGGCTTAAACCTTCGCCTTCGCTGCCCACCACCACGGCCAATGCACCGGTCAGGTTGGCGCTGTGTAAGGGGGGGACATCGGGCGCACTATCCAGCCCAGCCACCCAGATATTCTCGCGCTTCAGCTCATCGATCGTGCGGTTTAAGTTGTTGACTTGTGCTACCAACAGGTGTTCCACGGCGCCGGCGCTAGCATTGCTGACCGCCGGCGTAACACCCGCCGCGCGCCGGTCGGGGATGATTACGCCATGTACACCCATCACTTCTGCTGTGCGGATAAGCGAGCCAAGATTCTGCGGATCTTGCAAATGGTCAAGGATTAGCAATAGCGGTGGCTCACCTACGCTGTGCGCCCGCGCCAAACACTCGTCCACTTCCACATAAGGATATTCGCCTACTTCCAGCGCAATGCCCTGGGCATTGGTGTTATCGCGGGCCAGCTTATCAAAGATGCCGCCTTTGATCGTGCGCACAGGAAGATTACTTTCTGCCGCTACCGTCAAAATTTCCAGCAAAATACCACCGGTTTTTTGATCGGCCTCACCTTCTACCCACAAGCGGTAGCAACGGCGCCGTTTTGCGCGCAAGGTTTCGAGTACGGCGCGACGACCATAAATTAATTCACTCATGCGGATTAGCGTCCAAAGATCTGATCGACGGGAATTTGAAGTTCATTGATAGTCTGCGCTGTTATGGATTGTCCAGGGACGACAACCTGCATCGCCGTATATTGTCCATTCAGCGGTTTTGTATATTGCTCAACTGTTTTGCGCCCGATATTGACGAGCCACACCTCTGGAATATTTGCCTCGGCATAGCGCGGCAGTTTTTCCTTGCGATCATAGACAAGGGATGTGTTCGCCACTTCGATGGCAATCAGCACATCCGCTGGCGTCGGGTGCTGCTGGGCATAGAAATCATCGTTCCAGCGTAAGACTGTCAGCTCTGGCTGTGGTTCGTTATGATCGTTGAGCCGAATCGGATTTTGCACATTGACAATCGCTTGGTCACCAACCAATTTTTGCAGTTGTCGATCAAGGCGCATAACATTCGCAGCATGAATGGGATCAATTGGACTCATCTCACAAACTTCTCCATCGATTAGCTCGACGCGGTCAGCTTCGGTCAGAATGCCAGCTTCGAGCATGTGGTAATAGTCATCAACGGAGAACCGTCGTCGTGTGATCTGCACAGAGCTGATCTCTGGCTCAACGTGCAGTGGATCTGCTTCGCGTACCGGCATTGCCATTTCACGCGTCATAACCTACTCCTTTTACTCTTCAAAACGCCAGACCGTGCCTTCGGGTGTATCTTCCATCACAACACCCATCGCTTTGAGTTTGTTGCGAATCTTGTCGGCGGCAGCCCATTGTTTACCTGTGCGCATATCACCGCGTACCTCGACAAGCAGATCGATAAATGGTTTCGCAGCCATGTCGTGGCCGGTCTCGCTGACTGGTTCATCGAGCGTGATGCCAAAGATGCCCGCTAACTCGTGTAGCGTACGCTGGGCTGCTTCGTAAAAAGGCCCGGTGACACCTGCATCGCGTCCTGTATTAATCGCACGCACCAATTCAAAAAGTGCCGCCTGGCCCATGCTCGTATTAAAATCGTCATCCATCGCTTCAATAAAAGCTGCCCGCGCATTTTCCGCTGCTTCGCGCACCAAGTCGGCTTCGGGACCAACGCTCTTGTCACCCTTGGGTGGGCGCAGCCCACTGCGCAGGCGCGCCAAGGCACGCTCGGCGCTTTCCAGCGTTTCGTTGTTGAAAACGACTGGTTTGCGATAGTGGCCAGAGAAGATCAACATACGAAAGGCGTCGCTGCTATGGTCTTTTAAGAAGGCATCGATCGTAATCAAGTTGCCCAGCGACTTGCTCATCTTTTCGCCGGCCAGCTGCAACATGCCGTTGTGCATCCAATAGGTGGAAAAAGGTTTGCCGGTCAGGCTTTCGCTCTGGGCAATTTCGTTTTCGTGGTGTGGAAAGATCAAATCGTTGCCGCCGCCATGAATGTCGATCTGCTCACCCAGGTGATGCAAACACATGGCCGAGCACTCGATGTGCCAGCCAGGGCGACCTGGCCCCCATGGGCTTTCCCAAGCCGGTTCGCCCGGTTTAGCCGCTTTCCAGAGCGCAAAGTCACCGGGGTGCTCCTTGCGGGCATCTTCTTCGACACGTGTGCCGCTCAGCGCATCTTCCAATTTGCGTCCGCTCAACTTGCCGTAATCGGCATCTTTGTTGACGCGGAAATAGACATCACCATCCAGTGGATAAGCAAAGCCTGCCTCGCCCAATTCCTGGATCACCTGGACAATCTGCTCCATAGTGTTGGAGACACGCGGATAGACATCGGCTGGCATCACATGTAAATCGGCCAGATGGCGCAGATATTTTTCCGAATAATGATTGGCCAGGGCAATCGGGTTTTGACCGGTTTCGTTGGCACGACGGATGATCTTGTCGTCTACATCGGTAAAGTTGGTGGCGTAGCGCACTTCGTAGCCCTTATAGATCAAGTAGCGCCGCACCATATCAAAAACAATCGCCGCCATCGCGTGGCCGATATGCGCATCTGCATAAACTGTCGGGCCGCAGACGTACATCCGCACTTTGCCCTCTTCAATCGTCTTGAATTCTTCTTTCTGTCGTGTCAGCGTGTTGTAAATGCGCAGCGCCATAATGCCTGTCCTGTCTATTGCGTATGGATAGTAGGTAATCTTTTAACTCAATTCAGTTCGTGAATGTAGGTGCGGTTACAAACCGCACATTGGTGGCCTAGCTGAGCAGGTGCGGTTATAAACTGCACCTACATAACTGCCCTCAACCGCCTTCGGGTACAGCAAAAATGAGCCGTCCGGCATTCGTTTGCAACACCTTGGTCACTTGCACCAATACCTCTTGGTGCAGGAAGCGGCGGCCATTTTCCACCACGACCATGGTGCCATCTTCCAAGTAGCCGACGCCTTGGCCCACCTCTTTGCCTTCTTGAATGATCTTCAAGGGCAATTCTTCACCCGGCAGCAATACAGATTTAACGGCGTTAGCCAATTCGTTGATATTGAGAATTTTGACACCTTGCAGGCGTGCAACGCGGTTCAAGTTGTAATCGTTGGTGATCACGGCACCGCCATTTTCCATCGCCAGGCTGATTAATTTATCGTCGACTTGCTGCGCATCCTGCGGGTCTTGATCGACAAATTCAATCTGTACATGCGGGCTGCTTTGCAGACGATCCAATATTTCCAGCCCGCGGCGACCTCGGTTACGGCGCAAAACATCGGGTGAATCGGCAATATATTGTAACTCATTGAGCACAAAACGCGGAACTGTGAGGGTTCCCAAAAGAAACCCGGTTTCTGCTACGTCGGCAATGCGGCCATCGATAATCACGCTCGTGTCCAAGAGCAGCACTGGGGGCAGATGAAGCGGCGATAGCGATTCAGCGTTAGCCACTGCCTTATCCGCCTGAGCGGGGCGCAGGAGTGACCACATGTCGGCTTGGCGCAGGGCCATCACTGCTGCCCCCAGATAACCAAAGACAATCACAGCGATCAGCGGTAGAATGTTGCCAAAGGGAGGCGGCAGGCGCGAAATGGGAAAGGTGAGCAGTGCGGCAATCAGCAGACCAATCGCCAGCCCAATCGTGCCGGCCAACAATTCACCAATCGGCACTTGGCGCAGCGCGTTGCGGGCGGCGCGTGCCGGCCCAATCACAAGCCAAGGCGATAGAACGTAACCAATCAAGGCACTGATGAGTGTGCATGGCAAAATATAGCGGATGGATACTGTGTTAAGCTCATTGGTTTGGGCCAGCGCAACGCCTAATTCCCAACCGATAAAGCCGTAGACCAACGTGCCTAGCACCCGAAAGAGTGGACCAAGGCGCATAAGATAATTCTCCTATAAGTGCAGTAGATAAAACCAGATAATTCGTGATAAATAGCCAAACTTGCCCGCGTCATGAACGTCGCTGGAATTTGTCGTGCCAATGCGTGCGGCGCGCGGCCGTCTGACTGTCAATTGTTAATAAGTAACAGGCAGCGCAACCGATAATTAAAAAATAGATCCACCCAGTTGTCAGCATAAGTTCGTTAAACTAGGTTTCGGTATAAACACTCAACATATAAATCGGGGAGTGAGGTTCGATCACTCTATTCTATATGGTATTTTGTAAAAAGTTAGTAGAACAAAGTACTTTTCCTTAAGATTCAATTGGCCTTATGGTAAGAATGGACAATTTATTATATCTCCTCGCTACTGAACTATCCTTTATGGTTCACCTGCAATTCTCCATATAATTGTAGAATTCGTCTTGCATTAACATGGGCTGATAATTGGCGGCTAAACTTCCTCGCCGCCTCACCTAAATTATGGCGCACTTCACTGTCATGCACAAGCTTCATAAAATGCAAGCCAAAGCTCAAATCGTTATCTTCGGCCAGTAGACCGGTCTGGTTATCTTGTACAATATCACTGACACCCGGCGAACGAATACCGAGCGCTGGAAGGCCGGCCGCCGCTGCTTCGATAAAGGTAAAAGGATGGACCTCGGTGACGCTGGTCGAAACAAAAAAATCGCTCAGCGCCAGATAGTCTGGCACATGTTGATAAGGTACACTGCCGGTAATCGTCACCCGATTGCGCAGACCTAGGCTGGCGACGAGTCGTCGGTACTCATCCAATTCTGGTCCAGTACCGACCAAGAGTAAGTGGCTGGCATTCTCTTCCGCGGCCAAGTGTTGATAGAGCGTGATCAACCGATCAACACTCTTCTCGCCGCTCATCCGCCCTACATAGATCGCAACGACAGCCTTGTCTGGAATACCGAGTTGGGTGCGGGTCACATTGCCGCTAATATGGCTGAAAGCTTCCAACTCAATACCATTGGGAATCACTTCTACGCGGCCTTGTACGCCCCACCCTTTCATGATCTCGGCCATGCCCCGGCTGGGCGCAATCAGCGCCGCACAGCGTTGGCTGAAGAGGTGAAAATAGGCCTGTAGCGCCGTGTCGGAGATAGCGGATGGTAGCAAAGGTAAATATTGTTTGACATAGAGATCGTAGCGCGTGTGATTGGTAAAAACCAAGGGGATGTTATAGCGATTGGCGGCAAAAAGCCCAAAGCTGCCACTAATAAATGGATGATGGACATGAATAATATCCATCATGTGTAGCATCTCACGACTGCGTTGGTCGAGTGAAATGCTAAGATGGTACCCTGTGTCGGCAATCGGAATGCCAGGGATGCGGATCACATTGTGCTCATTCGTCGGCTCGCTTTGGCCGGGCACAAAGAGCCAGACCTGTTCTCCCCAGTTCTCCAAATGTTGCTTGAGCAGTGAGACATGGGTGACGACGCCATTAATCACTGGTTTATAAACATCAGACATCAAGGCGATGCGCATAGGTGTAATCCTTGTTGTGATCTGTTGTAAGTATTATTGGTAGGGAAATCAAGTTGAGCCAACTCTCAGTTTTGGATTTTGCATTTTGCCATGTATAGTTCGTGCTATCTTATTACTTTCATAGTATACATAACCAGACCTGAACCAGCTAAGTTTACTTCCCCATGTCATGGATGATATTGAAGTCAAAGGTAATCCGTCACGCCGATTTTCTATTGTTGATGACGCTCTTTCTCTTTTTTCGGCTCTGTAGCGCCCTCTTGTTTCGCCCTGGCGGCTATATCCGCGATTATAGCGACTTAATCTACTACCACCGTCGCGCCAGTTGGCAAGATTTTGGCTTACTTCCCTACCGCGATTACTGGTCGGAATATCCACCGCTCTTTGCTTGGTTTAGTGTTTGGGTGGATCGGGTGAGCCGGCAGATTCCGCTTTGGGAAGATGAGCGACTTTGGTATGCCGTCATTTTTGGGCTATGCACCGTCGCCGCGGAAGTTGTGACTTTCTTCTGTCTCTATCAATTGGCGCGCCGCATTTATGGTGATGGCGCCCTACGTGTGAATTGGCTTTACGCTGGGCTTTTTCTACCTGTGTACATGTTGGGGGGCTGGTTTGATGCGTTGCCTGTTGCCACTATCTTTTTGGCCCTGTGGCTTCTGTTGCGATGGCCGCACCTGATTGGTATGGCGGTGGCTGGCATTGTGCTTGGTCTGGGCGGGCTGCTTAAACTGACGCCGTTGGCTTTGCTTGCAATTCTGCCGCTGCTGCAAAAAAAGGTCTGGCAATGGCTTTTTACCGGTGGTCTGGCCGGTGTAGTCATGGTGACAGGCTATCTGCTTGCCTATCGACAAGGTCCGCAGATGACCCTAGCCTCATTACGTTCGCTCCTAGAGCGCTCTGGCTGGGCCACACTATATGCTTGGACCAGTGGTTACACCCGGTTGGGCAAAGTCCTGGGCGATGTCTTCGATCCGGCTGAACAGATGTCGCTCTACACAACGCCCTACTCGCAGCGCCTGATCTTTGGTGCTTGGCTGCTCTTAGGCGTCTGCTTGCTGTTAGTCGTCTGGCGTCAATCTGCAGTGCCGCAGCCAGCGTACCAGGTGGTGGGGTTTGCCGCCGCCACCTATGCCCTCTTATTGTTGGCCTACCCGGCCTGGAATCCGCAATATGCGCTTTACTTGCTGCCTTTTCTCATCCTGCTGTGGCCTAATTGGCGAGGGACAGGGTATGCGTTGGCGCTAAGCATGCTAGTTTTAATCGAGCATCCGATCTATCACAACTTGCTTGGTCCCGACTATCCACCAGCCTTTTCACGCTTGATCGATGTTGACTATAAGTATCTTTTCTTTGTCATCATTCTGGCGCGCACCGCGGTCTTGTTTGCGATTGCACTGGATCTAACGATGTCGTTGGTGCGATTGCCGCGCCGAGTGCGCTGGGCGCCGGTTGGCTTGGCCTGTGCAGCGCTGCTTACCATCTTTGTAACGACTACTCAATTTGCCAAAGCCTATGTCGCGGGCCGGTTAGCGAGCAGCAGCGTGCGTCCATTAGCGCTCTATCTAAACTCGAATGCTGACGATATGCCCATTGTCAGCCAGCATTTGCGCTTAGAACGTGAATTACGGCCCTTTTTGCGTAATGCCGACCGTTTAACCCTGATCGCTGGCCGGCCAGGGCAGTTGGATCCGCTGCTTGCCATCGCTGCGCAAGGGCCATTTCTTTACATTCGTACCCGTGAAGATGATCCAGCGTTGGTCGGTTTTGTCGAACAAACCTATCCTTGCGCCGTACGCAGTATGTTGAATGATTGGGAAGTGTGGGGATGCAACGGCGTCAATTCCAACCCCGTCGCTACATTTGAGCAAGATATTCAATTGACTGGGTTTACGTTGACTGCCCAGACCCAGTCTTTGCTCTATCTGACGCTCTTTTGGCAAACTGAACAGCTGTTGACAACTGATTATACTGTTTTTGTGCATGTGGTGGATGACAATGGTAAGATGATCGGTCAGTGGGATCAGATGCCCCAGGAAGGTAATGCCCCCACGACCAGTTGGACGGTGAACCGAGTGGTCGTAGATGATTACCTGGTGCCATTAAAACTTGATGAGGCCGTGAAACCATATCGATTGCTCGTAGGGCTGTACGATGCCCAAACTGGCACTCGCTTGAATGTGATCTCCACCGCACACACAGTGAACGATGCGCGGGTGGAATTATATGTTTTTTCCGGCGAATAGCTATAAATTTTCCTTTGCCGGCAGGAATTCTATGCGTATGGTTTCAAAACTGGGCGACCGATCTCTTCATTGGTGGGAATGGCTGGGATTGGTGACGGCGCTCGCTGTCTTTGCCACCCAGGCGCTTATCGCATCGCCGCACAAATCAGCCGCCTTTGACGAACAATACCACTTGGCGGCCGGCTATGCCTATCTGCGGACAGGGGATGCGCGCCTGGCTACCACCCATCCACCCTTGATGGGCTTGCTGGGTGGGTTGGGATTATTGAGCAAAGCTGTGGTCTTGCCAATCGAGCATCCAGCCTGGGCAGCCGCCGATCGCTTTCTCTTCTCCGATGTTTTTCTCTGGGAAGCAAATCCAGATCCGCAGGCCTTGCTGGTGGCTGCCCGGCGCCCCATCGTTGTGGTTGGTCTGCTCTTGCTGATAGGCCTCTTTTGCTTTGCGCGCGGTCTGCTTGGTGTAAGAGCGAGTTGGCTTGTCGTCACGCTGGCGCTTTTCGATCCGAATCTGTTGGCCAACAGCCGCGTTGTCACGACCGACTTGGGCCTGACTTGTTTTTTGCTCTTGGCGCTTTGGCGGCTTTGGGCTTGGCTGGAAGCGCATACCTTGCTCAATCTCTTACTGGTTGGGCTGTGTGCTGGTTTGGCCATGGCCGCCAAGTATACGGGTCTCTTTTTCTGGCCGGCTGCCGGGCTGATCACCTTGCTCTATCCAGCCACCGCAATCACAGATCGCATCTGGCGCCGTTGGATCGGGCTGGCGGCGATGGGTGTTGTGGCATGTGCGGTGCTCTGGGTGGTCTATGGCTTTACCTTTAGCCCTTTGCCCGACGGTTCCTTTCCACTGCCGCTCCCGGCGCCTTTCTACTGGCAACAATTGCTCAATACCTATTTCCGCATTGTCAATCTGCAGGGGGCACGGCTAGACTTTTTGTTGGGTGAAGCCTCCAACCAGGGGTGGTGGTATTATTTTCCGGTGGCATTGGCGGTCAAGACACCATTGCCACTGTTGTTGCTTGGCTTAATCGGGCTGGTGACTATCGCGCGTCGACATCGCTGGCGGCAAATGAGTGTGCTCTGGGTGCTGCCGCTGCTCTTTCTCGGCCTGGGTTTGACTGGCATTCTAACGATTGGTTATCGGCATATTTTGCCTGCTATCCCCTGTTTGATCCTGTTGGCCGGCCTGGTGGCAACCCCATCGCAACCTGCTTTGGATAAGACCGCGCGCCATGATGCGGTTGAATTTGCTCCTCCGGTTCGCCGCTCGGTTACACAAATCACGCCGGTGCAGTGGGGGGCTAGCGCGCTGATAGCCGGATTGCTCATCTGGTTGGCGGCCGGTTCTTTGCGGATCTGGCCGCATCAGGAGGCATTTTTTAATGAGCTAGCCGGTGACTGGTATAACTGGAGCAATATTCTGGTTGATTCTAACCTGGATTGGGGGCAAGATTTGCCAGCGCTGCGTGAGACGATGGCCGCTATGGGCATTGACGAGGTAAACCTGGCCTATTTTGGCAAAGCGGCGCCCGAGCAGTATGGCGTGCGTTACCGGCCGTTGCCAAGCTATCTGCGCTTTGTCGAAGGGATGGAACTAAATGCGTACAATCCATACCAACCCGAACCGGGCTGGTATGCCATCAGCGCGTCGAGTCTGCGTCTGGGCCTTTTTCAGCCCGAAACCGTCGATCTGTACGCCTTCTTTCGCAATCGGCGCCCAGATGCGCGTGCTGGGTATTCAATCTATCTCTACAATGTGACCTATCCGCCCGAACTGCCGGTGGTGCGCCGCGTTGTATACGGCACACCGATATTTGCGCAGAGCCAAGCGCAGTTGGGCATCCAAGCGCAGCAGCGAACGCAGACCAAGTGGGGTCGTTCGCCCGCAGAAGCAACGATCTACCCGTTGGGCGAGGAAATTTTACCCTTGGCCGCTGCCCCTGGCTATGAAAATTTTTTGGCCAGCGGCGCCGAGTTTGGTCAAGCCTTTACGCTGCTGGCCTATGCATACACCCCAACCGAGGTTGCGCCTGGTCAGACGGTGCAAGTGAAGCTGGTGTGGCAGGTGGGCGAAGCAGCGCTAACGATGCCCGCCCCGACGCGTGGCGCACCGCTTTCCGCCTTTGTCCAGGTGACCACGGAGGATCCGGCCACAAAAGTCGCTCAATTTGATGGCTGGTCCACGGCGCTGCGCGGGCTGGAAACAGGGGATGTGATTGTGCAACCGATCACGCTCGAAATCGGCGCTGACGTTGCGCCTGGTGCTTATCATATCCGGCTGGGACTCTATTCACCTCAATCTGGCGGACGGCTCCCTGTGCGCAGCGCGAACGGCGAAGGCGATCATCTCGACATTGGCCTGTTATCAATCCGTTAGCAGGTATATCAGATGTAGGTGCGGTTTTTAACCGCACGATCTGGGTTGGACCACCCATGTACAGTTAAAACCGCACCTGTAATTCCTCACTGAACGACATTGTATGGAAAATAGGCATATCTGTATGCAAGTGCGCGCGTGGATGACAAAAAATAGCCTTACATTGCTAGTTGGATTGATTGGGGCCGGTTTATTGGCCACGGCGGGTGGCTGGTCTTGGGGGGCGACGCCACTGTGGGCTTTTAGCTTCCTGATTTTTGTCCCGCCGCTGGTACGGATCGGGCTGGCGCTATGTGTGATTGGAGTTACTATTGTGGTCTTAACCACCACCATTAAACGTATAAATTTACCACTTATGACCTTCTCCACCTGGCTTGTCTGGCCGGCTGGCTTGCTCTTTTGGCTGCTGCGTGAACAAACCTGGCATGGTGATGCCCAACTCAAACTGCAATTGCTCTCCACGCGCACGCTGCAAACCGATCCCTATGTGTGGAAAGAGCCGTTAGATAGCCTGATCGTCTATTCGTTGGTGGCCCTGCTGCGCCCCTTGGGTATCGCCCCGCAGTCGGTTGTGGCTCTGCTCAGCGTCGTGGCTGGCATGATCTACGTCGCGGCTGTGCTCGATGTGACAAAAAGATTGGGTGGTTCCACTCTTGGGCCACGCACCTGGATCTTGATCAGTTTGATGGCGCTGGGCAGCAGTCAACTCTGGTTTGGGCACATTGAAAATTACAGCTTAGTGACAGCCGTTAGCTTTGCCGCCGTTGTCTTGGCCATTGGCTATGGTATGGGTAAAACGCCGCTCTGGGCGGTGGGATTAACGGCTGGCCTGGCCGTTAGCCTACATCCACAAGCCGCTTTTACCCTACCTGCGCTGCTTCTATTGCTTGATCGCCAGCGTTGGCCGCGCCAAGTCGCGGTGCTGCTTGGCAGTGGTTTGGTCGGACCGCTGTTAACCGTGAGCGGTATGCTTCTACTAAACGCTCCCTGGCCCAATGTCGCCAACGGTTATGCTGGTGATCCCCAACTCTTTTTGACGCCGGCGCAGATGCTGGCGCCGCATCAACTGTTGGATGCATTCAACAATTTATGGCTGCTCACACCATTGGCCCCACTCTGGCTGGGCCTAGGTGCCTGGGCGCTGTTTCAGCCTCGGCTGCGTCGGGATCGAATCTTTCGGTATCTGACAGGCGTAGCGCTGGGACTCCTCGTCTATCATTTTACCTTTCAAAATGATCTAGCGCGGCCACGTGACTGGGATCTCTTCGCAATTGTTGGACCTCCTGTTACGTTGTGGGGGCTGTACATTTGGTTACAGCACGGCCAGGAACGTACAACAAGTAAGCCGTGGCCGCTTCTGTCCGTTGGGCTGATCGCGCCGGCGCTAACCTTTGCGCTGCTCTTTACGGGTGCTTGGGTGGGTGTCAATCATTTTCGCACCCTGATTCGCCCCAACGCCGATCAGCGTGCGATCTATCAACGCTACCGTTTGCTAGATTTGCGTGAATTATTGGATACTGCAACCCAGGTTCCAGCAACCCCGATCTGCGCCGAGGCGGTCGGGTGTGAGCGCGTCGCCGCTCAGACGTTTACCATGCCGCAAGATGGTGACGAACGGCCGGTGATTTTTGCCCACGCTCCCGTACGCATCGAGTTTCCGCTCACCGTGCCGCAAGCGCCGAGCTTCCTTTGGCTGAGCCCAGCGCTTGATCCTTTGGCTTGGGGCTGGGGGGGGGATGGTGTCACGTTTCAGGTTGCCGTGCGCAGTGGCGACCAGGAAGAAGTGCTCTGGTCGCGCCATCTCGCGCCCGATCAGCCAGCGGATCTGGATTGGCAGGAGGCACTGGTCCCGCTCGACGCTTATCTTGGCGAATCTGTCTATATCATACTTGCCACGTTGCCCGGTCCCGCCGATAATGAAGCCGGCGACCGCGCCGGCTGGGGGCTGCCCTGGTTGATGCGCGGCACGCCGGATATGCGATTTGAGGAATAAGGGAGAGAGGGAAACAAGTAGACAAGTAAACAGGGACAAGTAAACAGGCAGATAGGTAGGCGTCACCTGTATAACTGTAATAACCCCTGACTCCGTATAATGCCTAAAATCCATCATGTATGACAACCGTAGAAACGCGTAACTTGTAAGCAAGGAAAGAATATGGCCCGACAACAGACGTTACTGGGTATTTTTGCCCACCCAGATGATGAAAG
>Ga0209490_10003363_pt1 | contig 14929 bp, 11 predicted proteins | sample MAT06_FD_187209 | JGI IMG/M metagenome (GOLD analysis project Ga0209490, IMG submission 187209) | Freshwater microbial communities from Lake Fryxell liftoff mats and glacier meltwater in Antarctica - MAT-06 (SPAdes) (version 2) | ecosystem: Environmental > Aquatic > Freshwater > Ice > Liftoff...
AATCCAGCGTTCTCCTTCCGCCGGCGAACACTCCACAAACAACAAGCCAAAGCCTTTTGTCCGCTTGAGACTGCGTACCAGATCTCGATATTCTTCCTCCGGTTCTGCGGGCGGTAAATCTTCGTCCCAATCAATTACTTCTGGTTTCATGGCTAAAGTATAGCGAAATACAGTTAGTTAGCACTGTTTATTGCTCGGAGATCCCCCTAAATCCCCCTTAAGAAGGGGGACTTTAAGAACTCTCTTGTCCCCCCCTTCTTTAAGGGGGGCTAGGGGGGATCGGTCTTAATTGAACCGTCTTGAAGTAGTGCGACTGCTTCCTTAAATTCCTGAATGCCTTTAATTAGCGGGTGAACATCATACCAAGACTGCATTTCGTCTTCATCATCCAAGTATCTGTATTCCAAAATACAGCGATTGAATAGCAAATTGCGGTGCTGTTCATCATTCAGTATCCGATTAGAAAGAGATACTTTTGCTAAAATTGACCATTCATCTTGTCCGGCAGTTTTGCGGTATACACCCCGCAGATTCGTAATTGCCCTTTGCGCTGCTTTCGCTGTAATTGGCAAATCATCCGTCTTCTTGATAGCTTCTTGCATCATCAACATCAAATTTCTGACGTGACCTCCACTCATCAAACACAGTCGTTCTAGAGTTTCTGTGGTGTCAAAAAATTCTGTTTCTAAAGATAAATGCGGAGCCACTTGTTTGACCCGTTTCTCAATCAACTCTTTCATTTTAGCAAGCCCCGGTGGGTTAACTTCACCGCTGGGATTGCGTACCATAATCATCGGTAGCACTTGGGGAGGATTGCTATAATTATTGCTTAAATCGGCAGCGCGGTTAGAATGCACCATCGAAATCGGTACGGTGTAAACTATGTGACATTTTAAAGCTTTGAGTTGTTCGCTGCGGTCTAAGAAAATTTCATCGAGATTGCTACGTCCCCCTGAATCTTTGGAAAACGGCACAATCCGATCTAAATTATCGGCGATCACAGCCAGTTTGGAATATTTCGTAGGCGATTTATTTTTAGCATTGACAATAAACTCATTCAACGCATCAATCAGGGTTAATGTGTAGGGATTAACTTTTTCTCGAATCTTTTGGCGCAGAGTCGGTTCGTTTCTGACATTCGCCGTCAGCTTGGCAAATTGAGAAATTTGCAATTCTAAGGTCAATTTTTCAAAAGATACTTCTGACAAAGCTAACTCTTTTAAATCATTCCAGCGGCTTGCCATCCAATCGCCCAAAGGTTTCGGTTCGACATCTTTAATTGCTGCTAACAAGTGCCTGGTGCAAGCTAGCAAAATATCTGTATATTCTGTATCTTCGGGATTGATATCTTGTTCGTCAGCCGCGAAATAAACCACAAAATAACCTTGTTCTTTCAAATATTGCTCTAACCGCAGCAATTCGGTTGATTTTCCAGCACCCCGATGTCCGGCGTACAACTGATAAGTCATTTGTTTGGAACGCTGAATATTGCGGCCCAACTCTAGGGTAATATTGTCATCTCCTCGCACTTCCCCACAGTCAACATATTGGGGGTCGCCTGCTGGTAAGGGATAAAATGGGTTAAAGGCATCGGTGAGGTCTGTTAGTAGTTTTTCGCTCTCTTGAGTCATAAAATTTTGAGGTGTTTTTAATTTTTTTGATAAGTATAACCGTAGGGTGCATCAGGGGGGAATCCTTGAGTAAGTGGTTAAAATCTTCGGCCCTGACACACCTTACAATCACTATTTTATCAGGTGCGTCGCTATGAGATTGTCGAAATTTAGTTAAGAATTTTTCATGGCGACACACCCTACGACTAAGCTAATAATACCCGATCGGCCGTCAAAACCAATTCTGGAAAAGTAGGCGAAACAATTTGTTCGTCACCTTTAAACTGAGTCCGCTGATATTTCCCTTCAGCATTTAGCGAAAACACAAATACCGTGGGAATTTTCGGGTTTCCCAAATACTCTCTTTTCCCAATTGCCAAATAATCAATAATCCAGTATTCAGCAATACCCAAACGTTCGTATTCATCTAGCTTGTCAACATAATCATCTTCCCAATTAGTTGATACTACTTCGACAGCTAACTGAATCGGCGATTCGAGTGCGGTGTAAGATTTGCGTTCAGCACGCCACAAAGTGCGATCTATTACGCCGACATCAGGAACTCGTCCTTGCTCTCTACCTTCTTTTGTGGTAGTTTTGATAGTGATGCCTCGTTTTACTACATAGTTGAGTTTTAGGCGATCGCACTCTTGATAAAACTGTCTGTCTGCAAATTCAGCAACGTCATCGTGATTTCTGGTAGTTGCCATTTTGACAATCTCTCCGTTCACCAATTCATAGACACCATCTTCCGGGCAAATTTCAATAAATTCGTTAAAACTTACTTTTTGTTTGGTGGTTGCAATCATTTTATTATTATTCCTCGACTCGACATTGAGTCAGGTGCGTCGCTATGAAATTGTCTGTCAAGTTTATGGCTTGTTAATGGCGACACACCCTACGACCTTAACTAGGTAGAGAGGACTGAAGTCCTCACTACGAACCTTTGTTTTTAGGCTTGGTATTTTTTCAGAATGGCGACTTTTTCGGGGAATATGTCGATCGCCATTTTGTCATCATATCGAATAGCCAGCGATCGCCTCACTTCGCCCAAAAACAACGGCTGCGACACCCCAGGCTCAGGATGTACGATCGTCCGTACCCGAATTGTCATGTAGTCTCTGCCGCTGCCACTGCGTCCTGGAGAGTACAAATCCGCAGCCACTTGCTGCATCGTCGCTTCTAACTCTGAGTCGGTGATCGAAGGTGGCACGCTAACTACAGTTTGAGCGCCGCCTGTATCGTAAACTAAAGAATAGCGAACCGCACCCGCAATTTCTGTGCGAGCAAACAGTCCCAAACCCAGACCAAATATACTTGCAGCAATCACGGCCATAAAGCTAGTAACTCCTACTAAACGGAACCGAAAACTCCATTTTAAGAAGAAAGCTACCACTGTCACAACTAACAAGATTGCTGTGAGAATTGCCGCCCATTGGGCATACATTAAAAAAGTAGAATTTACGTTCATTTGGTTACTGCTTTATTGGTTACTGCTTTATTGGTTATTCGTTATTAGTTATTCGTTATTAGAAGTAACAAATAACAATTAACAAATAACAACTAACTCTTTCTACTCACAAGCAAATAAGTCATCATATCACCTTTGCCTTTCACTGAAATCACGCCGCGCTCCTCAAAAACGTACTTATCCCGCAGCCGATCGTACGTAGCAACTGTCACCTGAATTCCGCCGGGGATGCCTTGAGATTCCATCCGGGAAGCTGTATTTACGGTGTCTCCCCACAAGTCGTAGGTAAATTTCTTAGTGCCGATGACGCCGGCTTCTACTGGGCCCGTGTGGATGCCGATGCGGATGCTGAGCGGCTGACCTCCTTTGGTGCGGATCTTCGCGATTGCTGCTAGGATGTCGATCGCCATTTCGGCGATCGCCTCGGCGTGGTTGTCACTTGGCCTCGGTAGGCCACCGACTACCATATAAGCATCGCCGATCGTCTTGATTTTCTCCAGTCCGTAGCGATCGGCCAACTCGTCAAAAGCTGAAAAAATCTCGTTGAGCAATTCCACCAACTCCGCCGGCGACAAATGAGCCGAAAGCTTGGTAAAACCGACCAAATCGGCGAACATTACTGTTACTTCAGCAAAACTGTCGGCGATCGTAATTTCCCCTTCTTTGAGGCGTTGTGCGATCGGGCCTGGCAAAATATTCAGCAGTAAACGCTCGGACTTTTCCTTTTCCTGGGCTAACTCTCGTAGATAAGTCTGTTCCTTATCCCGCAGTCGCTTCTTTTCCAGACAAGCACTAATCCGAGCCTTGAGCAATACTGGATTGAAAGGTTTAGAAAGATAATCCTCCGCCCCCAACTCAATACAGCGGACAATACTGTCGATATCGTCCACCGCCGAAATCATAATCACCGGGATGTGGCGCAAATTCTCGTCCGCCTTCAGATTTTCCAGCACCTGATAGCCATTCATTAAGGGCATCATAATGTCGAGGAGAACCAAATCAAAGGGCTCGCTTCGCATCATTTCCAGAGCTTGGAGACCATCCTCAGCAACAGTCACCACGTGGCCTTGACGCTGAAGTCGGCGGGCCAACAAATCGCGGTTTACCTCATTGTCATCAACAACCAGCACGCTGCCCTCGTCACCTTTCATGTCATGGCCTCTTTGAGAAGCATTTCAATCTTACCCAGAAGTCGGGGAAACTCAACCGGTTTGGTGTCGTAGTCGTCACAGCCTGCCGCCAGACACTTTTCACGATCACCCGCCATTGCGTGAGCTGTCAGCGCAATCACTGGAATCGTTTTAGTTTCAGGAGCGGCCTTAATTTGCTGCGTGGCTTGCCAACCGTCGAGCACTGGCAAACTCATATCCATTAGAATCAAATCCGGTACTTTGTCGATCGCCATCGATACTCCCTCAGCACCGTCAACTGCAATAAAGACCTCATGTCCCTTGCGGGCCAGACGCCTGGAAAGCATATCCCTATTCATTTCGTTATCTTCGACCAACAGGATTTTAGCCATTGGTGTTCTCCTTGCCTTTCGAGTCATACCTGCGATCGAGTCTGTCATTCACTATAGAGCGAACATCGCGTAGCAAAGTATCGCAACTGTAGACTCCCTTTTGTAGCACGCGATCGACATAGCCGTTGAGCTGCTGGCTTTCGGCGGTTGTCAAGTCTTTAGCGGTAATTACTACGATCGGTATAGGATCTTCAGAATGCGACTTGCGAAGTTCCGCGATCAACTCAAAACCATCCATTTCTGGCAGCATCAAATCCAGCAAAATCAGGTGAGGGCGAGCAACTGCTAGCTGTTCGAGAGCAGTCAGTCCGCTGTCAGCTTCCGCCACAGCCCAGCCTTTCTTTTCTAGTATGCGCCGCAGTATTTCGCGGGTGGCATCGTCATCTTCCACAACTAATATCTGACAGGGCAAACTATTGGCAGCAACGCCGTCTTGGTCGCGTCGGTACTTGTTCAACAAAGCAGCCAGCCGTTTGCCGTCCACTGGTTTGGTGAGATAGTCCGCAGCGCCGAGCGCAAAGCCGAGGCTTTTGTTGCCCACAAAGGATAGCAGGATTACCGGAATTTCTGCAAGGTCAGGATCTGCCTTCAGAGCCGAAAGCACCGCCCAGCCGTCCATTCCGGGCATAATCACATCCAGGGTAATTGCGTCTGGCCGCAGTTGCTTAGCGAGTCTGAGAGCTTGCTCGCCCCCGCCGGCTACTTCGATGCGTAGTCCTTGGCGAGCGAGGGCGCGCTGGATCAAATCCCGCGAGATCGGGTCGTCGTCAACTACCAGCACCGTGCCGACACCGGAACTCGCAGTGCTAGTGCTGTCGCGGACTTGGTTGGGGATTTCCGGCTGTTTGATGGCGCGGGGCAACTGTACGGTGAAAGTGGTGCCCCGCGTCAAGGTGCTACTGGCTTCAATACTGCCGCCCATCATCTGACAGAAGCGCTGGCTGATTGCTAATCCCAAACCGGTGCCGCCGTACTTGCGGGTAGTCGAGGCATCAGCTTGGGTGAAAGGTTGGAAAACTAGCTGCAATTGCTCTTGTGTCATGCCGATGCCTGTGTCGGCGACGCGGAAACTTAAAAATTCGGAGTTGGAAATTAAAATTTCGGCAGATTCCTCTTGATTTTTCATTCTTAATTGTTCATTTTTAATTTTTTCGACTCCGATCGTAATTTTGCCGTTTTTGGTGAACTTGGCAGCATTGCTGAGCAAGTTAAGCAACACTTGCCGGACTTTCGTCATGTCAGCGTGCATGGTTTCGAGATTGTCTGGACAGTAGACTTCTAATGTATTGCCATTTTTTTCTACCAGCGGGCTGGCTGTGGCGACAGCACTTTCAATTAAGGCATGGATGTCGAAGGTTTCTAAGTAGAGATCCATTCGACCTGCTTCAATTTTAGAGATATCGAGGATGTCGTCGATCATTGATAGCAGGTCTTTGCCTGCGGTGCGGATTTTTTCGAGGTCGGGGACGGATTCGCAACTGCCCAATTCTTCGGCTTCTTCTTTGAGCATTTCGCTGTAGCCGATGATCGCATTGAGGGGTGTACGCAATTCGTGGCTCATGTTGGCGAGAAATGTGCTTTTTGCCCGGTTGGCTGATTCTGCGGCTTCTAGGGCCGATTGCATTGCGGATTCTGCCTGTTTGCGATCGGTGATGTCGGTGACAGTGCCTTCGTAGTATAAAACGTTGCCATTTTCGTGGCAGATGCGGCGGGCGTTTTCCGAAATCCAGATTTTGCTACCGTCTCGGCGGTATATTTGGGATTCAAATTTTAATATTTGGCGGTGTGCGGCCAATTGCGCTGCAAATTCGGCGCGCCGATCGGGATCAACGTAAAGTTGGTGGTTGAGGTTTGCGAGTTCGGCGAGCATTTTGTCTACTGTTTCGTAGCCGTAAATCTGGGCTAGTGCGGGGTTTGCTCTGAGGTAGCGCCCCTCTGGCGTTGTCTGGAATATGCCTTCGACTGCGTTGTCAAAGATGCTGCGGTAGCTCGATTTCTCTTGCAGCAAGGCGAATTCTGCTTCTTGGCGTTCTAGGGCATTGGCGATCGTTTCTCCTACCATTTTTAGAGGAGTGGATATTTCGTCCAATTCCCTACGGGATAGCTGCGGTTCACGACTGGCTGACGATATGCAACTGTCGAATCCGACAAATCCGACTAGGTTTTTACTGCAAATTAGGGGAATAACGATCGCCGATTGCAGATTTTTTTGAGGTTTGTTTAATTTTGTGTTTGCAGAATTCGCGATCGGATCTGTTGAGGTGATTGTTGTTTGGGATGGGGAGTCTGTCCGAAATTCTGCTGGATTTTGACCTCTCAAATAGGCAATTTCGGCTTTTTCCGAGGGCGATAGTTTCTCGATTTCTGGGACGTGGAGGCATTCGGCTCGATCGAGCTTTTGGGCGATCCAAGGGATTTGTGCGATGTCTATTTGTCTGTCGCTGCTGTTCTTTTTGATTGCCTCAATGCCGTCGGCGCACCACTCGTAGGTTTTGTTGGCGCGGGTTTTGTCTGGAGATAACAGGTAAATGTAACTGCTGTCAAAGCCGATGAAGGTGGCGATTGCTTCCAGGGTGCGATCGATGCTTTGATCTATTTGCGATCCGGGCTGGCGGATTAAGTCGGTTGACAAACTGACAATCAACTGTGCGAATTCTAGTTGATATTGCCAAGATTGTGCTACTTTTTGGCGATCGGTAACATCTCGAAAGCTCCAAATTCTGCCTACTGTGTCCGCTCCGACTTTTGAAGCTATGGGATAGTCGTCATGGGACTGGCGCGAGTGGGTCAAATCATGCTGCTGAAGTCTTTGCTGACTCGGGGCTCCATCGTCATAGCTAGAACTTACCTGCTCTAAAAATAGCTGCCACTCCTCAGCAGTAGGAGGGGGAGTCTCGCCGGCTAAACCGAGCTGTTCGAGTTGACGCTGGAGGTGGGGGTGCATATTTTCGGGAGCTTTGTAAGCAACTTTTTACAGTATACCTTTTTAATTAATTATATATTTGACACTCCCCGGCGTGAACGCACTCTTGATTCTTTAATCTACGACGTAGCTTGTTCAGGCAGGATTTCTCCAGCAAGAATAGAGGCTTCATCTCCTAAAGTGTTGCTTGCATCAAGTGCAAAGGTTCCGGTATGCCCTACCGTACCCAATCCTCGATTCAGGATATTCCTAGCTGCATTGAAATCTCTATTCATCACACAGCCACACTTACAAACGTGTGTCCGATTGGATAGTGTTTTCTTCACAATTACACCGCAACTAGAGCATTCTTGGCTGGTATATGCTGGGTTGACAGCAACCGTGACTCTTTTAAATACTTTGCCAAAATATTCAAGCCAGACACGAAACTGATACCAAGAAGCATCGTTAATCGACTTAGCTAGGCAATGATTTTTCACCATGTTTTTAATCCTCAAGTTTTCATAAGCTATCAAGTCGTTTGACTGAATTACGCACCGTGCAAGTTTGATTGCATGATCTTTACGTTGCCTACTTATCTTGAGATGGCGCTTGCCTAGAATCTGCCTAGCCTTGCTTCTGTTTTTTGAACCTTTGATTTTTCTGGATGTTCGACGTTGACAACGCTTAAGAACTTTTTCAGCTTGGGGGAGGAATCTCGGATTTTCAACCATCACCCCGTTTGAATCGGTGTAATATTCCTTTAAACCCACATCTAACCCAATGGTATTACCAGAGGGTTCTATGTTTTCTTTTCTGTTAACATCAATGCAAAATTGAACGTATACACCGTCTGCACGTTTTACTTGAGTAATTTGGTAAAAGTGTAAGTCGCGCGTTCCTTTTAGCTTTAGTTTACCAATTCCTTTTTTGTCGGTAAATTTGATTGATTTTCGATCATCCGCCAATTTCCATCCAGTTGATTTATACTCAACTGAGCGACAATCTTTCTGAAATTGTGGATATCCCTTTTTGCCAGGAGTTCCCTTTTTGCAGTTATCATAGAATCGGGAGATAGCAGACCAGGTTCGTTCAGCACTGGCTTGTCTTGCTTGAGAGTTGAGTTCGCCCGCAAACGGAAAATTATTGGCGAGTTCTGCACAGTATTTGTTCAAATCGTACTTATCCACTTTCTGGTTGTCCATCCAATAGCGTAAACAGCTATTTCTAACAAATTGGGCCGTACGAATTGCTTCATCTACTGCTGTGAACTGACTTGATTTCCCGTAGGTCTTAAACTCAAAAACTAGCATTGCCTTACCTCCTATTTTAGGCTACCCTACTTGGCACAAGATATTTGGTATTACAACAAAGCTTTACAATTAAAGCCGTCCTATAAGGACGGGGTTTTAAACCCAATTTCTTGATAAGAAACTATAGGGTTATTGAAAAGCTACAGATGGTGCATCTGTATCATTAAAGTGGCACTGGAATTGATATAAGGTGAAATACTCTGCCCTGTTTTGCCCATCCCATTTTTCGATTATAATCACTGTCAAAAATCGCTACTTATCAGACTTTTTGGTTGAGATCGAAAGGTCGGTGAAAATAGCTGGTAGCCGAATTATAAAAGTAGAACCTTTATCCAACTCGCTGAATGCAGTAATGTCTCCGCCCATCATTTCGCAGAATTTCTTAGTAATTGTCAGCCCCAAACCAGTCCCGCCGTATTTCTTAGTAGTTGAAGAATCAGCTTGGGTGAACGGATCGAAGATTTTGGCCAACTGTTCGGAACTCATGCCAATGCCGGTATCTTTGACCGTAAAAACAATCCAATCTTGAGGGGAAGATAACAGAGACAAGCTATTTTCAGCTTTGCCACTTCCTCTAGGCGCTCCTAATCTTTTGCCTCTCTTTTCAGCCTCGGCCGGGGTTTCGATGGAGCGGGTGACGGTGAAGGTAATTGCGCCGGAAGAAGTAAATTTGGAGGCATTGCTGAGCAGGTTGAGCAGGGACTGGCGGAGTTTAGTCAAGTCTGTCTGCATTGAGCCAATATCTTCGGGGCATTGTATTTCTAGGATATTACTATTTTTGTCTGCCATCGGGGCGATCGTTGCCGCTACTTCTTCAACCAGATTTTCAATGGTGAAGGTTTCGAGATGGAATTCGGTATGGCCTGCTTCAATTTTGGTCAAGTCCAGAATATCTTTAATTAACACTAGCAAATGCTGGCCGGCAGTGTTAATTCTCTGGAGGTCGTCGATGAACTCTTCGGCACCGAGGTCTCGGGCGTCTTCTTGGAGGATCTCGCTGTAGCCGATGATGGCATTGAGGGGGGTTCTGAGTTCGTGACTCATGTTGGCTAGAAAAATGCTTTTCGATTCATTTGCGGCTTCGGCGGCTTCTTTTCCCCGGCGGAATTCTTCGGAACGCAAGCGTTCTGTTATGTCGCTAGTCATGATTAAAACGCACTGACTGCTGCCAATGTCGATCAGCTCTACTGACAGCAGCCAGTCGCGTACTTCGCCGGCTTTGGTGCGAATTTTGATCTCTTGATTGCCGATCGAACTTTGTTCCTGCAACACCTGAGAAAGCCGTCGCCCGTCTTCTGAATTGACCCACATTCCTAACTCGCTGGCGGTGCGACCGATAAATTCCTGCCGCAACCAGCCCCCGGAGCGCAAAAAGCTGTCGTTGGCATCGAGGAAGCGTCCGTCTGTGAGGGTGCAGATGCTGATACCGACTGGGGAGGCGTGAAATGCTTTGGAAAATCTTTCTTCTGAAGAACGCAGGGCGACTTCGGCCCGCTTTCTGTCTGTGATGTCTTGGACGGTGCTGGTGATGTAGAAGGAGTTGACGGCGGCTTGTTCGCAGACTGTGCGGTGGCTACCGTCGGGGAGTACGAGCCGGTAGTCGATAATGTAGGGCTGTTGCTGAAATAAAGCGGCTTCGATCGAGCTTTTGACTAATTCTCTATCTTCGGGGTGCACGTATTCCAAGTAGCCTTCGAGGCTGGGTTCAACAGTTCCCGGCCGCTGTCCCAGGATGCGATAAATTTCCTCTGACCACCGCAATTGCTGGGTGTTGCGGTCTAAGTCCCAGTTTCCTAGTTGGGCGATGCGCTGGGCGTTGGCGAGGCTGGCTTCGCTGGCGCGCAGGGAGATTTCTGCTTGGCGGCGTTCGGAGACGGTGGCTGCTAAGACTAAGCCTGTGACGGCGATGACGGCGATGAAGGCTTGCAAAGATAACAGTGCTTGGGGGATGCTGCTAGCGTGTTTGAGAAAGGGGCCGCTACCTCTGGCTATGCCCCAGATGGCGAAGCCGCAGAGGATCAAGTTGGAGAGGGCTGTGTAGCGCTGGCCGAATCGAAAGGAAGCCCAAACTACTAGGGGGAATGGTAGGTATTCGAGGGGATAGCGGGCGTAGGCGGCGCGGGTGCGGGAGCAGAAGACGAGCCAGCCGATTGCTAGCAGCAGCAGCAGCCAAATCGCTCGTTCGGCTATCTGTTTGCGATTAGTTGGGACTTTGGGCAATTTTTGCCAGGTCAGCAGCAGCGGGGCGACGAGCAAAATTCCCATAGCGTCTCCCACCCACCAAGTCCCCCAAATTGTGCCAAAATTGCTCCAGCTAGATAAACCGGTCAGGCACACAATGATGCTGCCGATGGTGGAGTTGATCAGGGTAGATCCGAAGGCTGCTAGTCCGACTATTCCTAAAACGTCTTTGAGCCGATCGAGCTCGGCGCTAAAGTTAATCCTCTGCAATAGATAAGTTCCCGTCCACGCTTGCAGGGTTCTGGCGCTCGCTGAGATCAAAGCAATGCCGATGTTGGCCGATGGTACGCTCATGCTGACCAAGAAGCCTCCGATCGCAATTCCCGGCCACAGTTGCCGCCCGAACAGCAGCAGAGCGACTTGGGCAATTCCTGCTGCTGGCCACATCGGATAGATTTCTGAACTCAGGGTGAGCGTGGAAATTGCGAATTGCGACGCCAAATAGTAAATTATGGCGATCGCGCCTACTGCGAGGAAGTACCGCCAGGAATGTCCTTTGATTGCGTTAAGGAACTTTGTCTGCATTGTCGTTTGGGGAAAAGGTGGACGGTTATTGGGGTCTCAGTAGGTGGCACGGGACAGGCACTGGGTAGGAAAAACGTTTCTATTAGGTGATGGTAGGTCATGGGTGGTAGGTAGGGGGAGAACCTTTTGAGATAACTTTTTGTGGAGCCGTTGAGGGATCGGTTTTTTTGGCGGTGCGCTCTAATTTGCGGATTAGTTTTGGCAGCATCCCTTTTTTGCCAATATATCTTTGATGGCTAAGCATTCGGTCCGTAATTTTTGTTTTTTGTTAAAGATTTATTACCGAGCGACACCGGGCGTATTTTTGTGTCGGGCGATCGCAACTCAATTCATCCTAACATTTTGCACCATCAGTTCTGGACGCACACACTCTATTTGTAGGGTGCGCACTGCGCACCTTCTCCTTACTAATAGCGGATGAAATCTTTTTTTGGCATTAATCCTGACCATTCTCAATAATACCTAATCAACGGATAACAGCGACGCAACATCTCAGCTTTCAGGGAATTCTGGGGAAAGCAACCAGGTTTATAATTACAAGTGTAGCTGGGAGTAATTTTAACTAGATTCTCAACCAATTAATCGAAGTTTCAAGTTTGGCGATCGAATACAGTCAGGAACCCCATAGTTAAAACTAGGGGCTTGCAAAGTCCGACTCTTCGAGCGGTATGGAGCAAGCCGAACCTGACCAGGCTAAGTCCTTCGAGGACTACGTTTTTTGAGTCATGACACCGACGAATGCGTAGCCAGTTCGCCGCTCTGTCGCTAAAAGTTAAACAGTTCTAACGGGTTAAGACAGTGCTTTTAGCCGAACAAGCTCATCAAACATTGCCGAGGCTAACATTACACGCAAGTAGAAGAGACGCAACAATGTCTAATTTTATTTTTGTTCTAGACACCAAAAGCCGACCGCTATCACCCTGTAAACCAGGAGTAGCACGGTCATTGTTGAAAGCGGGTAAAGCCTCTGTCTTCAGGCGGTTCCCCTTCACAATTATTTTGAATAAAGAGGTTAATGCAAGTCCTGAGTCGCTAGAAATCAAACTAGATCCAGGTTCCAAAACTACTGGCATTGCCATCAAGCAGGGCAACAAGATAATCTTCGGAGCCGAACTACAGCATCGGGGACAACAGATTAAAGAAGCACTGCTGTCTCGTCGCCAACTCAGACGAGGAAGACGCAATCGCAAGACTCGGTATCGTCAGGCGCGATTCCTCAATCGCACCCGTCCCGATGGTTGGTTAGCTCCATCCTTGCAGCATCGGGTCGAAACAACACTCACATGGGTTCGCAAGTTGATGCGATTTGCACCCATTACCAGTATCGTTCAAGAGCTAGTGCGGTTCGACTTGCAACTCATGCAAAGCCCTGAAATCTCAGGCGTTCTGTATCAACAAGGAGAATTATGCGGGTATGAGGTGCGCGAGTATCTCTTGGCAAAATGGAATCGACAATGCGCTTACTGTTCGGTTGAAAATGTACCGTTTGAAATCGAACACATTCAGCCCAAATCAAGAGGTGGCTCCGACAGGGTTTCTAACTTGACGATTGCCTGTCACGATTGCAATCAAAAGAAAGGCAATCAGGATGTTCGAGCATTTCTAGCGACTAAACCCGACTTGCTAAATCGCATTCTCAAACAGGCAAAACTACCGCTCAAAGATGCGACTGCGGTCAATTCAACTCGATGGGCATTGTTCAACGCACTCACTGAGACGGGATTGCCCGTCACCACTGGTACGGGGGGACAAACTAAGTTTAATCGGACTCGATTAGGACTACCCAAATCGCACTGGCTTGATGCTGCGTGTGTGGGTAATGTTGACGCGCTCGAAGTCTTGACTTCAAAGCCGTTACTAATTATGGCAAAAGGGCATGGAACGCGACAGATGTGCGGTACAAACAAATACGGCTTTCCCGCACGGCACAAGTCCAGGGTACAAATCCACAAAGGATTTCAAACTGGCGATATTGTCAGTGCCACCGTTACCGCCGGCAAAAAAATCGGCTCTTATGTAGGGCGGGTTCTCTGTCGCGCTTCAGGTAGTTTTGATATCGTAGTTAAGTCTGGGAGAGTGGCAGGCATTAGTCATAAATATTGCAATCCAATTCATAAAAAGGATGGGTATAGCTATGCGTTTTGAGAAGGAAGTTTCAAGCCGACTGAAGTCGCAGCCGACTTCCTCCCCGTGTCTAAAGCCAGGGGCTTCCGTCTCGCTTTTCGGTGAAAGCAGAGAATTTACAACGAAAAAAACATTCTCTCTCCCTTTGATTGTTGCACTATATCGATTCTCTAATTTCGTGAATAATCGCCATTTCTCTTACCAATGACTCATGACTCATGACTCATGACTAATGACTCATGACCAATGACTCATGACTCATGACCAATCTGTACCTCACTTTGCAATATCTAAGGTTAGTGTCAAACGATCTTGAGCTTCTTTAAGAGCATCTTGGGGATTGCGGCCGAGGAGGGTTGCTTCGATGGCGCGGCCGAGGTTTTCTGATACGCGGGAGTAACCTGAGATGATTGGGCGCGATCGAGCCCAGTTCATTTGTTCTAAAAATACTCGCAAAACAGGCGTTTTTTCCACAAAGTTTTGATAAGTTTGGCTCTGTCTCGATTTTAAGTTAATTGGCAAGTAACCTGTTCCCAATGCCCATGCTGTTTGGAATTCTTCACCTACAACATATTCTAAGAACTCTAGAGCAGCTTTTTCGCGTTCTGGCGAGGTTTTCATTAAAAATAGGTTTTCACCCCCAACGACGGCGGCGCGGCGTTTGAGGATTGGTATGGGCATGACTGCGTAGTCGATCGGGCTTTGCTGCAATTGTGCTAGCGTCCACGGCCCGGTGATTTGCATCGCAACTTTGCCGGCGATGAAGTTGTCGAGCTCGTAACCGCGTTCGGGTGCTGACAGTATGGCGGAACCTTCTGTTAACAAGTCCTGCCATAATTCCAAGGCGGCGAGAGAACCCGGACTGTCTATTTGAGGTACGGAACTTTTCGTGGTTTCTGCTTTGAAGTCGCCGCCGGCGCTGAACATGAATGGTAGCCAGGTAAATACTGTCCATTCTCCTTTGCCTAGAGAGAGCACTATGCCGTGTTGATCTGTGCGCCCGTCTCCGTTGGTGTCTCGTGTGAGCGATCGGGCTACTTGCTTTAATTGCGCCCAATTCTGCGGCACTTGTTCGATTCCTGCGGCTTTAAATAAGCTGGGACGATAAAATATAGCCGCGTTGTTTGTGGCTAGGGGAACCGACCAAATGTGTCCGTCGAGTTCCATTGACTCGAACAGTGCCGGATAAATTTCGGCTTTCCGGGGCGATTTGTCCAGCCA
>Ga0209490_10003365_pt1 | contig 14927 bp, 13 predicted proteins | sample MAT06_FD_187209 | JGI IMG/M metagenome (GOLD analysis project Ga0209490, IMG submission 187209) | Freshwater microbial communities from Lake Fryxell liftoff mats and glacier meltwater in Antarctica - MAT-06 (SPAdes) (version 2) | ecosystem: Environmental > Aquatic > Freshwater > Ice > Liftoff...
ATCGGATAAAAAACAGCCAGTACCATCATAATTCTATAAACATTGGCAGCTTCTGTATTCACGTATTTACCACCACCCAATAAACCAACTGCAATATCAGCAAATAAAATCCCCCCAATAGTTAAAGGTATAAATGCATAAAAAAGCGCACCTGCATATTTTTGCAAAATATACACTACTTCTTTTAAGTTATTTCTATTATATGCTTTTGCCATAGAAGACATTCCAGTTGATACTGTACTTCTAATGGGTATTTCAATTAGTTCCATTAACCTAAGAGGAATATTGTATATAGCTAAAGCAGCTGGACCTAATAAAAAAGTTATAATAAATGTATCAGAACTACGCAACAAATTAGTACTAATGGAAGTACCAACACTAAATTTGCCAAAATGATAAACCTCCAAAACACATCGCTTTGTTCTATTAAAAACAGTACTAATATGTGTCCACTTAAAAAGTAATACTAAAATACTAACAAATACATTAATCAAAAAATTGACCAATAGTAAATGATCCAGATTTACTTGTTCAAAGAAAATTAAAAACAACAAACAAATAATAAATGAGCCTTGACTAAGTAATCTTAAAATTAATAATTTCCCAAAACTTTGATCAGCCTGTAAAATCCAAGAAGCTATGCTAGAAGGCAAAGTTGCTAAAAAAGTAAGTCCAAACCATTTAATTGTTACAAGAATAGCTGGGTTATTAAAAAACTTAAAAAAAGGCAAAATTACTAAATTGGCAATTACAAGAATAGCAGTAATACAGATTGCCAAAAACCAAATAGATCCAATTACTTCCTTAGCTCTCTTTTCTTCGGCGCCTGTATAAAAAGTAATTAAAGCTATTTGTAAAAACCCAGTTCTAAAAGTGTCGAGTAATACAAATAACGTTTGAAAGAAAAACCAATAACCAATATCTTCTTTAGCCATTGATCTAAAAAGAATTGCGATAGTTATCATTGCCAATATTGACATCAAAATATTTCCTGTAAAAGAAAGAAAATGCTTGTTATTAATTTTTTTATAAATAGATCCCAGCATAATTCAAGCAATTTATTTAAAGCGAGTTTTAAATACTTTATTAAAAATGTTTTCTATTTTTTTAATTAGCCTACCCCATTCTGTTGCTTTTGGAGTATTCATCCACAATGTTTTGCTCAAATATCGAAAAAATAATTCTTGAAACAATATATTTCCTTTATAACTAGGATAAATAGGTTTACGTCCAATAAAATGAATAATATTAGGATTACTCTCAGTTCCATCGCTAAAATAATTCCACATTGGATCAATCTGTTTCCATTGATTAGGCAAAACAACATTCAACCCATATTGATCAGGATATTGTGCATATTTTTTATTATGATTAATACATTCAACTACTTTTTGAGTAACTTCAAAATTTCTCCATTTCTGCATATCTATCATCAGCAAACCAGAATTAAAATAAGGCAAATCACCGCTTAAACCTAATAATTTATAGTTTAAAATTCCACCCCATTTATTTGCAAATAATTTAACCCGGGGATCAACAACTGCAGCAACTATATTATCACCCAAATCTATTTCAAAAATTGCCCTAATATCAGTCAGAACCAACATATCTACATCGAGGTACAATATCTTATTTATATGATCTCCAATCAAATAAGGTATCAATAATCGCATATAAATATTTTGAGGAAAAGAGCTAAAATCAATTGGAAAATTATACTCTTTTAAACTTACACCTTCAAGGTCAATCCAAATAATATCAATTTTGTGGAAATTAAAACTTTTCTCAAGTTTCTGTTTATTTACTGTAGATATATTATCGGCTAAAATAAAAAAATGAATAACTTGATCGCCTTGATAATTACTTTCAATAGACTTTATTAATGCAGCCAATAAAACAAGAAATGTTTCATCTGTTGTAACTATAATATTTATATCAATATTGGTTTTCATTTTAAAAACACATTAAATAAAGCAAAATTGAAAACTATTTATAATTATTTTCAAATTGATTAATATGATCATAAATTTTTAAGACATTGTTTTCCCAAGAGTGAGTTGCGGCAAAATCTTTTCTTGCTTTAATTAACTCATCACTATTCTCATTTAATGCTCTCTCAATTAGTATCACATATTCTTCGGCTGTGTTTCCTAGGTAAGTATATTCACTAAAAACTTCTTCCATAAATGGGGTTTTAGTGGCTATTACAGGTTTACCCATTGCCAAATACTCATCTATTTTTCTTGGATAATTACCAATTGTAACCTGACTGAGTATTTGTGGGTTCAAACAAATATCAAATGAATTTATATATTTTGGCAAATCACTTGGAGGCTTTGATCCTAAGAAGTAAACATTACCTGTTTGATGCAATTCACTTTGTTCAAACTCTTCATCTTCAGGACCAACCAACACTATGCTCCAATCTGGTTTGGTTTTTGCGATTTCGAGTAATATCGAAATGTTTAACCTAAAACCAATTAATGCACCTACATAACCAATAATGGGTTTATTCAGGGGTAAAATATCGGCAGGAATTGTTAGTTCCTTAATACTAGAAAATTCTTCAATATCGCATCCTTGTCCTATATTGAAAGATTTAGGATTATACTGTTTGCAATAATTGGCCATATAGGAGGAGTTAGATAAACAGATATCGCTTTTGGCAATTAACTCAGGCTCTAGCTTTTCTCCATGTTTTTTCCAATAATCTACAGCAAGCATATAATCTCTCGAATAATAAATGCTTATTGTTGGAAGCAGCATCTCTTTCAAATAAAAACTCTTGAAAATATCGTTATCATTAAACAAAATATAATTTTTAAACCCTAAAAGCTCAACTGCCTCTTTTATACTATTTGCAAATTTTTTATTATTTATTTTATTAAAATACTCAAATATTTGTTGATTGTTAATCCAATTGATAGACTCAACCATTCTATTGGGATAAAGATTCCACAAATTATTTTCAATAACCACTAGACCATTTTCTTTGCCTTTAACTACATTAATCCTTTTTTGAATTTTAGGGTCGCTTTTTTTAGTAATTGCTGTAATTCTATCAAGTGGAGAATTTACATACAATACCCGATTGTTTTTACTGAATTCTTTTGCAATATTTTTACAATTGCTTCCAATTTCAACATCCCATGGCTGTTGACCAACAACTAATATATCTCTTCCTTTTATCATTTAATCAATTGAATTAGGTTAATGTCATTTTGTTGTTGATCATCTATTCTTCTGATAACTACAATTAATGCAGTAACAAGATAAAAATAAACATTGGATGGGAATTGGACTAATGCTTCTTGAGGATAGTTCCCAATATGAAAGGCAAAAACAACAAGCACCATTGAAAGACTGTATGATTTAAGGGATGGATCCTTTATAGCATAATAATTGATTATACCAACCCTGAGTATTGTAAACATTAATATGCAAAAAAGCAGAAGGCCAATCCAACCCATTTCCACGGCTACTCTAACATATCCGCTATCTGGGGGAAATTGTGCCAAAAACGATTGAGGTGCAAATCTTTGCCCCCACGTTCCAGTAGCACCTAAACCGCCACCCATTGGATGAGAAAGTATATAAGGTTGAATTCTTTTTTGGTTTAATTTTCGAACATTAAATGAAGCATCCTCGGAAGGATTAAAGGCAGATTGGAATCGGTAAATTGCTTGATTGGAAGTAGGCATGAAAATTAAAATAGCCATAAGAAAGGCCCCAACAATACCCATAAGAAGTACTTTCTTATTAAATCGTAAAATAGCAAACATTACCATAGCTATTGGTGGCAAAACAAATGCACCTCTTGTGCCTGAATAAAGCATGGAAAATAAACATGTAGCTGCGCATATTCCTAATAAGTACTTTTTATACAACTGCATTGGACCTGTCATTAAACCAATACATAGCAAACTACTTACAACCATATTATAAGAAAAAGCAACAGGGTCGGTAAATATTGAGAACTTACGCCATTCACCATTTATAAATAATAATAAAGCAATATTAGGGTCTGAATACAAATATTTTTCTTCAAAATCTGTAAATCCAATAAACTGTTGTTTTAGTCCATATAAAGCAGCAAAAAATGATAATATCAACCACAATTTGAAAATTAAAATAATAAATTCTTTAGTGCGAATATTATAAATGAAAATGAAGTACATCAACATGATAACTGCAACAGACCTAACAGTATACACCCAAGCTAATCGAGATTCTGCAGCAGGATTAATTACTTCTAACAAGTTATAAATAATCCAAACCAATACTACAATACTAATTGGTCCTTTGAAAATCTCCCATTCCTTTTTCTTTTTTTTTTGAATAAATAAACCTAAAATGAAAAACAAAATCATTCCATCCATTAGTGTTCCCAGAGGAAAATCAATTCCAAACTTACCAACATACATAATTATATATGCTAAGAATAAATAAAGTAGTACCCCAAATTTTGGATAAACAACTAACCCGTAAATTATAGGTAACCCTACTAAAGTTAATAAAATTAAAACGCCAGGTACAAAACCATATTGAGCTATAATAAAAGAAAAAACTATCGAAACAGCCAATAAAAAAATAAACCCTGCAATGCCTCCCAACTTCTCTTTTAAAAATAAATTATATAAAAATTCCTTAAAATTAAATTTTTTATTTTCGCTCTTATTGCCTGTAGATATATGAAATTGATTACCCATTATAAAAACAAGAGTTTAATAAAAAAATAAAATACACTAAAAAAAGCTAAAATCAATGCTGCATTTTTAGTGTTTTTTTCTATCAAGCTTCGCTGATATTCAGCTTGCTCTTCTGATGTTCTTTTAGGTATGGATGATTCAACTCTCAATTGGTAATTTTAAGTTATATGGGTAATTCATTTGGAATGAAAAAATAATCTAAAGTTACTTCACCATGATAAGGAACTAATTTATTATTACTATACACTTTAGTTTTATATCCTAGAGATTCCATAAGGCTTATACAATCATTCTTTCTATCATTATTCCATAGTTCAGCAAATACTATTGGTCGATGTTCTAACAATAATTTTTTAGCACCTTTAAGTACATAAATTTCATAGTTTTCAACATCAATTTTAATAGCTGCAACTTTATTAGAACTTAGTTCTTCTAGTAAATTATCTAAAGGTATAATAGCGATTTTTTCTGTAATTAAAGTTGATGCTTTTTCACTAACATCAACAACACGACTCAAACCTTGTTTTTTAACTCCATTTTCAATTGGGGTAGTTACTTCGACCGTCCCTTCTTTTTCGCCAATAGCTATTTTTCTAGGATTTACGTTTTTTATATTAAAATGATTTAATACTTTAATAACAGTATTGAAATTGGCACTAATTGGTTCAAATGAAAAAATAGTTCTATTTGGATAATGTTTTGCCAAAGTAGCGGTAGTTACACCAATATTTGCACCCACATCTATTATTATCGAACCATGCGTTTTATTGATCATATCTAAAAAAAACAAAAAATCTTTATCCTCTTTAAAAAATTTCATCCGATATATCGAAAAAATAGAAAAACTAAATAAGTAATTATCATACCCAAGGATTTTTTGCAAAAAAAGTTGAAAACGTGATTTCATAATTTAATTTTTTTTAAAACTTATTTAACTTATCGTTATAATGTTTGGTTGCAACTGATCTTTTATTGGCATTATTCGCTTGCATTAATGAGATTAATTGAAAATAGATAAATTTAGGAATACCCCACAAAGATTGATAAATTTTAGGATCAGCTTTGCCAAACATTAATGAAAGTAAAAAGCCAATAACAAATAACAGGATAGCACAAAACCAGATAATCGCAATAAAAGGATTAAATAATAGATTAATGATAAAAAAGCATATAGATAATAAAAGGAAAATAAATAAAGGTGGCCTTAATAAAACCAAGCCAAATAACAATTGATTCCAACTAAATTTGAACAACCCTTTTGCAATTAAATTAAAGCCAAATGAAAAATATTTGAACCATGTATTAATCCACCTTGCACGTTGATTTATAAGCTGATCTGAATGAGCTGTTTTCTCATCATATACAATTGCATGTTCAGCAAAAGCAATTCTATATCCTTTACCTACAATTTGTTTTTGGAGGATTTTGTCGAAACCTGCCCCAACTATATCTAAATGTGCTAAACAGTCCTTATACAATTGAACAGTAAACGCCATACCCGAACCTGATAAAGTAGCAGAAGAGCCATCAGCAAAAAGCAGTTTCCCATCGTAAAAATGATAATAAATATCTCTTGCTGCATCTAATGCTGCATACATTGTATTAAAGCTCTTTGCCGCTCTTAGACCTTGTACGGCAATAAAGCCTTTATCAAAATACTTATTAAGTTCATTTAGATATTCAGGATGAACAAGGTTATCACTATCAATAATAGTTAATCTATTGTGCGGCCTTATAAAATTGTTAATAGCATAAAAATGTGAACGAGTATTGCTTGCCAATATTTTTTCTGGCCGAAGAAGTATTATCCGATCATCATCAAAAGACAAATCAGAAATATCGCATTTGTCTGCAACTATATAAATTAAATAATTAGAATAATTTAATTGTAAAATCGATCTAACTACTCCATGCAACAAATTAGTTTGTTCATATGCAGTTACAATAATTGCATAGTCGGCTTCTTCTGAATTTGAACTAATTAAAGTTTGCTTTTTCTTGCTTTTAACAATATAAATCGCTAATAATAAAATAGGCATAATTAGATTAAATCCAATATAACATTGAAATACTTGCCAAATAAAATGCATAATATTTTGGAGCATTCTATATCTTTTAATATTTATTTTGGAACACGCTCTAGTCTATTATATTGAACCTTATTAAGAACCCAACCTATAAACTTGTTATCCAATTTACTTAAAAATTGAATATGGGGTTTATTACTAGCTTTAATTGCGTCTCCAGAAGAAAATACACCTAATATTTTATCGGCTACTACAATCCACTCTCTAGATTTATTTAAACGATCTAAGGAAGGTATTTCAACTATAATAATATCAAAAACATCTCTTAAGTAATTAAATTTAGGAATAACAATACTTTCATCACAAAATTCAAATAAAGAAGTATCTCCACCTCTATTACCCATGATACTTACTTTGCCATTTCTTATTATATCTGCAACCGAAAGTCTATTCTTTAGATAATCTTCTAAAAAATAAGTTGAATCACTAATTTTTGTAATTGAAGGTTCTTCAAAATTTCCATCTATTAATAACACTTTTTTATTCACCATTGAAAGGGCATAAGCTAACCCAAGTGAAATTAAACTTTTACCTTCTCCACTATGTAAGCTTGTTACAACTATCATTTTCTTGTTCTCCATACTCTGAACAACTTCAAAACGCAATGAACGGAGTAGGTTTTTGAAAGCTATCGTATTTCTATTTATTTCATCTCCTTTTGATAGACTTGATAAATCGAGCATTGAAGTATTAATAAAGGGTAGAAATGACAAAACCGGATTACCTGTTTGATTGGCAAGATCAGCTGAGTTTTGAACTGAATGATCTAAATAAAAGATTACGAAAAGCACAACTAGACAAAAAACAAAACTAAGAATACCACTAAGCAAAACTAACAAAAGCTTTTTAGAAGGTTGCGCTTGACCTGGCATTGCCATTTCTATTTGTCGCAATTGCATCCCTAAACTTGTTTCATAGGAAGTTCTATTGAATTTATTCAAAATCTCTAGATATTCTTTTCCTGCTACATCTACAGCTCCCTCATAGTTTTGTATCAATGCCTCATGTGGAACTAATAAATCGAATTTTTTATTTAATCGCTCTATTTCTTCATTAATAGACTTAATACCACCAATTGCTAAATCTCTTGAAATTTCAAGTGTAATTCTTTGTTGAATAAGTGACTGCTTATTAGAAAATGGACTAACCAACAATTTATCGGTTGATATTAAAACTTGCTCATCTAATAATGCTTTTAAAGAATCTTGTTTAAATTGAATTTTTTTATCATAATTACTTTTAATTAATTCAACTGTTACATTTTTTAATTGTTCTCTTATAGAAATAATGGATTGATTTACAGCAACAATAGTACTCTCTAAATACTTTCTATCTTTCGGATTAAATTTAGCATCAATTCCAGCAATAGCAACATTAAACGACTCGACATCTTTATTAGCAACTTGGAGCCTATTTTCATAATCAGTTATCTGTGAATATAAACTTTTTGCTTGTTCATTCAGATTTAAGATGCGATTTTTAATTTTGTAATCCCTCAACAACTTCATTTTATTATTCATTGAGTCGTACTTTTGCTTCATCAATGTATCTAAAAAATTTACAGCCCTCAATTGATTAGATCTTGTAAAACCACTATAATAATCAAGAAATTCTTTAATAAGTACATTTATCATAAATGCAGATAGGAATGGGTTCTCCGATTCCACTTCAACATCAATAAAATCGCTATTATTAACTCTATAGATAAATATTTTTTTCTGGAGTGTTTGCTCATCATATCCCATCGAAATCAAAAGCTGATTTAACCCGTTTTGGTCTGAATCCCACAACGAAAGCGGTTCTTTAGTTTTGAGTCTTTTAGTAAATACTTCAATTGCATGGGCTCTTGCTTTAGGTCCAATTTCTTTTATCAATTTACTTTGAGGTCTAAATGGCTTGTTATTAGTTAGGTCATGTAAAATCAATTGAAACGACAATTGATCAAATACCCTTTTTAAATGGAATACTTCTAAAAGGTTACTAAATTGCTGAGCAATTTTTGACTCCTGCGACATGTCGGAATTAGACAAAATTTGACTAGACTGATCTACAATTCCAGTAGATATTCTACTAAGGGATTTAAATGTATCTGGAAGCTTTCGTACTAAGAAATACGTGATAATAACTGTAATCAATGGAATGATTACGAGTGCATATTTCTTTTTGTAAACGAGTTTAAAAAATTTATTTAGTTCCATTTACTTAATCTCTTCTAACTTTTTCCCCAATAATTCTTCTAAACTATTCTTGGCTAATAAAACAGCACCTTCTGCTGCAATTATATCTTCCCGCTGTTTTGCATTTTGAGTAAGCGCTGTACTATAATCTACAAAAGAAGCTTCCCCCCTTTCGAACTTGTATTTTATCTGTTTATAAACCGCATTTACATCTATTGAAATCTGATTCCTAACTTTAAGGGTAGTAATGGCTTGCATATACCTAAAGTACCTAGTTTTTACATCAGTTTCAATAGTAATTAAATATTCATCAGCCGATAATTTTGCTATAGCTAGCTCTTCCTTGCTTTGTTTAATTGCATTTGGCCTTGATGCAACTAATCCAAAATTGAGAAATACCCCAGTCTGAATACCCGTTAAAGTTGCGTTTGTTAATGTTATTGAAGTGCTTGGCGAATAAAATGCCGAAAAAGAAATAAAATCTAACCACGACAATTTTGCCTTTTGTACATTCAAATTGGCAATATTAATTCTACGGTCATATGTTTTTACCCTTGGGTAATTTTGTTTTGCAGTAAAAATTATTTTTTCTAAAAAAGGATAGGATAACTCAGGATATAATGACTCTTGTGCTTGTATACAGGAATTAAAACCTGTTATAAATACAAAACATACCACTAATTTGTATAGTTTAGGGTAATAATTACACTTAAAACTCATTCCAACACTATTAAAAAGCATATTATTCATTAATGGTACAGTTCCAATCGATTGCTATAATAAAAAAAGGATTATTTTTATCTAAAGCAATGATTATCATGCAAATTAAAGATAATAATTATATACCTAAAAGACCTTTGTTTATCCCCGAACTATTCACATTTACACATTGTTTACCTATATGTCGATAAAACAAAAGATTAACGCCAATCCAACCCTAAAAAAATGGGTTCATTGGGCATTGGTTCCAAAAAATGAAGCAAGGCCAAGATTATGGGTAAAGCTATTAGTTAATCCTTTTATTCATAAAAAAGGGAAAAATGCTAAAATCAGGTGGAGATCAAGAATCGATGTATTGCCATTTAATCAATTTATCTTAGGGGACAATTCAACTATAGAAGATTTTTGCACCATTAATAATGGCGTTGGAGATGTAATAATCGGTCATAATACACTTATTGGAATGGGAAATGTACTTATTGGACCCATAAAAATCGGGAATAATGTAATTTTTGCTCAAAATATTGTTGCAAGCGCATTAAACCATGATTACAAAGACGTTATTATACCAATTCATGAACAAAAGATCATAACAAAGCCAATTGAAATTGAAAATGATTGCTGGATTGCTGCAAATGCTGTAATTACAGCCGGTGTTACTATTGGAAAACATAGTGTGGTAGCTGCAGGCGCAATAGTTACTAAAAATGTACCTCCATTTTCAGTAGTTGTAGGGAATCCAGCTAAAATAATTAAGCAATATGATTTTGATTTGAAAGAATGGAAAACAATTTAGACTGATTCTGTTTGAAACAAAGCAGGAATGGTTCTTAATATTAATTTTATATCGTCTAAAAAGCTTTGATTTTCAGCATATTTATTATCTAACATTAATCTTTCTTCTTCCGACATTTCTCCTTTACCTCTTTTTTCTACCTGCCACAAACCAGTAATTCCGGCAGGTGCCATAAATCGCATAACATATTTGTCTGTAGTTAACTTTTCTGCTTCATACAAGGGTAATGGTCTATTGCCAACTATACTCATATCGCCTATTAATACATTCCACAACTGAGGTAATTCATCTATGCTAGTATTTCTAATAAATTTACCCACTTTGGTAATTCTAGGGTCATCTTTCAATTTAAAAAATGCAGCACCCGCTTTTGCTTTTTTAGTTGAACTATACTGCTTCTCGCACCAACGAATAGTATCAGAATACATTGGGAATTGACATTGGGTACCAGCAGCAATACATTCATCACACAAATATTGCTCCGTTTTTTCTTCAGTATCAGCATCGTTTGTTGATGAATATTGATTTAAATGTTTTAATTCTTTTAATCTCTTATCTGCATTAACAAACATTGATCTGAATTTATAAAACTTAAATGTTCTATAACCCGAACCAACTCTTAATGCATAGTAAAACATTGGGCCCTTTGATTCTAACTTCAATAAAATACAAATAATTATAAGTAGTGGTGATAATAAAATCAATGCGGTGCCTGCAAACAATATATCAAACACTCTTTTAATAAATGGCGTTTTATATTTTCGAAAATCCTCTACAACATTGGTGTTTTTTAATTGATCCCATTTGTCTACCAATAAATTTAGCCTGATTTCAATTTTCTCTTTATTTACAGGGAGTTTAAACACTTCAGTAACACCTGATTTTAATGCAAGAATAGCAGTACTTTCACTCAATTGCTGACTCACCAAAAAGAAAGGAATACTTAAATGCTTCTTTTTTCGCAAAGTTTCCAATAAAGCAATTCCAGAAGTACCCAATACTTCTGATTGAGAAACTATTCCAACAAAATTTGAATTATTTTCTTCTAGAACATTAAAAAAATCTGCTTCATTATTGTATGAAACTACTTTTTTATCACCAAAATTAGCACCCAAAAAAATTGAAGTAATGTGATGATCGCATCCAATTAGTGCAATAAGTTTTAATTGTTTTGCTAAATACAAATTGGCCATTATTACAATTATTTTCTTATCCTTCTAAGAACAACCCTTAACCTAGCTTCAAGTTCTTTAGGGTTAAATGGTTTTACTAAATAATCATCTGCTCCTGCTTCGAGGCATTTTATGATCATTTCTGAACTTTCTTCGCCAGACAAAATTACAATTGGAATATTCTTAAATAAATCGCTTGCTTTTAATTGCTTAGTTAAATCTAAACCACCCATAACAGGCGTATTTAAATCACTAATAATTAGGTCGGGAATATTGCCTTTCTGTAGAAAAGCCATTGCATCAATTCCATCCTTAAAAATCTCTACTTCATATTGATTTCCAAGGTATTTTTTAAGAACAAGTTGCATCGTCATCTCATCCTCTACTACAATAATTTTTATCAATGATGAATTAGTAAATTCCATAAAACAATGATTTTGCTGTTTGTTAAACGTTTTTAATCATTAAACAAGCAATAATTACACGTAAAAATATTCAAATTTGCTGACATTGTATCAAGTAAATCAATAAAATATTATTAATTTATGTTGTATATTGAATAGCATTTCTTTTATAAAATTAACTTTAGCTAATTTTACTCAATTATTACAATTTACTGATGAGACCAATTGCTATCCCCCCATATATTAAACAACTTTACGATTTAAATCCGTTTGATGAGGAAGTTATTAATAAAGTTAATCTGCTGTATAAAGGTTTACAAAATGATCATCCATTAATATCAATTGTAATTCCTGCTTATAATGAAGAAGAAAATATACCTCAAACATTGTTATCATTATGCAACAACAAAACTAAATGGCCTTTTGAAATTGTAGTTGTAAATAATAACTCTATTGATAAAACCGAGGAATTGGTAATTTCTTCAGGAATTAAATGCATACTTGAAACAAAGCAAGGAATAACAATTGCTAGAAATACAGGTTTAGCAAATGCAAAAGGACAATACATTCTAAACGCTGATGCAGATACAATCTATCCTATGGATTGGATTGAACAAATGGCTAGTCCCCTCATAAATGATAATTCAATAGCCGCTGTTTATGGTAGATTTTCTTTTATTCCAATAGGCAAAACTGGAAGATTTGTTTATTTTTTTTATGAATACATGGCAGATTTTATGAGATGGATTAATAAAACTTTTAGAGATGAAGCCATGAATGCTTATGGATTTAATTCTGGTTTTAGAAAAGAACAAGGCCTTTCTGTAGATGGCTTTAATCATCCTCCAGGAACCAATGAAGATGGATGGATGGCCTTAAAACTAAGAGAAAAAGGCTATGGCAAACTTCACTATGTAACTAATATTTCTGCTTTAGTTTGGACTACCGATCGCCGAATTCAAATTGATGGTGGCCTTTGGAAGGGCACAATTAAACGTGTAAAAAGAATGATAGGTCTTTAAAGCAAATCTTTTATAAAATTTGGGGCATATTGACTGAATGGTTGTAAATTGACAATCCAGTTAAAAATATGCGCATATGAAAGCAATTCTTTGTACTGTTTATGGATTACCAGAAACACTTGAATTAAAAGAAATACCAACTCCCACTCCAAATGAACGAGAGGTTCTGATTGATGTTTATAATTGTGGCGCAAACTTTCCTGACTCATTAATTATTCAAAATAAATATCAATTTAAACCACCATTACCATTTTCTCCTGGTGGTGAAGTTGCAGGCATTATTAAAGCAGTTGGATCCAAAGTAAACCGTTTTAAAGAGGGTGATCGGGTTTTGGCATTAAGTGGTTGGGGCGGATTTGCAGAATCGGTTGTTGTAGATGCATCAAGGGTTTTCCCTATACCAGATTCAATAAATTTTATTACTGCAGCAACAACCCTATATACTTTTGGAACATCATACCATGCATTAAAAGATAGAGCACAATTAAAAGAAGGTGAAACAGTTTTGGTTTTAGGTGCTGCTGGAGGAGTTGGAATTGCAGCCGTTGAATTAGCAAAATTAATGGGCGCAAAAGTAATTGCAGCAGCATCTTCAGATGAAAAATTAGCATTGTGTAAAAGCAAAGGAGCCGATTACTGCATAAATTATTCAAGCCAAGATTTAAAATCTACTGTAAAAGAAATTACTGGAGACAAAGGAGTAGATGTTGTTTATGACCCTGTTGGAGGCGCTTATGCAGATCCTGCTTTAAGATCAATGGCATGGGGAGGTAGATATTTAGTAGTAGGTTTTGCTACGGGTGAAATTCCTCAATTGCCATTTAATTTAGCACTATTAAAAGGCTGTTCTATTGTAGGTGTTTTTTGGGGGAGTTTTGCTGAAAGAGAACCAAAAAAGAGCTTGCAAAATTTTGGGGAATTACTTGCTTTTTTAAACAATTCAAAAATAAATCAACCAATTCATAAAATATACTCTTTAGCCGATTCTCCAAATGCAATAAGAGATTTAATGGAGCGAAAAGTATTGGGAAAAGCAGTTATTCAAATTCGTGAAGAAGTTAAAAAACCAACACCTACACAAAAAACTGAAAGTGTAATTTTAACCGAGGAAAAACAAATTACTATTCTAAAGATCAACGGCGTTGCTGATATTAAAAATCATATTGGTAAAACTGCTGGTCCTAGCAAATGGCTAACTGTTACTCAAAAAATGATCAACGACTTTGCAAATACTACACTTGATTTTCAGTGGGTGCATATAGATACCGAAAAAGCAAATCAGTTTCTTCCAGACGGGAAAACCATTGCACATGGATATTTAACTATGTCGCTGGCTTCTCAATTTTTTTATGAATTAATTGAAATCAATAATGTACAATCATTTTTTAATTATGGATTTAATAAAGCAAGATTTATTAGTCCAGTTAAAGTTGATAGCAGAATTAGATTAATAACTACATTAAATAATATAGAAGAGCTGCCAAACGGATCAGTAAAATTATTTTTACAATGTACCATAGAAATAGAGGGATCAGACAAACCAGCTTATGTGGCTGAATTAATCAGTTTAATTTTATAATAAATATTTATGCGATTAAAAAATAAAGTTGCTATTATTACTGGAGGCGCTGCAGGTATTGGAGCTGCAACTGCCGAATTATTTGCCAATGAAGGAGCAACCGTACATTTATGGGACCTATCTAATGAAGGTGAAAATTTTGCAGCCAATTTAAGAAGTAAACAATTAGAAGTTTATTTTACTAATTTATCGGTTACAGATAAAAAAGCTGTTGAATCTTCGGCAAAAGAGATCTTCAATAAACATGGCCGTATTGATATT
>Ga0209490_10003367_pt1 | contig 14923 bp, 10 predicted proteins | sample MAT06_FD_187209 | JGI IMG/M metagenome (GOLD analysis project Ga0209490, IMG submission 187209) | Freshwater microbial communities from Lake Fryxell liftoff mats and glacier meltwater in Antarctica - MAT-06 (SPAdes) (version 2) | ecosystem: Environmental > Aquatic > Freshwater > Ice > Liftoff...
CATGTTCCTCGTCGGCCTGGAACTGGACGCCGGGCGGTTGCGCAAGAAAGCCCATGCCGCCGTGGCCGTGTCGCACACCAGCATCGTCGTCCCGTTCGTGCTCGGGGCCGCGCTCGCCCTTTGGCTCTACCCCCTGCTCTCCCACCGCGGCGTGCCCTTCTCCGGCTTCGCCTTGTTCCTCGGGGCCGCCCTCGCAGTCACCGCGTTCCCCGTCCTCGCCCGCATCCTCACGGATCGCGGAATGGAGAAAACCGACCTCGGCGTGCTCGCTCTGGGGTGCGCCGCAGCGGACGACGTGACGGCGTGGTGCCTGCTGGCGTTCGTCGTCGGTGCAACTCAGTCCGAAGTTGCCGACGCCGCGGGCGTTCTGGCGGGTGCGGCGATTTTCATCGCGCTCATGTTTCTCCTGGTCCGTCCCGTGCTCAGACGGTTCGCCCGCAAGTTGGACGCGACCCCGGGTCCGGTTCCGCAGGGTGCCATCGCCGGGGCGTTCTTGCTGTTGCTGGTGTCCGCGTTGACCACGGAAATGATCGGGATTCACGCCGTGTTCGGGGCGTTCCTGCTCGGTGCGTTCATCCCGCACGATTCCCGGCTGTCGGCCGATTTGGGGTCGAAGTTGAAGGGACCGGTCATCACGCTGCTGCTGCCCGCGTTCTTCGCATCGACGGGAATGAAGACCGAAATTGGCCTTTTAAACACGGCGAATGACTGGCTGATTTGCCTGGCGATCATCGCCGTCGCCACGCTCGGGAAGTTCGGCGGCAGCTTGATCGCCGCACGGCTCACGGGGCACACCTGGCGAGAAGCCGCTGCGGTCGGGGCGCTGATGAACACCCGCGGGTTGATGGGCATCATCGTGATCGACATCGGCCTCGACCTCGGAGTGATCTCGCCGACGCTGTTCACCATGATGGTCATCATGGCGCTGGTCACGACCGCGGCGACGGCGCCCATGCTGAGTTGGACTTATCGAGGAGACCGGGACCGATATTAGCCCCGCAACCGCCGGAACAGCCACAGGCCCAACAGCAGCGTTCCGCCCGCGAGCGCGACGATCAGGCCGCAGCCGATCAACGCGTAGATCGGCTTGCCCGAATCGTCGTTGACGTAGACCGTGTTCGTGTAGATCGTCGGCGGGCGTTCGACCTCGACCTGATTGTCCGATTTCGAGAAGTAGACTTCGTCGGTCGCGGGCCGCGGCGACGAACGATCCTCGAACTCGCTCAATCGCCACTTCTGTTCGCTCGAATTTGCCGGTGGAAGCTTGATATTGGCCCATGAGTTGGTGGCTTGAACCGTGTCGAGCGGCTTGGACCAAACCGTTTGTCCAGGCCACGCCGGACCGTTGCCGATCTTGCCTTCGTAGTGCGCGTCCGCAAGGACGAAGAGCCGCAGGAGCCGACTGCGCTGCGGGGTCGCAGTCGGGCTTTCCACGAGCGGTTCGCGGTACGGGTAGAAGGGTCGTTCCGTTTTGAACGACATTCGCACGGCACTGGAGCGGATGGTTTGGGGGCCGGCGTTCGGCACGTTCGCCGCGATCTTGAACGCGGTGATGATCCACTTCAACTGGGTATAAACGTCGAGCCATTTTTCGAGTTCCGGGCGGGCGTCGTAACCGTTATCCGAGAGCCATTTCCTCAGCACCGCCCCGTCGGTCGCTTTCAGCACGACCGCGTCGAAATCGCCGACCCGCTTCTTGTCGAGTACCTCGACGCTCGGGCCTTTGGGTGCCATCTCATTCGCCGCACCGGCGGACGATTTGGGGGCCGAGGACATCGCTCCGCACCCGCCGCTGGAACGGACTTTCACCGTCTCGGTGCGAAATTCGACCTTCGGCGCCGTGATCGTACTCAAGCTCGTGAAGACTCCGGGCTCCACTTCACCGAGTTCCGGTTGCGTCGGCGTCGGCACCAGGAAACCGAACTCCGACGAGGTCGAGGCGAACGTGGCGGTACGGACGAAGTGCTCGGTTTTGGTTTGCGAATCCCACACGATCAACGCGGTCTCGTCCGCGACATCGACGGAGTACCCACCCTTTATGGGCGCGATGGCACAGGCGGCGATGGGCGTCGGTGTTTCGATCAAGGGAATGACGAAGGCCGTGATTGCGACGAGGGGGATCAAGCAGTGCGCACGCATCGAAAGCTCCTCGAACGAGGTGTCATTCGTTCATACGCAGCGGTACGAAGACCGGTTCGTGGTCCGCGTCCGAACCGTGACAACCGTGGGCGACGAGGAGAAACGCGGACAGCGCCAGCAGTATCCAGCCGGTCGAGAAGACTCGGCGAGCGGCAATCGGCTGTTCCTGAATCACTTCGGCGTCCCCAAGTGCGCGGTCAGGAACTTCGCGGCGGTGGCGCTGGTCGCCAGGCTGTCGTCGCCGCCCCAGCCGTGGCCGCGGCCTTTGAGGATGACGAGTTCGCTTTCGACGCCCGCTTCCTTGAGCTTCGCGTGCAGCCGTTCGGAGTGGATCGTGGGGACGATGAAGTCCGCGTTGCCGTGGAAGATCAAGAACGGGGGGGCGTTTTTCGTGACGTGGTAAAGGGGCGATGCTTGCTTGTAGAGCGCCGGATTGTCCTTCGCTCGTGCGCCCATCCAGGGTACGAGCCCGGCCTTCTCGACGCCCGGCGTATCCGCGTAAAGGCTGATGTCCGTGGGCCCGAAGAAATCGATCACGCACTGCACGCGGCTCGATTGTTCGGGGTACAGCTTGCCGTCGAGTTCGGGGTCCGATTCCGCCATACCTGCGAGGGCCGCGAGGTGCCCGCCCGCGGAGAAGCCCATCACTGCGAATCGCTTCGGGTCGATATTGTAATCCTTCGCGTTCGCTTTCAGGAATCGGATCGCCGTGCGGACATCCTGGATTTGCGCCGGGAATCGGTGTTTGGGAGCGAGGCGATAACTCACGCTCACACTGACGAACCCGTGGGCGGCGAAGACGTCCAGCAAGCTCTTGCCCCGCTCGCCCGTGTCGATCCACGAGGGCGTGGAGAGGTCTTTCCGGCTACCCGCGGACCACGCCCCGCCGTGCAGTAGCACAACACAGGGCAACGGCGCGTCGCCTTTCGGCGCGAGCAAATCGAGTTGGAGCTTTTGCCCATCGATGGTGGCGTAGACGATGTCGTTCTTCGCGAGCCGTTCCGCGGCCGAGGCGATTGCGGGCACAATCATTATTGCAACGAGGGCAAGGCGATACATTCGAGGAGTTCCGCAGTGGTACGGTAAGACTGAATCTTACCCATCGTTCGCACGAGGAGCAAATAATAGTCCAATATGCGAAGCCGCTAGCGGCTTTGCGTCATCCCTTCGCGACACCACTCCGAATATATCTCAGGGCCAATCCGAGCATCGAGAAGTGCCTCGCCGCGGTCAGGGTCATTACCTCGTGCTGGTTCAAAGTCACGGCGAAGAGGAACACGCCCGTGGGGTGACCGTCTTCGGGTATTGGATCGGTTTCGATCATTTCGCCGTAGACAGCCCCATAGCGGACGTCGAAGCTGATCGCGATGTTCTTCCCCTGGCGAGCAGCCGCGACGGCCTTGTCGAACGTGGGCCAGTGTTCGAACAGTTCGAGCGCGAGAGCCTTCCAGATTTCCTTCTGCGGTGCGATGTCCGGCCGACCGCGGGCGTCCGTGACCGTGTGAATCCCCGGCAAGCGGTTGAGCCCGCGGAGGATGGCCCGGTCGTCCGATCCCTCCGCGACGACTTCGAGTTTGCCGCCGCGAACCTCGCAGAGGATGGCGTAATCGAGCCCGCCTTTCCAGCGCGCGTAGTGCCGCAGGGCTCGGCGGTATTCTTTGATCAAGTCTTTCGGGTTCGCGTTGAACGTCTGCGGGGCGCGAGGAAGGAACCACCAGCACCAGACCGCGACCATCATGATCGCGAGGCCGAAGACCAGGAACGACACGGCCCCGACGACCTCGGGCTTGGCCTTTTCTTCGGAGACCAATTCGCGGAGCAGTCCGAGGTGGTTTGTGTGGTACTTGTAAGTGGCGTGCAGAAGCGAAGAGTAGGCCCCGCCGAACATGGCGAGAGAGAGCCACGGGATGTACCTTCGGCCCGGGTTGATCCACTCGACGAGGGGCCGGCCACTGCCGAAGGAAATGAGGTAGTTGAACGCCACGTAAACGAGCGCCGCGTAGCCGGTGGCTTGGAGCAAATCGTTCATCGGTCTACTCAATCATCGACCATTTCGGCCGTGATGTTCGCGTTCGTGTAGACGTTCTGCACGTCGTCGTTGTTGTCCAACACGTCGATGAGGCGGAGGATTCGCTTGCCGGTTTCGACATCGACATCCACTTGGGTCTTCGCGAGATTGCGCACGTCCGCTTCGTCCGCGACGATCCCCGCGGCGATCAACTTTTCTTGGACGCCCACGAACTTGCTCGCGTCGCAGGTCACTTCGTAAACGGCGTCCACGCGGTTGAAATCGTCCGCCTCGGCTTCGAGGGCCGCTGTCATCACCGCGTCTTCGTCCGGGAACTTCTTGGCGCTGATGACGAAGAGGCCCTTGCGCTCGAAGAGGTAGCCGACGCAACCGGGCGTGCCGATGTTGCCGCCGCCCTTTTCGAAAGCCGTGCGGACTTCGCCGCCCGTGCGGTTGCGGTTGTCCGTCATCGCCTCGACGAGGATGGCTACGCCGCCGGGACCGTAGCCTTCGTAGTTGATTTCGTCGAGCGTCTCGCCCGCGAGTTCGCCCGTGCCCTTTTTGACGGCGCGTTCGATGTTGTCCCGTGGCATCGAAACGGAGCGGGCCTTATCGATGGCGTAGCGGAGCCGGAGGTTCGTGTCCGGGTCGCCGCCGCCATTGCGCGCCGCGATGATGATGTACCGGCTCAACTTGCTGAAGAGCTTCGCCCGCTGGGCATCTTGCTTGCCCTTGCGGACGGCGATGTTCGCTGAGTGAGAATGCCCGGCCATACCTGGTCTCCGTCCTGCGGTTCACTTCGGGTTACAGTATAGTGGCTGGCATTGCGAGTGAAACCGGAACCGCGGTGGATGGGTAGTTCCTCGCACCGTTCCCCATCGAATCGGGACTTGCCATGCGTACCTGCGTAGCCCTTCTTTCACTGTCACTCCTCTCAAGTGGCGCAATCGCCAACGATCTCGCTTCATTGCGACTGATGGACACCACCGGGACAGTCCACAATCTCGGCAAATCGAGAAGCACGAAAGCCATCGCCATCGTGTTCCTCAAGCCCGATTGCCCCATCTGCCAGCGATACGCCCCGACGCTCAACCGCCTCGCCGAGGCCCGCGGACCAAACGTCGAGTTCTACGGCGTGTTCTCCGGCACGAACGTGTCGCGAGCCGAGGCGGTTGCCTACGCCGCGGATTACAAACTCGCCTTCCCCGTCCTCTTCGATGGATCGAGCGAATTGGCGAAGCGATTGAAGCCCTCGCACAATCCCGAAGCGTTCGTGTTCGCACCGACGGGCGAGGTCGTCTACCGTGGCCGAATCGACGACTGGTACTTGAGCCCAGGCAAGTCCCGCAGCGTGGTGACGGAGCACAACCTGAAGGACGCGATTGCCGCATTGGTGGCGGGAAAACCCATCGAACACACGAGCACGAAACCCGTCGGATGCATTGTCGAAGACAAACCGGCAGCGGATAAGAAGGTAACTTTCAACCGCCACATCGCGCCGATCGTTTTCTCGCAGTGCGCGACCTGCCACCGGCCCGGTGAAGTCGCCCCGTTCAGCTTGCTGAGCTATACCGACGCCGCGAAGAGGGCCAAGCAGATCGCCGCGGTCGTGGGCGACCGCACGATGCCGCCGTGGAAAGCGGAACCGAACTACGGCCACTTCCGAGACGAGAAACTCCTCGGCGCGTCCGAGATTCGATTGATACAAGCCTGGGCCGCGGCGGGGGCACCCGAGGGCGACGCTCAGGACAAACTCGCCCCGCCGAAGTTCCCCGAGGGCTGGCAACTCGGTAAGCCGGACCTCATCATCAAGATGACCGAAGCGTTCCACGTCCCCGCGGACGGTCCGGACATTCAGCAGAATTTCGTGATCCCGATCGATGTCGTTTCGGACAAAATGGTCGGCACGATCGAGTTCCGCCCCGGCAATCGCCGCATCGTTCACCATGCAATCTGCTACCTCGATTCGAACAAAGCCGCCCGGAAGTTGGATGACGCTTATCCTGGCCCCGGCTACTCGATGAAGCAGATCGGTCTCGGCTTCTTCCCCACCGGCGGCCTCGGCGGCTGGGCACCGGGCTCGATCCCGCGATTCTTACCCGAGGGCATGGGCCGCTACCTGGCCAAGGGCTCGGATGCGGTTTTGCAGATTCATTACCACCCGAACGGCAAAGCCGAGGCCGATCAGTCTGAAGTTGGCGTTTACTTCGTCCGCAAGCCGGCGCTCAAACCCGTCGGCGGAATCAGCCTCGAAAACTGGGCCATCGACATTCCGCCCGGCGAGAAAAACTACTTCCGCACCGGCGAGTTCACGCTCACCAGCGACGCAACGTTCGTCGGCGTCGCCCCGCACATGCACTTGCTCGGCAAGGAAATGAAAGCCTGGGCCGAACTGCCCGACGGCAAAACGGTGCCGCTCGTCCACGTCAAAAAGTGGGACTTCAACTGGCAGGACTACTACCTCTACCGCGAGCCGTTGAACCTGCCGAAGGGCACGAAACTGAAGCTCGAAGCCACGTTCGACAACTCCGCGGACAACCCCTCGAACCCGAACAAGCCGCCCAAGCGCATCACCTGGGGCGAAGGCACGGCGGATGAAATGGCCCTTTGCATTTTCGAAGTGACCTGCCCGACCGTGCCCGATTTGCTGAAACTGATCATGGACGACCTCGCCAACCGCAAGATCTTCGAGCGAGTCGCAGCCAGCGGCGCGTCCGGTAGGAAGTGAAGAAAGAACTCACGCAGAGGCGCAAAGCCGCAGAGTATTTAATGATTTCAATCTCTGCGTCTTTGCGCCTCTGCGTGAGAAAATGAATCTACAGTGTGAGACTTGTTATGCCTTACTGGGTCCACGGAACGGATAACGAAACGGGCGAACCGGCCGAGATGCTGAGCGACGCCGAGACGCAAGGTGCCGCAATTGAACAAGCCCTCGACCAGGGCATCCGCGCCGAACGAATAATGAAGGCAGCGGACCCCCGGCGAGCGAAGCGCGAAGCCGTCACCATTCGCCGCCCCGGCCTCGTCGGCGGCCTATTGATCGGCACCGCCATCGGAATGCTCGTCGCCGTCCTCTGGGGCGACGTGGCCCTGTGGGTCGATAAAAACTCCGACGGCGTCCTCGCGGCGGCGATGTACTTGAGCCTGCCGGCGGTGCTGCTCACGCTCGGGTGCCAGCATCTTTGGCGGGGTCAAGATCTGGAGGAATCGTCAAACGTTTAGCCCTCAGTGAACATGCTGAGGTAATCGGCCTGCCAGCAGAGTTCAACGCATAGTTTGCGATGCTCGGCATCTGGGCATATATGAATTATTAAAATAGCATCGAACCTTTGGGTGGACGTCACTATCATTTCTTTGTTGTTTTTGATCCACTTTGAGCTGACCCATGGCCACACCTTCCTTAGCCCGCAATTTTTACGATCAAATCGTGAACAACCCAGACCCTTTCATGGCAATCCGACGACTGGTTAACTCCAATCCACCAACCCTTGAGTCCGATCATTTCGACTGCAAACTTGAGCACCAAGATCAAAAGCAACGAGAGAAAAAATCGAAGGAATTATGGTCAGAAGTTCTGGGCGGATTCGCAAATGGCGGGGGAGGAGTACTAATTTGGGGCTTAGACGCGCGAAAGCACAAGATCGACGGTCGAGAAATTGATGCCGTTTGTGGAGAAGAGTTGATTGCGAATCCTCGCGCACTTGAGGCTCGACTTCGCGAGTTACAGCGTCAGGCAACGGATCCTCCACTCGGCGGCGTTGAGATCATGGCCATCCCAGTTCAAGATGACGATTCGAAGGGATTCGTTATCTGCTTTATTCCAGACGGCCCATTCAAACCTTATCGTAGTGAACAAGCCGGCCAGCAATATTACATACGGGCGGGGGACACCACTCAAGTAATGCCCAGATCAGTCCTCTCGGCGATGTTTTTCCCACGTTACAATGCAGTCTTTAACGTCCGAGCCGAATTAACATACAAACAGTACTGTAGACCTGGGTCTGCCGGATCACGACATGGATATCCAGTGAGTTCTTCAGATGAAATAACGTGCCTGATGGAACTGAGCAATCAAGGCACCGCGACTGCAAGAGGAATATTTGGTCGTCTTAGATGGCGAATACCGGGGGAAAAAGAGAATTTCAAGGTAATCGGTGGAGATTGCTGGTCGAATGGCGACAGTGAGTGTTCGTTTATGCGTTCGTTCCCAATCCATCCCGGAATGGGTGCAATAATACTTTCCGCTTCTTGGAGAATTGAACATAAGATCATCGATCAAAACGCGAATCGTGGTTTTGTGTTCGGTGATACACCACCGAGCATTGGACTGTCAGTTTTTTGCGAAAACCATCAACCCCAGACAATTACATTGCAGTTCGATTTGAAAGAACTAGTGACAAATGAGAAACTCGAATTGGTATCCGCGGCCGACTCTTGATCCAATAATCAGTTTCCACAGCACGATTTTTGAATTCATATACTCCATGTCATGTCTACCCTCGAACTCCGCCAAATCTCGAAAACATTCCCCGGTAATCCCCCCGCGCTCAAGCAGATAAACCTGGCCATCCCCGCCGGTTCCCGCCTCGCCCTCCTTGGCCCCAGCGGGTCGGGGAAGAGCACCTTGCTCCGTCTGATCGCGGGGCTTGAAACGCCGGACTCAGGCGAAATCCTCCTCAATGGTGAGCTCGTCAATCGCCGGCCGCCGCATGGGCGGGGGGTCGCGTTCCTGCCGCAGAGGGTGGCGCTGTATCCGCATTTGAATGTCGAGCAGAATCTGGCGATTGCGGGGGCAGCTCGCATACCTGAGACGCTTGCGGCTTTGCGCTTGGTCGAACTCCAAAAGCGGTTTCCCCACGAACTCTCCGGGGGCGAGCGGCAGCGGGTGGGGTTGGGGAAAATGCTCTGTCGGAATGCCCCGATCTGGTTGCTGGACGAGCCGTATAGTGCGCTCGATCCTGCCTTCCGGGCGGAATTCCGGTGCGATATGCACTTGCTACTGGCCCGGTCGAACGCCACAATACTGATGGTCACTCACGACCCGACAGACGCTTTCGCTCTGGGCGGCCGCGTCGGTGTGCTGGGGAATGGGGTTTTGCAACAACTCGGCACCGCCGAGGAATTGCAGGCCCGCCCGGCAAACCGATTTATCGCGGCAAGCCTTGGGCGATTTGGCTTTCTGGAGGGTCGTTCGAGTGGCGGCGAGCACCCCGCAACGTTCGTTTCGGAGTGCGGGTCGGTGACGAGCCCCCTCCCCGCGGAAATCGCGCGGCAGGTCTCGGCTTCGACCCCCAATCTGACGCTCGGCATCAGGCCCGAAGACGTGCTGATCGGATCGCCCGAGCATTCCCAAAAACCTCCGGGTTGGGCGGAGTGGTCCGGGTGGCCCGTCGTCTTCGCCGAACCGGTCGGCAGCGGGTGGTGGGTCACGGTGGCCCGGGGTAAATCCCGGCTCGTCGTGAACTGGCCAACCGGTTCGCCGCCCCCGGTCGGCGCGAAACTCACCCTGCTGAGTGATCCCGATCGCTGGACCTGGTTCGACGGCACGGGCCGCCGCCTCGAGCCGCTCGCGGCTTCGCGGTAGGCGGCGAGTAGCGGGCGCGAAGCCGCAAGCGGCTAACTTTGCACCGGGAGAAGACTCATGGCGGTCGCGAAAAAAGAAAAGGTCAAGGAAGTTGCCGTCAAAAAGGACATCGGCAAGGAAATCCTCAAGCTCGTCGAGCTCATGCACGAGGAGAAGAAGATCTCCCGCGACGTGATCTTCGCCGGGATCGAAGCCGCCATCCAACTCGCCGCCGAGCGCCACTTCGGTGTGACGGAAGACTCCCCCGAAGATACGCCGGGGATTTTGGTCCGCCTCGACCGCTCCACGGGCGACATCACCGCCAAGCGCGGCGACGCCGACATCGATACCGAGACGCTCGGCCGCATCGCAGCCCAGTCCGCCAAGCAAGTGATGATTCAGAAGATCCGCGAAGCTGAATCGGATACGGTTTACAACGAGTACAACACCAAGAAGGGCGAACTGATCGTCGGGACCGTCCAGCGAGTGGACGCCGGAACTGCGATCGTTTCGCTCGGCAAAAGCGAAGCTCTCTTGCCCCGCAGCGAACAGATTCCCGGCGAATCGCACCACGTCGGCGAGCGCGTCAAAGCCGTGGTATTTGAAGTTCGCAAGTCCGGCCACCGCGTCAAAATCGTGCTTTCCCGAGCGCACCCAGACTTCGTGCGGTCGCTCTTCGACGAAGAAATTCCCGAGATCGAAGACCGCACGATCGACATTCGTGCCCTGGCCCGCGAGGCCGGCTACCGCTCGAAAGTCGCCGTGTCGAGCATCGACTTGAAAGTCGATTGCGTCGGAGCGTGCGTCGGCGTCCGCGGCAGCCGGATCAAGAATATCATCGAAGAACTCAACGGCGAGCGCATCGACATCGTCCGCTGGAACGACTCCCTGCAAGTGCTCATCCCGAACGCCTTACAACCGGCCCAAATTAGCGAAGTGTTCACGTATCCGCGGCTCGGCCGGGCGATCGTGCTCGTGCAAGACGATCAACTCTCTTTGGCCATCGGTCGCCGCGGGCAGAACGTCCGCCTCGCCTCGAAACTGGTGGGAATGGACATCGAGATCATGACCCACGACGAACTCGGCGAGGCTCTCGAACGGGCCGAGCGGTGGTTCGGTCAGATTCCGCACGTGACGGAAGAACACATTCAAAAAATGATCGAAGAAGGGTTCTTGTCGTACAACGAACTTACGTTCATCGACGCCGAAGAGTTGATGCTTTTCACGGACCTCAACGAAGAGCAGGCGACGGAAGTCATCGACTACGCGGAAGAGTACGCGGACCACATGGACCGCGCCGCGGAAGAAGAACGTCGGGCGAACGAGGAAGCGGCGGCAGCAGCAGCGGCTCAGGCCGAAGCGGACGAAGTTCAAGCCGAAGCCGAGGCGCTCGCCGCGAATCCGCCGATCGTCGAAGGCGAACCTTCCGAAGGGGCCGAGGTCTCTCAAGAGGGGGAAGTCTCCGAGGCGACTCCGGAACCGGTGGCGTACCACGAAGGTATGCCGAACGACGCTCAGGGGATCGAAGAAGCGCTGATCCACGAGGAACTGCGCACCGGGGAGGACGGCGAAATGACGACGAACGTGGATGAAAAGGGCACCGACGAGGCCTCGGCATGACCGCCGAGATGCCAGTTCCCCTGTTCATTGAGACTAACCGGGTTAGAATGGTTATCACGCCTATTTCGGCCGATTGGGCCGGAATGGGAGATTTGGGGTGTCGCGGACACCCCCCAAGGAGTGGCGCTTGTCGCAGACCAAAGAGACGAAAGAGCCGAAGGACGCCAAGGGCGATAAGAAGCCCCGCGTCTTTAACCTGGCTGCCGATTTGAAGTTGGATACGAAAATCGTCCTGGAGTTCTGCAAAGAGCTCGGCTTCACGAGCATCAAAAATCAGTTGAATGCGCTCGACCCGGAGCAAGTGGACGCTCTCAAAGATCGGGCCAAAAAAGGCGCTCCGAAGCCGAGTTCATCGGCCGCGACTTCCCTTCCCGCCGCCAAACCGGCGACCCCTCCCAAGCTGGACGTCAAGATTCCCACGCTGAGTAAACCCAAGCCCGTGGCTCCGTCGCCCGCTCCAATTCGTTCGGCACCCGTCGCCGTGGAGCCCTCGCGGCCCGCACCCGTCGCCGTCGAACCGCCGCGTCCGGCTCCGGTTGAACCCGTTCGGCCAGCGCCATTGCCGCCGCCGCGCCCGAACCGCGTGCCGAACATCGCGCCGCCGCCGGCCCCGGTCGCCGAAGCGCTGCCGAAGCCGGCCGCCATCGAAGCGCCGCCGGTTGTCGTCGATGTTCCGACTCCGGTCGTCGAAGCGGTTCAAGCGGTCGCACCGGTCGAGGAATCGCGTCCGGAACTCGTCGAAGCTGAGGCGCCTTCGACCTCCGCACCGACCGTAATTCTACCGGCCCCGTCCGCGCGGATGCCGAACCTTTTGCAGCGTCCCCTCACCCCGATGGGGTCGAACCGCCCGCAAATGCTCGGCGCTTCGGGCAAACCGAGCACGCCACCCGCACCGCGGCCCCCGGCTCCGAACCCTCCGCCGCCCCGACCTCTCGGCCAAGGTCCGCCTCGGTCCGCTCCGAACCCGGCTCCTCCGCCGAACCAATACACGCCTCGCCCCGGCGGCATGCCGCCCCGATCCGGTCCCGGCGGCGGGCCGCCCGGCGGAGCTCAGCGCGCCGGCGGGTTGCCTCCGCGATCCTCGACGGCGGGTGGACCTGCACGGCCGGGCGGAACCCCCGTTCGACCGGGTGGTCCGACCTTGCCCGCGAAGCCCGGCACGCTCGCCGCGGCCGCCGCTCAAGGCGCTTCGAAGCAGATCAAGCTTACGCCCGAGCAGATTCAACGGCTCCGCCAACTCGAACAGGCGCGCGGCAAAGTCGTCTTCGATAACGTCCACAAGGCGACCGCTCCCGCGGATGCGCCGCCGCCCGTTCGCCCCGGTCTTCCCGGCCCCGGCGGACTCGCGAGACCGAAGCCGATCGGCCCGCAAGATGCCGAACCCGAAGGCGGCGGCGGCGGCGGAGACGACGATCGCAAGGGCGCAGTCGGCCCCGGCGGCAAACGGCCCGGCGAAGTCGCCGGCCGCGATGCCCGCCACAAGGCTCGCCAAGACAAGGGCCGCCAGGGCGCGCCCATCATCAACCGCTCCTCGATCAATATCCAGGGCGGCCAGGTCGAAACCGTGGACGAGCGGTTCGGCTCGCGCCGCGGCCCGCGGGCAGCCCTCCTCCGCAAGCAGCAGCGCCGCCAGCAGGTGATCAAAAAGATCGAAGGTAAGGTCGATATCCTCCTCCCGATCACCGTGCGGACCCTCTCCGAAACGATCGGGATGAAGGCCGGCGAATTGATCCTCAAACTCAAGAACCTCACGAACTCGCTCTACACGATCAACTCGAACCTGGACTTCGAAACGGCCGAAGTGATCGCCATCGACAAGGGGATCGAGCTCGTCGCCAAGAAGCAAGCCGACGCCGAAGACGATCTGCTGGATTCGATCCGCAAGCGGGGCGAAACCGCGGACGACTCGAACCAGATCTTGCGCCCGCCGGTCGTCACGATCATGGGCCACGTGGACCACGGCAAAACGTCCCTTTTGGACAAGATCCGGCAAACCTACGGGCACGCCTCGGACGTGGTTTCGACCGAGCACGGCGGCATCACGCAAGTGCTGCGCGCGTGGCGAGTCGAGAAGGATTCCAAGTCGACGACCTTCTTGGACACCCCCGGTCACGAGGCGTTCACGAAGATGCGGGCCCGCGGGGCGAACGTCACGGACATCGCCGTGATCGTGGTTTCCGCGTCCGACGGCGTCATGCCCCAAACCGAAGAAGCCATCGCCCACGCGAAGGCGGCCGGGGTGGACATCATCGTCGCCATCAACAAGGTGGACTTGCCGGACGCAAACATCGACCGCACCCGGCGGATGCTCTACCAGTTGAACCTCCTGCCGGACAACATGGGCGGCGAAGTACCTTTCGTCGAGTGTTCGGCGAAGACGGGCAAGGGCATCGACGAACTGCTCGACAACATCGCCACGCTCGCGGAACTGGCCGAACTCAAGGCCGATCCCACCCACGCGGCCACGGGCACCTGCCTGGAAGCATACAAGGAAGGCGAACGCGGCGTGATCGCCACGCTGCTCGTCCAGGACGGTACGATCCACAAGGGCGATGTGCTCCTCTGCGGCTCCACGTTCGGCCGCGTTCGGGCAATGTACGACGACCTCGGTCGAGCCATCGAAGAAGCCGGCCCGAGCACACCGGTCAAGGTCATCGGACTCGACGAAGTCCCGGATGCGGACGACCCGTTCTACGTCGTGGACGACTTGGCGACTGCTCAAGAAATCGCCGAAAACCGTAAGGACCGTCGCCAGGAAGCGGCCCTCTCGAAGTTCAGCCCCGTGAGTTTGGACAAGCTCAAGGAAGCGAACTCGAAGGCGAAGATCACCGAACTCAAGGTCGTGCTCAAAGCCGAGGCCCGCGGGTCGGTCGAAGCGATCAAGAAGGAACTCGAAAAGCTCCTGCACGAGGAAGTCCGCGTTCGGTTACTGCACGCCGGGATCGGGGCCATCAACGAGTCGGACGTGACCCTGGCCCTCACCAGCCCGGACGATACGCTGGTCATCGGCTTCAACGTGACCGCGGACGACGCGGCCCTGCGGATCGCGGATGCCCGCGGCCTGAGCATCCGCGAGTACCAGATCATCTACAACCTCGTGGACGACGTGAAGGCGGCGCTCGAGGGCCGGCTCAAGCCGGTCGAAGAAGTCGTTCACTTGGGTCGTGCCGTCGTCCGCGAAGTCTTCAAGATTTCGAAGGTCGGCAGCATCGCCGGGTGCCACGTCACCAGCGGCGTCATCGAGCGGAACAACCGCATCCGCGTCATCCGCGACGGCACGGTGCTCTACCCGCCGGCCGAGAAGAACGCGGTCCTCGATTCGCTCAAGCGGTTCAAGGACGACGTCAAGGAAGTTCGCGAAGGGTTCGAGTGCGGCCTCAAGATTGCCGGGTTCAACGACGTGAAATCCGGCGACGTGATCGAGGCCTTCCGCATCGATATCCGGCATCGGACGCTCTAAGCCTTCGGTCCCGTGCCGCACCAACGTTTAGCCCCCCGTGAATACACGGGGGGCGTCCCGCCGATGGGTGCATCCGATGCCCTCGACCGGGGTGGTGCGAAGGGTGGGTTCGCCCCAGTTGTATTCACCGGGG
>Ga0209490_10003368_pt1 | contig 14919 bp, 10 predicted proteins | sample MAT06_FD_187209 | JGI IMG/M metagenome (GOLD analysis project Ga0209490, IMG submission 187209) | Freshwater microbial communities from Lake Fryxell liftoff mats and glacier meltwater in Antarctica - MAT-06 (SPAdes) (version 2) | ecosystem: Environmental > Aquatic > Freshwater > Ice > Liftoff...
GCGACTTTTTCGAGGACTTTTCCTTCGACTGCGCCTTGAACTCGATCGCGTAAAGATGTTACAGTAAAGGAACTCATGGTTTCGATGGAATCGCCGACTAATTTGAGACTTAAGACTCCGGCAACACTCCACAGCAATATTGGATGATCAAGCATCAAAGTTAAGGGCTGTGCTGTTTGGGTTCGCGACAGCAACCGAGAGACTTCATCAATGATTAATTTATTTAAAAATAGCACGCCAGATGGGGCTGCACCGCGAATAATATTGAGTATTATTAAGTTGCGGAGTTCAATTGGTGCGGCTTGGATTATTAGGCCCAGGCTGCGCCGCAAAGCTTGGAATGTGGTAATTTGGATGGGCTGCATCGTTTGTGGGTGAGTGTCGGGTCTACTCATTGCCTCCCGAAAGTATATTATAACTGTATTTATTAACCGCTTGCCAAGCACAGACAGGTCACTGTATTGGTCAATATAAGTAGGTGAAATTCAAAAATTATAATTCCGAAACACCGATCGATAAAATTCATTCAAACCCAGAATGCAATAAATATTAGGCAGGTAAAACTTTAGCTCGTTGTTTAAAGCTTTTGAAGTCTATTACTCGTGATTTTTTAGCAGCTTCCCAAATATCATTAACGATATCAATTAAGGGAGGTATCACCAGTAAAACGTACTGACCTACCTCTTTATTTTTTTTGCCAGCAACTTTGACGGTTGTGGGTATTCTATCGCTAAAATCAGACCAGTCTTGCTTCATCCAAAAAACTTCATCTCCAACTACAACTAATTGCTTGTCTCTCAGACTGTTGTCATAACCGCTTTCGTCTAAAAAATTGATAATTTTTCTGACGGTTTGTAAAGAAACATCTTTTCTTAAATGTTTAATTGCTCGAATTTCTAGTAACTGCTCCCAACTAAAAACTACAGTTGGTCTTCCATTATTTCCAAATCTCTCAGGAATAACTAAGCCTACTTTTTCTAAATAAGCCAGTCGGCTAGACGTGCAGCCTGCCAGATGTATTGTTTCTTGTCGTGTAAAGCCTGACATCTGGTTCATAGTGGTTTGCTTCCCCATTGCTGCCTGAAATTGTAGTTTTAACCTGCTGAGGCTAGAGCTTGTCTAGTATGGATGCTGTGCAACCTTAAAAAAGTATAACTTAATCCTCTTAAGTCTGGCTCATTAAAACATTGTTATACAAATTTAATTTTTTATAGAACAACGTGTTATTATCGATCGTATTCAAAAAACTTTCGTAGTAGACATAACTTTGGTATGGCTGGCTCACCGGGACTTGATTATGTAGTTGAAACCGCAGAGCGAGTGTGGCAAATGCAGCCACACCGCAATGTGCGTATCCCGGTAGCAGGCAACGATCCTGTGGCTGTTAATGCTATATGGACAGATTATGGACTCCGCCCGAGCGCAACTAATCTGGCATTTATGGTTCAAGCTGTTCCGCCACAGGAGATGAATCAGTGGAAGCGGTGGCTGCGCGATTGGCCTGTGCGTGCGGGGCTGCTAATCTCGGATGGAACGTATCTGCTTCAGTATTACGAGCCATCCGGCAAGTTAGAGGAATTAGAAATAGAACCTGACTCTCTGGCTGTAGAGTTGACTGCACCCAGAAGTCGCCTGTTTACACCAAAAGCATTAGCAGAGTTTCGTACCGGTCAGCTTTCACTGGCAGATTTAGAAGAGTCAATTTCGGAAAATAGCTTCTCCTTTATACTTCGACAACGAGCCGAGCTCGATCGAGCATTTCAAGAGGCAATTCGGGGAGCGCTTGAAGAGATTGGTGTTCCAAATCAGCGAAAACATCCACAAAGCGTCATCTCCTCTCGCACAGAGATAGCGGGTCATGCAATCCGTGTGGCGATCGCATATTTAGCAGCACGAATCTTAGAAGATAAAGGCTTTTTTGGTTCCTTAATCCCAACCAACGATCCTCAAACCTTGCTCGATCGCACTGTATCTCGTGCGAATGGTTTTTTCAAGAAGGCGCTTGAGGAATCAATACCGCATTTAGGCGATCGAGTGTTGCAGCGTTTAGCTGCTAATTTAGGGCGTCGAGTCAGCTTTGCCTTAGTCGATCATAAAGATGTTGGACTGCTATACGAGCGAGCTATCAAAGAATTGCCCCGCGATATTGGAGGTACAGCTTGGAGCGATTTACAACGGCACTATACCCCTGTGGCGATCGCTGAACGTATGCTTGAATTGCTTCCTTTGGAAAGGTTAAGACCAGAGGAGCGAGTAATTTTCGATCCAGCCGCTGGTTCAGGTAGTCTTCTTTTAGCTGCTACATCTCGTCTTGCTGGGATGTCCGATATTCCTGAAAATATCAACGAGCGAAAATCCTATCTTGAACGTCATGTAGCGGGTAACGACTTAGACCAATATGCACATTTGGTAACACAACTCCGCTACACTTTGGCAAGAGAGTCGCTGGGTGAAAGTGTAGCATTTCCCTTTCCTTCTCACTTTACTCATCAAGATTACAACAACCTAAATACCGCAAATATGGGCATCAAGCCCCGTGTTATTGTTGCGAATCCTCCTTTCGCAAAAGATGGGAATACTCAACGTGCAGCAAAATTTATCGAAAAAGCTTTGAGTTGGTTGCAAGAAGACGATCAATTTGCTTTCATCCTACCCCAATCTTTCTTGACAAGCACAACTCTTGGTGTCCCAGATGCACGTAATTTGTTAACTGAAACTTGCCGAATTTTTGAAGCATGGCAGTGTCCAGAAGGCACTGTTGGGATTGATGCAAGTCAAGATATATGTGTTGTACTGGGAAGTGTAGCAAAAAATAAAATAATATTTCCTTTAGCTTCACGAGCAATTTTTTCTAGAGCTAAGATTACTGATACCCGTGAAAATGGTTTTCTTGGTACAACATGGATATCACCATTAGATTCCAATAATAAAAATTGGGAATCAGTTACCGCACCTCCCATTTTCCTAAAAACTCCAACCATTCCACTAGGAAGGCTTTTCTTTGTTTTTAATGGTGTTAAACCTGGTAATCTTGGTAAATTGTATCCACCCGTTCAGAAATGTCCAGATGGAGTTATCTGCAAGCGCTACTGGCGTTTAAGTTGGCATGATAAAAACAGACTTTGGGCAGATCCAGAAAACGTAGATAAAGATAAGCGTTGGCTAAGATATGGCGAACAATTTCTTGATGCACCGCGCCTTAATAAGGAGAATTTATTAGACTTGCCTAAAGTTTTAGTAGGTAGCGATGTCAATCGCGGAACTTCAAATCCTCTAGCAGCCCATCTAGATACCACAGGTCTATGTCCAAATAATCATATATTTTGTATATTTCCCATTAAAGAAGCAGGTAAGCATGATAAAAAATATGATGTTTGTCAAGAATGGCAGGAGTGGGAAGTGTTAAGCTATGAAGAACAAAAGTTATGGCTGTTAGGTGTTCTGGCATCAAAAATAGCTGGAGAACTTTCTTTGGAAGGCAGAAGTTCAAGAGGTATTACTAAAGATTTGTTGTATCAACTACCCTTACCTTTCAAAATTGACAGCAGAATCATTGAAATTACTCGTCAAATAATTGAACGAGATCGACAGCGCCTTGAAATTCCCGAGCCTGATAATCTACGCAGACAATTAGATGAAATTGTAGAAGAATCCTATGGAAATCCTCAGTGGATAGAAATTAAACGCACTGGAGAACCTCCAGAATTAGAACTATGGAAATCCGAACGAACAAAGCATACATTTACAGTGCGTGGTCAAGTTTTAGAAGTATCGGAAGATCACAGTCAAATTCACTTATATTTGAGTGGACTGCTAGATGACAATAGACAAGAATGGCTACCAATTTTACCAGAAATGCCTGGGTGGGCGCTGGATGGTACAGTTTTTAAAGCTGAACTAAGTCAGGATGTAGAAACATTTCAAGAACTTGCCAAACGTCCTTGGGCTATTAGGCAATTTCGCCATACTCCTCGTCCTTATTTAACCGACGATGAGCTAAGAGAAGAATTAGGGATAGAGGAGTAAAAGTAAATTTTATGACTTGTGAATTTGTTTTTTTACCAGTTGGCAATGCTGATAGCATAATTATCTATCCTGATGGCGGTTCAGCCGTTGTAATTGATCTGCATAAAATGCCTTTACTCCGTCAGTGGTTTCAAAATAAAAGAGAAACTAATATTAGTAGAATATATATTACCCACGAACATAGTGACCATTTTCCATCAATAGATAGTTTAGTTACTTTTCTAGAAACTTGGTTAAAAACAGGAACGATAGGAAGCATTTGCCTTCCTTATGAAGTATATAAAAAAGCCAGAAAGAAAGTAGCTGATGGCAAAGGCAATGGACTACTTAGAGATGCTCTGCTACGTCTCAGAGATTGGGAAAAAAAGAATATTATCAATTTTATAGAAGTTACTCGCGGCTCAAATCCATATTCTCAAGATTCCTTAGAAATTCATGTTTTACATCCAGGGCTTTTATATGCTCAGGATCATCTTGCCAAGACTGGTGCTAAAGATAATGAAATATCAGTTGTCTTGCGTGTTACTTATGGCGATTTTGCTGCACTGCTACTTGCAGATATTGAAGGGGCTGGACTGAAGGAGTGTGTTGATAGTTCCATGCTCAGTCCTCTTGAATTTAGAGCAAACATCGTAAAAATTCCCCATCACGGAGCATGGCCAAAGAATGGGGATGATCTCAAGCAATTACTCGAAGCTATTGATGCAGAAATAGCAGTTTTATCAGTCGGTAGCACCAATAATTATGGTCATGTAGTTCCCGATCTATTTGATTTGCTATTACATCTAAAAAATGATACTTCTAAGCGATTGAAAAAATTTGCCTGTACCGAAGTTACTCGAACCTGCGTTAAATCAGCAAGCGAAAGGTCTGCGATGAAAAAATCTGGATTAGATAAGCAAAAATTCTGTGCTGGAGAAATTACGATTCTTGCCGAAACTTCTGGTGAATGGCAGCTTAAAACACAGACTGTTCACGAAGATATAATCTCATCGCTTCCACGCGCAGCCTGCCAGGGAAAGGCTGACTTGGGCATAATTTCTACTTAAGCTAAAAAGTTAATCTTAGTAAGTATGAGTTATTCTTTCGGAATACAGGCAATATTCAATTCTTGTTTCTAAACTATCCAAATGTCAAGCGCCGCACCGTACCATCATCGGTAAATTGCTGTTCCCCAATCCCAACAACTTCTACAGTAACTTCGCGCTCTAAAATTGCAAACTCTCCCTCCCGCGCCGCAATTTCAACAATGGTTTTATCCCCTGACAAATACACTTGATAATTAGTAGTAGCCCAGACACCTTGTTCATGCTCAAAACTGTGTCCGTCGTCCTCATAAAGCGTCCATTCACCAGTTCCGGGCCAAATTCGCATTTTTAAGGAATCGATCGCCTCTTCGCTCACAAATTGACGCAGGGGCGCGATCGCAATTATCCCACCGCCTCGCACGTAAAGCGGCATTCTCTCCACAGGTGCATCGGCCAAAATATGAGTCGGGCCGTGATAGCATTCGCCAGTCCACCAATCAAACCAAGTCCCCTCCGGCAAATATACGGCGCGATGCTCAACTCCAGGCCGGTAAACGGGTGCAGCCATCAGCGACGGGCCCAGCAACACTTGATCGTAAAGGTGATAAGTTGCCCGATCGCGCGGAAAGTGATAAAGTAACGGTCGTAAAATCGGCGTTCCCGCAGTCGCAGCTTCCCAAAACAAAGTGTAAATGTAGGGCAACAACTGATAGCGCAAATTCATGTATTCGCGGCAAATTTTCTCAGTGCGATCGCCAAAAACCCACGGTTCGTGCTGCGCCGTACTCATGGCAGAATGACCGCGCATAAAGGGATACAGCATCCCCACCTGCATCCACCGCGCGAACATTTCGGCGGTTGCATTCCCCGCAAAACCGCCGATGTCGCAGCCCACAAACGCAACGCCGGAAAGTCCCATGTTGCAAAGCATCGGTAACGACATTTCTAAGTGCTCCCACTGCGATTGATTGTCGCCCATCCACACGGAGGAGTAACGCTGTACGCCCGCAAATCCCGATCGCGTCAGCACAAAAGATCGTAGCGTAGCGGGGCGTAAGCCATCGCCCTTTCGGACTTTTCGCAACCCTTCAGCACAAGCTTTCGCCATCATCAAACCGTACAAATTGTGCGTTTCCGCGTGAGTCGCGCGATCGCCCTCCGGGCCCTGCGGCGCATCCAAGGGAAAGCTAATATGTTCGCCGCCGTCACCAAAAGGCCGTTCTGCGATCGCGGGTTCGTTCATGTCGTTCCAAATCCCCGCAATCCCAATGTCTGTCAGGGTTTTGTGCAACTCACCCCACCATTCGCGCACCTCCGGTTTCATGAAGTCTGGAAACACCGATTTGTCCGGCCAAACGTAACCGTGGAACAGCTTTCCCTCGGCGGTGCGGACGAAATAGTCGTTTTCCACACCGCGATCGAATATTTCATAATTTGCTTCCGGTTCGTACTTGACACCGGGATCGATAATTGTCACCACCTTGAAACCGGCTGCTTTCAAGTCTGCGATCAGTTTGGCGGGATCGGGAAAACGATCGGGGCTCCAGGTAAAAACGCGGTAGCCGCGCATATAGTCGATGTCGAGGTGGATCACATCGCAGGGAATCGCCCGATCGCGAAATTCCCTGGCCAACTCCCGCACAATGTCCTCTGATTCGTAGCTCCAGCGGCATTGGTGGTATCCTAACGCCCATTTTGGCGGAAGCAGCATCCGCCCGGTTAACTGCGTGTAGGTGGCTAAAATTTGGGCTGGTTCCGGGCCGTAGATGATGTAGTAGTCGAGTTCCGGGCCTCTGGTTTCCATCCGCAACACCCCCGGTTTTTCCGCGCCGATGTCGAATTGACTCCAGAATGTGGTGTTGAAGAAGATGCCGTAAGCGCGATCGGGATTTAGGGCGATGTAAAATGGGATCGCCTGGTACATTTCATCTGTCTGCGAATTGTAGTCGAGCGCGTCGGTTGTCCAGTTTGTCTTGACTTCGGAGAGTTTGTCGAGAAAGCCGGTGCGTTGGCCGAAACCGTAGAAGTGCTCGTCTGCTTCGATGCGCTTCCAGCCTGCGGTTGCGCCGGTGCGCCATCCCATAGCGCGATCGCAGTCGCTAGCAAAGGGTTTTCCCGATTTGTCAAAGCATTCGATTGCAGAGCTAGATCGCTTGACAGAAATCAATATTTGTGATGTTTCAATTTCTATCTTTTCGTCTGTTTCTCGCACTTCAAATGGTACAATTTCCCACTCTTCGTCAGGAAGAGTTACTGAGTGCGATGGCTTACGCCCCGCTACGCTACGAGTTGTGAATTCGCCCGTCGGGGACATTCGCACTCGGACTAAATTCGCCGCCAGGATGCTGATGTTTAGGGAAGTTTCGCCGCAGTTGAAGTGAATTGTGCGATCGGCGCAGCTATCCCGTAGGGAATCGGTTTTGTCGATCGATTGTACAGGCCCGATGGTTGACCAAGGCTGTTCTGTGGTTTGGAGTTTTCCGAAGTATTGTGGCATATACCCTGACTCTAAATATTATCGATTTTGCTGCGAGCAGTTAAGGGTTGTCATCTGGCAAAAGGCTGAACTACAACGATCGATATCTTACTGAGAAGTGCTATAGTTTGCAATTAAAGTTCCTGTAAACGACCAAATTTCTTATGTTTTATTCTACGCAATACTACTGAGAGGATTTTTGAAATATGCTTGCGTTCACGATCTCTCCATCTCCGTAGTGTTAAAAAAATTCCCGGAAAACTAAAATTTGACCGATCGCCCGCCAACACCCGTTCCTATCTCCCATTCCCAAAGTTAAAAGAAAAGTGCTATGTGTTCGGGTTTTCAGTTGCTCAGTATGGTATATTAATTTCACAGGTTTAATGCTAACAAGAGTTACGCACGGGGGCCAAAAACCCGGTTTCTGCGTCAATATTTCTCGAAACAAGCGACGAATTTTGGAATAAACCGGGTTTTTTGCGTCCAGGACTAGCTAAGCAATATAGTTATTGGAGTTAACTGATGTTAAAAACGGTGGTTGGTCATAGCAACGATCCTGACTCTATCTCGGCCATCACAGAAGTCCTAGAACAATGTCAGCAATCCCTGTCAGGAGCATCTCCTCAAGCAGGTATATTGTTCGCTGCTATTGACTTTGAACATACTCTGATCTTAAATCAAATTAATCAGACTTATCCAGGAATTGAGCTAATTGGTGGCACAACTGATGGAGAGATGTCTTCTATTTTAGGGTTTGAACAGGATTCACTCACTCTGATGCTATTTTGTTCAGACACGATCGCAATTCGTGCTGGAATTGGACGGGACATTTCCCAGGACTTGAACAGCGCCATTAAAACCGCCATTGCTCAAGCAACAACAGGCCATACAGAACCTATAAAACTCTGTATTACTTTCCCAGAAAGTCTCAGCACCAGCGCCGTTTTGATTTTAGATAGCTTGAATCAAGCTTTACGGGAAAAAGTACCTGTTTTTGGCGGGCTCACGGCGGATAGGTGGCAGTTCAAACAAACCTATCAGTTCTACAAAACAGAAGTTTGTAGCGATGCAATTCCCATTCTCTTATTCTCTGGGTCGATTCTGTTTTCTCATAGTGTTGCTAGCGGTTGGACTCCCATTGGTAAGCGAGGTATAGTTACCAAATCTTCTCAAAATATAGTCTACGAAATCGATGGTAAACCTGCTCTAGAGTTTTATCGGCACTATTTGGGGAAAAGGATGCCAGCCACAGAATATCCCCTAGCCGTGTTTGAGATCAATGAAACTCATTACTATTTGCGAGCGACCAACGGAGTTTACGATCCAGTAGTTGGTAGCGTGACCTTTTTTGGGGATGTTCCAGAACAGGCGATCGTTCAAATTGCCGAAACTACCCATAACAGTATTCTATCTGCATCTCGAACATCTATGATGCAAGCCTTACATAATTATCCCGGTAAAGAACCTGCCGCTGCTTTGTATTTTTCCTGTTGCGGTAGGCGACAAGTTTTAGGTACTCGCACTAAAGAAGAATATGCACTAACTCAAACCTGCTTTACCGCATCATTGCCGAGTTGTGGCTTTTACACCAATGGAGAAATCTCCCCCCTAGAACAGCAGGGAATCTCTTATTTTCACAATCAAACATTTATCACTTTGCTACTAGGAGAAGCCTAAGATGGAGTCAGAACAAATAGATGCTCTGGTAATGATTAAGCATCTTGAAAGAGAAAATCGGATTTTGCGAAAAAAGTTAGAGCGCTCGGAGGCAACTTGCCTAGAACTTGAGCAAACGAATCAAAAAAAAGAGTATTTGCTCCGACAAATCATCAATGAGCTAGAAGATTCACAAAAAGAAGTCCAAGAAAAGCGTCAGTTAGAACAGACTCTAATTGAACTTAAACAAACTCAATCCCAACTCATTCATGCCGAAAAGATGTCCAGCTTAGGGCAACTTGTCGCGGGTGTAGCCCACGAAATTAATAATCCCGTTAACTTCATTCACGGCAACTTAAGATATCTTGAGGAATATTCTCAAAATCTGCTGAATGTGGTGCAACTTTACCAGCATCACTACCCCAATGCCGTAGCTGAAATTCAGGCGCAGGCAGATGAAATTGACTTGGATTTTTTGCAGAAAGACTTACTTAAAATTCTGATCTCTATGAAGCTTGGGACCGATCGCATCTGTAAGATTGTCCTATCATTGCGGATATTTTCACGAATGGACGAAGCTGAGTTCAAGCCTGTGGATATTCATGAAGGCATCGATAGTACATTGCTGATTTTGCAGCATCGTCTGAAGAGTAAACCGGAATACTCAGAGATTCAGGTGATTCGGAACTATGGTAATTTGCCACTGGTGGAGTGCTATGGCGGACAACTGAATCAGGTGTTTATGAATATTCTGGTCAATGCTATTGATGCCCTTGATGAACTCAATGAAAAACGAACGGTTCAAGAAAGAAAAGAAAATTCGACTCAGATTACTATATCCACATCGGTGATTGATTTAGAATGGGTACAGATTGCGATCGTCGACAACGGTTCGGGCATACCGAAAGAGATTCGCCAGCGCATTTTCGATCCTTTCTTCACCACTAAACCGGTTGGCAAAGGAACGGGGATGGGGATGTCGATTAGCTATCAAATTGTTACTGAAAAACATGGCGGAAAGTTGGAGTGTATCTCTACTCTGGGTGAGGGAACAGAGTTTGCTATCAGAATTCCTGTGAGACATAAGATTGACCGCGCTAGCTAAGGGAAGATTAGCAACGGATTTTTTAACGGATTTAACGGATTTAACGGATGGAAGATTAGCAACGGATTTTTTAACGGATTTAACGGATTTAACGGATGGAAGATTAGCAACGGATTTTTTAACGGCTTTAACGGATGGAAGCAAGAAACAGGTTCGGCCGGGGCGCGAATTGTAGCCACCGCAACATTAGCATTGCGAACCAAAAAGATAAAGAAATAAAGTTAATTTTGCTCGAAAGTTGGGGTTTGGGTGTAACGAACTTGCGTTAAAAGTCGATCGCGCTTTCCTCAATACAGGACTTTGACGACCAGTCTTTTGACGAGACTATAAATTAAGCATTATGGTATTTTTGGGAAATATACGCTACCATAAAAAAGTACATTTATCGATTTTGTATACAAAAAGACACATTTTACGTTGTCTTTAGAATTGCATCACATTGTCAACTTCCATAGGGAAATCATTCCTGTTTTAGTAAACCTCATGACTTCAACTCAGACTAATTCAGATACGATTACCCAAACCAAAGTCTTATCTACTCAGCCTCAGCCGAATCCTTTCCGTATTCACGCCCTGGAGCGCACCGATCACGCAATGCAGGTGTGGCTATTTTCGGGCTTGTTTTGGCTAACAATTGCGATGATTATCGGGATAATTGGAGCAGTAAAACTGTTTTATCCAGAGTTCTTACAAAGCGTTCCAGCCCTTGCCTATGGGCGATTGCGTCCAGTTCACGTCAATATCGGTATCTTTGGCTTCATGAGCATGGGATATTTGGGAGCCGCGTTTTATATGGTTCCTCGCCTCACTCAAGCCCCATTATTTTCAGAAACACTGGGAGCATTAACCGCTTGGGGATGGAATTTCAATTTACTGGGTGGTTGTCTGGCAATCATGATGGGTTTCAGCAAGGGCAAAGAATACTCAGAGATTCCGTTTCCGTTTGATATGGGATTTGGTTTGCTAGAAATCGCTGTCGCAGGTAATATCTTCTCTACCTTTGTGCAGCGGCGCGAACAACGGCTATATGTTTCTTTGTGGTATATTTTGTTGGCGATTATTCCATTCCCTATTTACTACACTTTGGGTAATGCGAATCGATTTAGCGGCATCGAAGATGCGATCGTCAATTGGTTCTACAGTCATAATTTGTTCGGCATTTGGTTGACCACATTGGGATTGGCGACGCTCTATTATATTGTGCCAAAGCAGGTGAAAAAACCGCTTTATAGTCACACAATTTCCTTTGTGGGTTTCTGGACATTGGCTGCTTTCTATCCCTGGAATGGCGGGCATCACGTGATTTGGGGGCCTGTACCAATGTGGGTAATGTCTGCGTCGGTTACGGCTTCGTTGGCGATGTTTGTACCGGTGTTTGCGACGATCGTCAATTTCGGCGGTACAGCCCTCGGAGCGCTGTCTGTGCTGAAGACAGACGTGAGTTATCGTTTTAGCATCTTGGCGTACTTGGGATATGCTGGTGCGTCTCTGTGGGGTAGCTCCTTGGCGATTATGTCCTTCAATGCCAAGATTCATTTTACCTACATGACGATCGCCCACGTGCACTTAGGATTCCTGGGATTTGGGATCGCTGGATTGGTAGCATTTACCTATTTCTATCTGGAAAAATCACGTAAATTATCCTACTCGCAATCCTTGGCAGAATGGCATTTCTGGCTGACTGTGTTGGGGATTGTGGGCTACGTTGCTTCAATGGCTGCGATCGGCTTAATCGAAGGCAACGAATGGGAAATGGGAAATTCTCCCACTGGAACCATGATGCTGCGTACACCCTACAACATTGTGCGTGCGATCAGTGGCGGTATGTTGTTAGTTGGACAAAGCCTGTTTCTGTGGAATATTTGGCAAACCCTGACAACATCCCCAGCATCTGCTGAAAAATCATTAGTACCAGAAAATAGTCAAAATTAGAGGCAACACAAAAATGAGGTACATTCGAGTTTTTCCGATTATCATTGGGTTATCCATCTTGTTTGGATTAGCCTTTAGCGGTTTAGCCGTCGCACCCGCATTTACATCGTCGATCACTGTGCCCAGCGTGGGCTTGGTAGCTTACACACCATCGGAATTAAAAGGCCGACATATTTATACCAGAGAAGGCTGTGTTTACTGTCATTCTCAGCAGGTACGAAGTGTGAAAGCAGATGAAAATTTGGCATCGACATACGGGATTTCTAAATCGGGTGACTATTATTACGATCGCCCCCACCTTTTAGGAACCGCCCGCCAAGGCCCAGATTTATCCAATGAAGGGCAGATTTGGAGGAGAGAAATTGGTGAACCTGCACGGGATTATTTAATCGGACACTTTAAGAATCCGCGTGACTATAACCCAATGTCGATCATGCCTTCCTTCGATTACCTATCCAAACAAGAACTATCTGATTTAACTGATTACATCCAGTCTTTAGGGGCTTGGAAATCACCAGTAGAATCATCGTCATAGGTTAAACATCATGTTCAATCAACTCATAGTTTATACACTTTTACCATTGCTGACTGTGATCGAGCAAATGACTAAAGAAGTAGTCATGCACAGTAGTTGGTTTGGCGTTGGAGATGGTACGGTAGTGATGTGGTCGCTGGTTTGGGTGCTGCTTCCGATTAGTTTGTTTGTGATTTTTGGTTTGTTGTGGGCTGCTAAAGCAGGGCAATTTCAAGACATTGATGAAATTGCTAGACGACAGCTTGATATAGAAGATTAGGAGTGAATTGAGACAATGAAGATTTTAGTCGCCGCTGATATTTCCCCGAATTCGATCGCGATTGTGGACTTTTTGAAAGTTTGGTTGAAGGGAACCCAAGTTCAGGCTCAAATGACGATTCTGCATATAACTGAACCTGAGTTAGACTATGCAGAATCTGCTCCCAGTCACGAAACTGCACCGAATTCAATCAGTAGAGAAGAACTCAAAGAGCTTTTTCATCCGCTAGAATCCCTCTGCGAACTGAATTATGTAATCACGAATGAAGAGTTTGGGGATAGCATTTTGAAGCGATCGCAAAATGTCGATATGATTGTGATGGGGCGACGCAAACGCGATCAGTTACAGGAAATGTTGTTGGGTAGTTTGAGCCAATTTATTCTACACCGTGTCACTTGTCCGCTGTTGATTGTTCCAGAACCCGATCGCCAAAATGCTCAGGTTACGGTGGCTAATGCTGAGACTCCGGTAATCTCAGTGGAAGCTTTGGCTAGGCTGAAAGTGCTGATTTGTGTTGCTAAAGCCGATGGCATTTTACAAGAGTCGGAAAAAGTTCAACTTCGCTCTAGTGCGAGATTGCTACCGAGGGGGATGATGTGGGATCATTTACTCGATGAGTCGATCGATCTTTCAGCAGAATTGGCTCAAATTACCACGCTGGCGGAACAGGAGCTAACTTACTATACAGCCTATCGTTTGACTGCTGGCAAGGCAGAATCTGATCCGTCTGAACAATTGATTATTGGGCAAATTAAGGACACTTTCAATTTAGATCCAGCCACGCTGGAGCAGTTGCATAGCTTAGTCGATCAAAGCTATACGATTCAAGGAGATGGCAATATTCAACCGATTAAGGATGCTCACCAACGGGCGGAAGTGATCGAGCAAAAAATCTTGCATGGTGCGATGGCGACTGCTGTACTAGGGGGATTTCCGTCTCCGTTGATGAGTACCTATACGGAGTCGGTAGCCCTTGATATTCAGTTCGCTTTAATTTCGGAAGTTGGCGGACTTTGGGGCTATACGGATCTGGAATCTCAATCGCTATTTGAGGGGATTGTGGGCAGTTTGGGCTTTGTGTCGGCTTGGCTGACTGCGATCGATATCGCGAAGTTGTTACCGAACCTGGGCACGAATTTAGGGGCTTCTGATGCGTTTATGGCGACTTGGGCGATCGGCAAAACGATGAATGCTTATTGTGAGAGCGATCGCAAACTGAGCTCTTCAGCAATGCGTCAAATGTTTAAGCAAGCTAGAAAAGAAGGGGAAGCAATCTATCGCAAAAACGAGTGGGCGATTGTAGAACAGCAAAATACTCATAAGCTCCAGATTAAAAAGTTAACCGAGGATATCAGAGCTAAGAAGTTAGGATTAGATGTCTATAAACGACTGGTTCGACAACAGTTATTTTCAATTCAGAGGTGATATCAATTCCGGTTGCACTCAGACATGATATAGAGGATACGGCGAGTGCCTTTGTCCCTACGGGGATTAATTGTAGGGACAAAGGCACTCGCCGTGTCCTGATTTCGGGTAATATTAATTCCGATGCAACCGGAATTGATATAACGCGCTATAGCTCCCCGTCGTGCGATCGGGCGATCGACCAAAAACTAAAATTCCGTAGCCTACGATACATTTATTTTCTTAATCATTGTTTAGACTCTCCAAGTGTAGATTGTGTAATCTCCATAATTCTCCAAAACCTAAACAAGTGCGTTGTTTACTGGACTGCGATTTATCGATCGTCCAACGGTCAGTAACTCAGGGCTAAAGCCACTGAGCTTGCAAGAGAAATCAAGCAAGCTGTACTGACCAGCCTAAGTCTTAACTGGCTACGTTATTTAGGTCATGACACCCTGGGATGCGAAGCTAGTCCCTTGCTCTGTCGCTAGTAGTTAA
>Ga0209490_10003370_pt1 | contig 14917 bp, 11 predicted proteins | sample MAT06_FD_187209 | JGI IMG/M metagenome (GOLD analysis project Ga0209490, IMG submission 187209) | Freshwater microbial communities from Lake Fryxell liftoff mats and glacier meltwater in Antarctica - MAT-06 (SPAdes) (version 2) | ecosystem: Environmental > Aquatic > Freshwater > Ice > Liftoff...
GCCATCAGCAGTATTAATTATAATAATTCCTTTAGCGCCATACTTTGTTGCCAATGCAGTTTTCTCTGAACGGTGTAAAGTTTTAGTGCCTGGTTTTGATCCTGCAACAACTCCTAAATAAACCAAAGCTATTTTACCATTAACTTTTCCCGGATTATTAAGGTAATCTACTTCTAAACCATTACCCATATCTACTAATTCAAGATTTACCGACGCTTTTACTGGTGAATGAGCTAGTGTTACACATTTCATCAGTTGCAATGAATTTACATCTGCTCCAATTTTTACACTAATTTCTCCCCTACTCCAACTTTCAACTTCAAATGGCTGATAGCGAAGGTTTTTAAAGCCATAAGACTTCAATAAATTATAAGCAAATTCTTCTGCCTTCTTACCATTAGCAGAACCAGTTAATCTATGGCCAATAGTTTCAGTAGCTGTTTTAAGACTACTATATGCTTTAGAATTGTTTTGAACTTCTGTATTAATTTTAGTAAAAACAGCATTCCACTCTGGCTTAGCTTGAGCATTTAATAATGATGTAATCAAAATAAACCCTAGACTAAAAAAAGTATTTTTTTTCATAAAATTAAATTACAGGTTAGCAAAAAATTAGCAACTATTTTTTCTTATCAAATAATCCGGCGGAGTCCATATGTTCAATCAACTCATTTACTTAAGACTTACTGAATTTCTCTAAAGAAACAGGATTATAAACTGAAGATTGCACCGAGAACAATAAATCTGATGATTGAGTATCATAAAAATTACTTTGTAAAAAATATTCTTTCTCCTTATCATAGTATCCAGAGGTAATAGTTACAGAGGAATAGTTACTGTAAAAACCAAAAAAGTTGCCGCTCCAAGAAGTAAATTTTGATGGAGCATATACTTCAGTTCTTGGTGTATACTTTAAATTTTCTTCTTTTCTAGCAAGGGTTACTAAAAATATACCATCGCAACCTGCGGATTTTACTTTTTCTAATACTTCTTCTTTAGTAGGTTGCTTTCCTCCATTAAAAACAGGAGGTGTAACATCTATACTTTTTACTACTTTATACCCAATTTCTGTAACTCTTTTAGCAATATCGTATTCAACTATTTGACGAGCATTTACGTTCTGAGTTTGAGCAATTACAAAAATTGTCTTGTACGTTTTACCCATTATTTTTTCTTTATTTACCCTTACTGCTGCTGACTTTTTAGGAGCTGCGCAAGAAATTATGGTTAGTGAAAAAAATCCAACCAAAAGAATTAAAAGTATATTGTTCATGATTAAGTCTATTAAATTATTAAAGTTTACAATAATACCATTAAATATGCAAATTTGAGTAATGCTAATTAAATGACAAAAATATAATATTACTTTTATCATTATATAACCAATTCTAAATTAATTCAGCATTGAATATATTACTTTTGCCTGTAGAAAATATAATAATAAAAAAGCATTCAAATGTATACATCAGTTCAAGAAGCCATTCAAAATATACAAAGCAATACTACGGTTTTTTTACATGGTAGTGCAGCTACTCCTGTAAGATTAATTAATGAAATGATTGCTCAAAAAGACCGATTGCACAACGTAGAGTTAATAAGCATTACACAAATGGGTGTTCAATTAAACGATCCAGCATTAGCAGGTCACTTTTTCATGAATTCCTTATTTGTTTCGGAAAGCAATCGCAAAGCGGTTAATCAAGGAATGGGTGATTATACTCCAGTATTTTTAAGTGAAATTCCACTTCTATTCAATAGAAATATTTTACAAATAGATGTTGCAATTGTTTCTGTTTCTCCACCTGACAAACATGGTTATTGTTCGCTTGGCACTTCTGTAGATATTGTAAAATCTGCATTACGATCTGCAAAATTTATTATAGCACAAGTAAACCCCAATATGCCTAGGGTACATGGCGATGGATTTATAGAATTTTCGAGGTTTGATTTAGGAGTATGGACAGATGATCCTTTACCCGAAGTAAGTTATGCTAGCAGTGCTACTGCTGCTCATGATCAAATTGGAAAGATCGTAGCCGAGTTGGTAGAAGATGAAGCTACTCTTCAGTTAGGAATAGGAAGTATTCCGGATGCTGTATTAAAGAACTTAACCAATCATAAAAATTTAGGATTACATACCGAAATGTTTTCGGACGGTGTAATTCCATTAATCCTAAATGGAACTATCAACAATAGCAGAAAGAAAATTGTAAAGGGATATTGTGTTACTTCTTTTTTATTGGGAACTAAAAAATTATACGATTTTGCAGATGATAATCCAATCATTAAGTCGTTGGATATTGACTATGTTAATGACCCTAGGATACTTTCCTTAAACAATAAAGTAACTGCAATTAATAGCGCAATTGAAGTAGACCTTACTGGTCAGGTTTGTTCCGATTCAATTGGAACATATCAATTTTCTGGTATTGGTGGACAGATGGACTTTATTCGTGGCGCAGCACTCTCCAAAGGAGGTAAGCCTATTATTGCACTACCATCTGAAACCAATAAAGGCATTTCTAGAATAGTTCCTTATTTAAAGCAAGGAGCTGGTGTAGTAACCACCAGAGGTCATATACATTGGGTAGTAACTGAATTTGGTGCTGTTGATTTATTTGGAATGAATATGAATAAAAGAGCCAAAGCACTCATTAGTATTGCACACCCCAAACATCGTGAAGAACTAGAAAGAGCTACTTCAGAAAGATTTAAAAATTGAAAACTATTTTTGCTTAATTAAAATAGCACTTACTATTGATCGCTCAACTCCATTATCACCTGGTTTATTCAACAATTGATTTCCTGCAATCATTGAACTAGATCCACCACCATCTAAATTAATGGCATTTGTACATCCAAGCGCTTTTAATGATCCAGCTAATTCAACCAAATTCATTCCATCATAACCAGCATTAGGGTTATCACCTTCTACAACTAATAACACTACAATATTATTATTGGTATATCCTAAAGCTGATCTAGGTCTGGAAGTAGTATTACTAATACTAATTAATTCCTCTACAGATGTGATATTATTGTTTCCATTGCGCAAAAGCATTGGAGATCCACCAATAGCACTATTTATATTCCAAATAGTTGCACCTACTGGAAATGTTTCAGATGGAATTGGCCTAGGTGCAGATCCTTCTGCATTAAGATTAGGAGTTGGGTACTGATAAATTAAATCATTGCCAGTACCAACATGATAAATCCATGCAGTGCTAGGATCTCCAGTATTGTTAATACCAAATGCAGCTCTAGTTGGATAATAAGCTGTTGATGCTCCGTTAAATACTCTATTCAATATTTTAATATTAGCAGACAAAACATTAGCCCCATTGTATTTAACCAAACTAAATGATTGGTTTGCACCAAAATAACCTCCATTCATACAAGCTAATACTCTACCAGTTTCATCACGATTAAAATCGCTTAGTTTCTTTGCAGTTGCAGAAAGAACTGGTTTAAATTCTATTAAAGGACTTTTAGGATTGAATGCTAAACAAAACATTTTAGTTTTTCTTCCAGAATAAATACTATCAAAAAAATATAATTCAACTCCATCCGGAAAACCAGCTGTGATCAAAGTACTCAGTTTCCATCCACTTGGCAAGCTTAATAATTTTGCTACTGGAATTGTTGCTATCGGAGGAACTACTGGAGGAATAACTGCTGAAGGTGACGAACTTTTAGAACATCCAATAATTAATAAAATGGATAATACAAGAAAATGCAATTTGAAAATATTTTTTTTCATACTTAGATTTTAATACTCAATAACGAGTAAGTAATTGGGGTTTAATTGATGTTTTTTAAGTAATGAAATCCATTCATTTTGAATGCTCATTATTCTTTTTCCATTATCGTCCCAAATTTCGGGACTACACAAACAACCTAATGAAGGTGTACATGGGAAATAGGTAGTTGATTTATAAAAATCTGTTGGTATTGTTGTACCATGAGCAATAATTTCAGTTCTTCCAATTTTGCCCGCTTCATAAGACTGCCAGAGGTTATTTTTATCGGCTAACGATCCTAGTAGTTTCTTGTATTCTTGTTCTACATTTCGGGTTTCAAAAAAATTATTTTTGCCATCTTTTTCAAAAGGCATCAGCATTTGTAAATTAGTAGTAGGACCAATCCAGTTATTGTTAGAAGAATCAAAACCAGTTAATTTATATAAACCTTGTGGGGTATTACCATTGGTTAAATAATAAGGCATGTTAGTAATTGAACGAGCTAATTGTTGAAATTGATAGGGCTTATTATATTTATCAGACAACCATTTGCCATTATTTAACCGAATCATCAAATACCCAGGTATATTTCTATCTGCATATTGAAAACTTACAATTACAGCTTGATTGGGCAAAAAAGAGTGTTTTAAAAAAATATTACTAGTTAATAATTTGGCAGCTATTTTTTGTTGATGTTGCAACTCAAATAATCTATAATAGTTTGAAACTTTAAAAGAATCATTTTGAAAAAATGAAGTATCTAATTTATCAAATGATATATATTCTAGTGCTAAAGCTTTTATTTTATCGGTTTTTAAATAGCTCCAATTTTTCTTAACCATGTCAGCATATTTTCCAGGATAGATTGTATATAAATATTCTAATAATATCCATTGCATTGATGCATTAACAAATTGCAATTGAGATATCCAGCTTGGTATTTTAATTTCAACATTATTGTTTTGGTACAACATCAATTCCATAGCCCAAAATGCCCCTTTATATTGTATGTAATTTTTCTCGACAAATGGCAATTCAATAGTTGAATTAATTATTTGAATAAGTTCTTTTTTAACTTTTTCTCTATTATTCTTTGATGCGAACTCGAATATTTTCGAATCTGATTGAGCTGAAACATTCAACAGCATAAAAAAAATAATTCCAGTGAAAAATGCTTTCATTGTTACATATTATTTTTTGTATAAAGGATCTATAAAATCCTTTAATGATTCATAATAAAACAACACTTCACCTTTGTATCCGTACTTTCTATTTAACGCTAGCATTTGGCTTAGCATTTGTCTGTCTACTCTATATCCATCTCCCAAAGAAGTAAGTATACCTGGAAAAACCTTATATTTTAATTCTTTTGGTATTTGTTGAGAAAGCTCTTTTAAAATTTTTTCGTATGCATCTATTTTATAGCGATACAATTGTGGAATAATTAAATCGGCATATCCATCATTGATCCATTTTGGCCAATCTTGCAAGTATTGTTCTTTACTCCAAGGATAAATACTTGGAGCCCAAGTAACCAAGCAATTTGCCCTTTCTTTTTTTACACTACGATACAACATCTTTCCAAAAGCACTAATCTTATCTGATTTCCATTGAATAAATGCTGTGTCCTTAGGATTCGATGGAGGCATATTCCCCTTAAATTCTTTTTTATACATAGCAATACTACAATCATCATATCCACCTTCACCTGGCATTGCAGGTAATCGATCATCGCCCTGCACTCCATCAACTTGATAATTCCTAACTACTTCCAACATTAATTTTTGCAAAAAAGATTGCACTTCTGGATTCATTGCATTCCACCAAAAAAAACCATTTTTCTGCAGTAACTCTCCTTTACTATTTCTTCCTGCCCAAGATGGATATTTTGCCAACCAACCATTGGTAGAACTATCTTTATAAGCATACGCAGCACCAAATTCGAACCAAGCATGCACTCTTAATCCTTCTTTATGACCTTCGGTAACAAATGTTTTTAAAGGATCAAATCCATTGTAATAAGGAGCTTGACCAATGCCAATATATTTTTTTACAACTTCACTTGGGTACATTGTTACACCACCATTCCAAACAACAACAAAAATATCGGTTAGACCATTTCGTTTACAATTTAAAACAGCTTCTCTTACATTTTCGGGAGATTGCATAGCTGTACTTGCTACATTAGTAATCCATGTGCCGCGTACAACAGTCTGATTATTTAATTGAGAAAAAACTAATGAATTAATTAAAACTGCAATAAAAAGGAAGCATATTTTTTTCATAATACTATTGATTATTTTTATACTCTATATATCTATTGAACAAATGATGCGCTTGGATATAAGCAGATTGAGGACTCATAAAGTGACTAAACTCAAAAGTTATTGCTTTATCATATCCAGCTTTTTTAGCAGCATCTAATTTGAGTTTCAACTTATCAAATTTTATTGGAAAGAATTTAATCGGCATATCTCTATCGAATGATTCAGCATTAGTCCAACATTGTAAATTATACTTATCAGCCAATTTTTTATTAACACTAAAGAACTGTTCTAATTCATGATAATCTACATGACCATCCTGAAAAGCAACAGCATCTATAGATTGGTGAATACCATCAAATATTTCATTCCATTCATTTTCGTGTTCAATAACAGAAATGGCTTGGTCTTTTGAAAGTGTTCCTGAAGACGCCAGTACCGCTTTTTTTCCATCTATCCAAGGAGAAATTAATACTGGCAATTGATTACTAATTTGTTTACACATATTACCCAAGGTGCTGAATGCTTCAATTGCACCTTTGGTTTTTCTGCTAATTTCGGTACTTATATACCAACCTTTAAAAGCTTTTCTGTGACCATACATTTTCCATACTTCATCAATCACAAATTTATTAGCATCAATCTCTACGGTTAAATCTCCTGTATCCCAATATTTTCCACTATCATATAAGCCAAAATAAAAGTTCATTCCATATTTTTCTGCAAGCATTAAATACAAATCAAGTAAATCTAATGGTGGCTTATAACATCCATGCTGGTTAATTAAATATTTTGAGGGATAGGTAATAAATCTTCTGTACCCGCTTCTAATTAAAATCACTGTATCAATACCAGCGGCTTTCATATGCTGAAAATCGTTTTCCCATTCTAGAGGGCCCCAGTTTTGATGTGGAATATCGTGACTAATTTCATCTATAAATGTTCCAGTAATTAACATACACTATATAAGTTTCTTTTTTAGCAAAGTGGCTTTCCATAATTGATACCCTTCGCCATTTAAATGTAATCCATCATAGGTGTACCGCTTATTTAACTTGCCATTTTCATCTTTAAATAAACTGTATAAATCTACAAAAACAAACTGATTATTTGTACAAAAGAGGGATAGCTCATTATTTAACCAAATAATATGATCATCTTTATTTTGATAGCCCATAAATTCAGTAAAATTGTTATTGGTTGGCAATATAGATTGTATAATCAACTTTGTATTTGGTGAATACTGTTTTAATTGATTTGCAATTCGTTGGATATTTTTTAAAATAATAGCATCAGGCGTTTTTTTTGCAAGGTCATTAATTCCAATCATTAAAAAAACCTTTGCGGGTTTTAATGTAATTGTTTCATCTAAGCGAGCCAATACCCCAAAAGTATTGTCTGTACTAATTCCTCTGTTCTTGATTGTTTTGTAGCCGAATAATTCCGACCATTCACCAATATCAGTTATACTATCTCCTAAAAAAATAATACTGCCAATAGATTTTGGCATTAATTTAAATTGAGTAACTTTTTGTAAGTAATAAGACGATATATAATTAGAATCATACTTTACTTGAGCATTCACTTTGAATGTAATTGATAAAAAAACAATATAATATGATAATAAGTTAAACTTCATCTTAAAAATAAAAATCTTAATTAACAGTTTCGGATTCAATTGCTTCTGTCTTTTCCAAAGGCACCAACCAAGTAATAATGAATGCCGGAATAGTTGAAATTAATACCCAAATATAAAATTCCTTATATCCTAAATAGTCGCTTACAAAACCACTAATCATAGAAGGTATCATAAATCCAAGATTCATTAACCCACTTCCAAAAGCATAGTGCGCCATTTTATATTTTCCTGGTGCAATGTTTTGCATAATAAACAATATCAATCCTACAAATCCAAAACCGTATCCAAAATATTCTATTGCAACTGCAGATCCAATAACATAAAGGTTTACAGGCATAGTAATTGCTAAAAAAGCATAAGCAATAAATGGCACATTAAAGAACGCGCAAAGCATCATTAAAGTCTTTCTATTTAATCCTTTTTTAGAAACAAAATAACCTGCGGTAATAGAGCCCAATACAAATGCAACTGCACCGAACACACCGTATAATATTCCAATTTGAGAAGTATCTAAACCCAACCCTCCATCGGCTCTTGCTGCTTTAAAAAATAATGGAGTAATTTTTATTGCCTGACCTTCTGCAAAACGGTAAAACACAATAAAACATAGGCTGTACCAAATATTTTTCTTTTGGAAAAAAGTGATAATTACATCTTTTAAAGTATCAAACCCATCTTTAACAGAATGAACATTTTTAGCAACTCCACCAGAAGGCAACATTTTCATATTATATAAACCCATCAAAATCATGATAATCCCATAGATTACCATTACAGTCATCCAAGCATTTGCAATTCCATATTTTTTTTCTAACTCACCAGCTAAATAAACTAAAGCACCTCCAGAAAGTACTTTTGCAACATTATAAAATGCACCTTGCCAGCCAACATATTTTGCTTGCAACTTAGGAGTTAACTCGTTTAAATAAACTCCATCTGCGGCTGTGTCGTGAGTTGCTCCACTAAAGGCAATGATTGCAAAAACTCCAATTGATAAACTAAAAAAATGATCGGAATGTAGTGTTAATGCCACCAAGCCAAACAAACAACCAGTAAAAATTTGTGTAGTGTAAACAAAGAATTTTTTGGTTTTAAACATTTCTAAAAATGGCCCCCATAAAGGTTTAATGGTCCACGGAAGCATTATTAAAGACGTCCAAAATGCTATTTGGGAGTCAGAAATGCCCATGTTTTTATACATTATGGCACTGGCCGTGGCTAATGCTACAAATGGTAAACCCATTGCAAACCATGTAGAAGGTATCCAATAAATGGGCGACCTTTGATTATTTAAATTTGTTGGCAAAATCGTTTGATTTATTACTAAAAAGTAGATTTTTCAGCATTTAATTAAATAATTTATTAACTTAGGGTGAATTTATAATTTTTTTAATTAAGTTCGATAAATAATTCATAAAAAGTGAAAAATTACATTACTCTTCCTTTTAACCTAATTCCAATTTTAAGTAAATCTCTAATAATTGGCTTATTATTCATTAGTTTTTTGAGTTGTTCAAAAGGTGGTGGATCTACACCAACCCCTCCACCTCAAGTTACCCCGCTTATACCAGCTTGGGACCCGAATGCAATGAGAGGTGCCTGGATAACTACTGCAGCAAGCACAGCTTTAGATAGTAGGGCCAATGTAAAAACAATGGTAACTACTTGTAAAACCAATAATATCAACAATATTTTTGTAGTTGTATATAATAACGGAAGAACCATTCATCCAAGTGCTGTTATGCAAAACACAATTGGTATTAGGCAGTTAGAAAGATATGCGGGAAGAGATCCGTTACAAGAATGCATAGATGAAGCAAAACTAGTTGGTATAAAAGTGCATGCTTGGTTTGAATACGGATTTTCCTCTTCCTTTTCTGCCAATGGTGGTGCAATTGTGGCTGCAAAACCTAGTTGGGCTGCGAGAGACCAAAATAATCAGTTAGTAATTAAAAATGGTTTCGATTGGTTAAATGGAATTCATCCTGAAGTACAACAATACATGATTGACCTTTTTAAAGAAGTAGTAACTAACTATCAAATAGATGGTGTACAAGGTGATGATCGTTTACCTGCAATGCCAACAAATGGTGGATACGATGTATTTACTACTGCATTATATAGATCAGAAAATGGTGGTGCAAATCCACCTTCGAATATAGCAGATGCTGGTTGGATAAGATGGAGAGCTAATAAACTCAATGCATTTGTAAAAAGATTGCGTACAGAAGTGAAAACAATTAAACCAGCAATTCAATTTACAATGTCTCCAAGCCCCTATCCATTTAGTTTAAATGAATATTTACAAGATTGGCCAACATGGGTAGATAGTAGTTGGGTAGATGCAGTTATGCCTCAATGTTATAGATATTCAATAAATGATTACAACAATGTATTAAATCAGCAGAAAACTTTTTACAAAAACCCAGCAGTGCTTTTTTATCCCGGCGTATTAGTTAAATCTGGTTCAACTATTCAGAGTGATGGATTAATGTCGCAATTCATACAAAGCAATAGAAACAATGGTTTTAAAGGCGAAGTCTTTTTCTTTTATGAAGGCGTAAAAGATAAAACCAGCTGGTTTCAGGGATTGTATCCTTATATAAAATAATACAATGAACAATTTTAAGTTTGTAGTTTGTCTAGCATTTTTTACAAATGCTGTAGTTACAGTTCATTCTCAAAAATTGACAAAATATGTTGACCCATTTTTAGGAACTGGGGGGCATGGTCATGTGTATCCAGGAGCAACTGTTCCGTTTGGAATGGTGCAATTGAGTCCAGATAATGGAGATGACGGTTGGGATTGGTGCAGTGGCTACCATTACAGCAGCAAAACAATTGCAGGATTTAGTCATATGCATTTAAGCGGCACAGGTATTGGAGATTGGTGCGATATATCAGTGCTTCCGTTAACAGATACTTTTTCTATTAGAAAAGAAAAAAATAAGATCCCTTTCTCGCATGCTTCAGAAAAAGCATTTCCAGGTTATTACAAAGTTGATTTAGAAAATAAAATAAAATGCGAATTAACTGCTTCAAAAAGAACGGGATTTCATAGATATACTTTTCCCGAAAAAAATGCTTGGTTACAATTTGATATAGGATTTCAAATTAACTGGGATCAATCAACTGATGGAATGCTTCAATTGTTGGATGACTATACATTAGTTGGATATAGATATAGTACAGGATGGGCAAAGGGACAAAAGGTTTATTTTGCTGCAAAGTTTAATGCTCCTGTAAAGCAATTATTATTTGTTAATGATTCTATTACCAATGGCAAAAAAGCTATAGGGAAAAAAGTAAAAGCATTACTACAATTTACAACGACAAATAGTATCGAAGTTAAAGTATCATTAAGCACTGTTAGTACTCAAAAAGCAATAACAGAACTAGCGATTGAGTCTACTGCTACCTTTGACCAAACAGTAAATAAAGCTGGAATGCTATGGGAGAAAGAATTACAAAAAATAAAGATCAATACCAACGATATTGATTTTGCTACAAAATTTTATACTTCTTTGTACAGAACCAATTTAGCGCCTGTTGTAAGCAATGATGAAGATGGTGAATATCAAACACATGATAATAAAAAGAAAAGTTTTATTACTGGAAAAGACAAATACACCGTATTTTCTCAATGGGATGTTTTTCGTGCATTGAATCCATTATTTACTATCACTCAAAAAGATCGATTGCCCGACATGATTAATAGCATGTTGCAATTATATGATGATAATGGGTTATTACCTGTATGGGATTTAAGCACTTGGGAAGCCAATACAATGACAGGGTATCATAGTGTTCCGATAATTGCAGATGCTATGCTAAAAGGCATCACAGGCTTTAATTACAAAAAAGCATTTGAAGCAATGAAAAAATCGGCAAACCAAAATCAAAGAGGTACTTCCGATTATATAAAATATGGCTACGTACCACAGGATAAACACGGATGGAGCGTTACGATGACTTTGGAATATGCATTTGACGATTGGTGTATTGCTCAAGTTGCAAAAAAATTGAACAATGAGGCCGACTATCAATTGTTTATGAAAAGAGCAAATAGTTATAAGCAATTATTTGACACGTCAACAGGATTTATGAGGGCAAAAAATAGTAATGGGAAATTTATTGAACCCTTTGATCCATTATTATCGGAACATGGATTTGATGGACAATATATTGAAGGCACAGCATGGCAACATAGTTTTTTTGTTCCACATGATGTTGAGGGTTTAGCAAAATTGTATGGAGGAAAAGAAAAACTAGTGGATAAGCTCGACGCCCTTTTTGCTGCATCGTCTGAATTACATGGCGATAACACTTCTGCAGATGTTTCTGGACTAATAGGACAATATGCGCATGGCAATGAACCTAGTCACCATATTATTTATATGTACAGCTCTTTAGGCCATCCAAAAAAAGCAGCAAAATGGATAAAAGTTGTTAGTGATAGTATGTATAAAACAGGCCCAGATGGATTAACTGGCAACGACGATTGCGGACAAATGAGTGCCTGGTATATCTGGAGTTCATTAGGAATGTATCCAATGAACCCTGCATCTGGAAATTACGTTATTGGTTATCCATTGATTAAAAACGCAACAATATCACTACCTAACAATAAATTACTGAACATCAATACAAAATATTTATCTGGCAAGCTTTCTAAAAATTCATTTGTTAAAGAAGTTTACTTCAACAACAAAAAAGTAAATGCTTCATTTATAACTCACGAGCAATTAATGTTGGGAGGCAATCTAACGTATGTACTTAATTAATTTAGTTTAAGATTTCCAAGTCATTCCTTTTTTGGTGAATGGTATTGTAATCAAACAAACGATCATTGTAAAACTAAATCCTTTTAAAAAACCTAACAATGCATTACTATTCATAGCATCCCAATAAGTATTTATTCCGGTTAAATGCATGATAGGCATAAGTAATAAACTTCCAGAAACATAAGCCATCATTGGGTTTTGACCAGTTAGTACTAAAAAATGGTGTATTTTTTTACCTAATGGCAAAGTTTGCAAAGCAGCTAATATAATTAAACTATAAAATGCTAGTCCAACTGTTACAAAATAATAACTGTAAGTTGAAAAATCTTTTTTAATTCCACCTTCAAAAGCTTCAAAACTTAGACCGAGCAAAAGCGTAAATGTGCCAGCATAAAAAAACAATTCAACTATTTTTTTATTGTTTAGAATAATTTTATTGAATAAAATTTTGGCTAAAATCAACAATCCGATAGTAATAAAAAGATTCAGTACTAATTGGCGACTTAATAGAAAAATTACGTTACAGAGAACAACAGAAAGCAATACCACTGCAAATAATTTAAAGTAATTGTTGTTTCTAAAATCTTCTGATTTAACATCTTTGTATTTTAATAGCAAATCACCAGCAATTGTTCCAGGGATTAAAATAAACAAGTATTTTAAAAAATAAAATTTATATATAGCTGATTCAGGCGTTAGATTATACAGCAATGCATTCCAGCTTTCAGGAATTTTAGAGCCGAGAAAAATGGCCATTATAAATGGAAGAATACCTATTCTTAGTAAAAGGTTGTTTCGTGTAATCCACCAGATAATTGTTCCAAATAAAGCCATATTGGCCAATACAATAATGATGATATCGCTTTTGCCAATTTTAAAACCTTCTCCATTATTTAATGGAAGCCATATTAAACATCCAACTCCAGTAAGCATTGCAGCAAGATTAATTATTGTTTCGATTTTTTTATTAACGAAATAAGTAAACTTACTAAAGGCAAAAAACAAAAGAAGCCAACCTGCCAATGTTAAAAAATAGGTAGCATTATTCGGTTTAGCATTAATATGTTGAGATTTAAAGTGTTCTAGAAACAAAGCGAAAAAAACTAGTAAAGCAAAACGTCTGAACGCAGAAATAACAACTTGCTTGTATGAGTTATTCATTACAAATTTATTCATTGCTATAGGAATGGCTGCTCCCATACAAAAAATAAAAAACGGAAACACCAAGTCAACCCAGGTTATGCCAGGCAAGTTTGGATTAAATTGATGTGTTGGAGGCGGTACCTGCGCATGAAACATCCAAGCAGGCAATGAAGGGCCATACGCAATAGAACCAGAGAGGATCATCGTAAAAATTGCATACCCACGTAATGCATCTAAATTATAAAAGCGATTTTGCATATTGTAAATTTAAAAAAAAGCAGGCCATTATAAAAATAATGCCTGCTTTATCATGCTTAAAACTAAACTAACTTTGAAAATTACCAGCCTGTATTTTGTACAAGTTTTGGGTTATTGTCAATTTCCGATTGAGGAATTGGCCATAATCTATATTTTATGTTTGAATTGTTTCTTGTTTGTCCTCTAAATCTAATTCTATCATTAATGCTAGATGTATATGTAGGAACATTATCATCATCAAATGTAGGAATTGCAGGTACTACAGCAGGGTTTAATGCTGCACCAACAACAGGAAAACTATTGGCTTTAGCATATATATCCCATCTTCTTAAATCAAATAAACGCAAACCTTCACTAGCAAACTCAACTGCTCTTTCTCTTCTAATAACTGAGCGCATTGCGGTTTGACTTCCAAGTGCAATAGCAGGTTGGCCAGCACGAGTTCTTACTAAATTTATAGCAGTAGTTACAGTTGCATCTAATTCATTCAATTCAATTTTTGCTTCAGCATAAGTTTGTAATATATCTGCATAACGCATTAAAATGAATCCAACTTTTGATTCAAAAGTATATTGAGTGGTATCATTGTATTTATTCCAAACATAACCTACTCCTCCAATTGAACCAGTTGCACTAACCTGCCATTGAATACCTGCTGCTTGAGCACCAATCCAATCATTATTGGTAGTAACATTATCATAAACACCCGTATTCCAATTGAACTTTCTGCGTATATTAGCATATACATTAAAAATGGTTCTCTCCCTTAAATTATTGTAAGGAAGCGCTGCTGTTCTTGAAGCAAAATGCACCATTGTATCTCCAATCATATATACACTCCATCTTAAACGATTATCACGATTAAGACGAGGTGTAGCCGGATTATAAACAGCAGAAGCATCAATACGTTGACCGTCTCTTCCTTCAAATTGATCAACCAATTGTTGAGAAGGGAAGTGACTGCTTTGAGAGTTAGTAACCTGACGAGGAACGCCTAAAATAGGTCCCCAGTTTTCAGGAAAAGCTACATCCAAAGGATATGTTTGAATGAATAAAATTTCTCTTCCAGCGTTTCCATTTTGTCCGGCT
>Ga0209490_10003374_pt1 | contig 14903 bp, 8 predicted proteins | sample MAT06_FD_187209 | JGI IMG/M metagenome (GOLD analysis project Ga0209490, IMG submission 187209) | Freshwater microbial communities from Lake Fryxell liftoff mats and glacier meltwater in Antarctica - MAT-06 (SPAdes) (version 2) | ecosystem: Environmental > Aquatic > Freshwater > Ice > Liftoff...
AGCTCGTGCAGCGGGAGCAACAGGCACAACCGGGGCATTACCGGTAGGAGCGCCAGGCGTTGGAGCTGGATTCTCTTCCGGAACCACTTCTCGGTTGATTTCACCGCTGCCAACTTGCTCATCAATGGCACCGTATTCGCCTTGCTCCATCAATTGCTTGATGCGCTCGTCCAGACCTCCGCGTTCGCGCTCCAGCGCGCGCATGGCGTCAATGGTGGCCTTGTCGTAGTTGACGGTGGTGCCGGGAACCTGGCCCAGGATGCGGAACTCGGTGCGGCGATTGATCTGGTGCTCTTCCTCCGAGCAATTGGCACCGTCCGGGCACTTGTTCAGCAGTTTGGTTTCGCCATAGCCTCTAGCCACCAAACGGTTGGTGGGCACCTGCTTGCTGCTGACCAGGTAACGCACCACCGATTCGGCACGGCGCTGGCTCAGGTCAACGTTGTAGGGGTTGCTGCCCCGGCTGTCGGTGTGCGAGCTGATCTCAATTTGAATGGTCGGGTAGGCCATCAGGATGGCGTACAGCGAATCCAGACCCTTTTTTGACTCTGGACGAAGGTCGGCCTTGTCCAACTCGTAGTAGATGTCCTTGATGGTGATGGAGCGAGTGGTATCAATGGGCTCCAGGTAAAGGTCAACGTACAGGGTGTCTGAGGTGAGCAAGCCTTTGGTGGATGTCGTGGCCCGGTCACCTGAGTAACCCGCCTTGTTGGCGCGGAGCTCAAAATTGTCCTGCAGGGTTCCCAGGAAAAAATCGTAGGGCACTTGCGTGGCGGAAACTGTGGAGTCCATGCGGGGCTGCTCCGTGCGGCTGAGCTGAACAAAGGCACCTTCAATCGGGGTCGGCTTTGCGGCTCCTTTGACATACACTTGGCCCATGATCGTAAATTGGGGTGGGAAGATGTATTCAAACGAGAAAATGTCATCGCAGCAGAAGGCATTCTTCAACGAGATGGAGCCTTCGCGGTTGCTCACCAAAAAACCAGTTTCACCGTTTTGGGCCGTGACAAAGTAGAAATCGTCCACGTTGGAGTTGATCGGATAACCGGCGTTCAGCGGGGTTTTCCAGGTCTTCTCGCGGCCTTCGATTTTAAACACGTCCAGGCCGCCAATGTTGATGTGGCCATTCGAACTGAAAAACAACAATTGTTCTTTGGCGCTCCAAAACGGGGTGACTTCGTCGCCATCAGTATTGATTTTCGGTCCGCAGTTGCGGGCTTCGCTGTGGGTTTTGCCGTCGCCGGTTACCTCTGCGTACCAGAGGTCCATGCCTCCGCGACCACCGGGGCGGTCAGAAACAAAGTACAGGTATTCTTTGCCTTTGAGCGTGGCTAAGGCTGGGTGCGTGGCCGTGTAACCGGACTCGCTGATTTCACTCACTTTCTTGGATTTGCTCCAGCCGTTGTTAGCGTATTCGGCCATGTAGACTTCGCAAATCATTTTGGAGACGTCTTCTGCGGGGTTGCACACCGTGAAGTACATGCGCTTGCCGTCTTCGCTCAGGCTGCCGTTGCCGACGTGCCCTTGCAGATCATTGAGGGCATTGTCGTATTCGCGGCCTTCTGACCACACATCACCGCTGCGGCGCGAAGTGTAAAACTTGGACCGCATGGTGCTTTTCTTGTTGGCCCCCATAATCACGACGGAGTCGGTGCGTAAGCTCGCGTAAATCAACTCATCGTCGTTGACGGGGAAGGGCGAAAATTCCGTATAGGCGGCGTTTATATTAGAGCCCATCGGAGAGATTTCCATCTCCAGGGGTTCTGCAACAATCAGCTTGGCCAATTCGCATCCTTTGGCTTCGTTTTTGGCCCGGCGCTTCATTTCAGCGGCTTCTGCGCCGCGCACAGCGGTGCTCTTGCGAAACTCTTCAAACTCCCGCAGCGCTTCGTCGTAGCGGCCGTTGAGCTTCAGGCACAGCGCGTAATAGTACTGGGCATCGGGGTAAGCGCCCGGGGATTCATCCCAGACTTTCTTGTACCAGGTTACCGCTGCAGGGTAGTCCCGGCTTTTGAAAAACGCGTCGGCAATTTGCCAGGCCAAGGCAGGAGTTGGTTTGTCCTGGTACAATTCCTGGAACAAATCGTTGGCGTTGTAATAGCTGCCTGACTCCATCAGGGCCTCAGCCAGTTCTTTCTTTTTGGCGTCGCTGAGGGGTTTTTCCCCTTTTTGCGCAAAGAGAGCCTGGCTGCAGAAACTGAGAAGGGCGAAGAAAATGATGGAAACTCTCATAGGAGGATTGAATGCTTTTCGGGTTGGTCGTTCAGCGAAGCTGGAAAAATCCGGGCTAACTGAAAAAACGGGAGAATGGGTTCCGGAATCAATAGCGAGGGCAAGGCATCACGTACTCCTTGGGTACCATGGGTACGGCGCAACCGCGGTAAATAAGGCTGAGTTCAAAGCCACCCACACCGCCGTTGACTGCGTTGGTCAGCGAGGAAGTCGTGATGTCGTAGCTAAAACCAAAGCGGAAGTTTTGGTACTCCATCGCAATTTGGGCAATGACGGCATCATCAAAGCGGTAATGGGCACCCACGCTGGCAGTACCCTGGAATGTACCCGTGTTGATCATGTAGCCGAAATCTGCCCCGGCAACGGTTTCCGAAGCCTTGCTCTGGCTCATGTACAGCACAGAAGGCATGGCACTGAATTTGTCGTTAATCATGTAGATGGCCCGGCCGTGGCCGAGATACCGCATGCCCAACTGGTTGTCAACGCTGGTCACCAGGAAATTTTCCGTTGGGGTGGTCAGGTGAAAAATGGTACCGCCGGCCTCGTAGACCAGGTCGCCATCCAGGGCTGAAGACTTGAACATCAACCCGAGGTCCAGGTTGAAATTGCCGATGGAGCTGCCGTCGGCGAAGTTTTCGCCGCTGCTTTGGGTCGGGTCAAAACCGTCGCCGGTCCACTGACTGCCCCAGATGAGCTGGCTTTGATCCAGGCGCTTCTGCATGAAGCCTACGCCCAGACCCAGCGAAAGTCGGTGTTGCGCATCAGCCCCAAAGGCCTTGTGGTAGGCCCCCGTCAGGACAGCCTGGAAATTGCTCATGATGCCGGAGCCAGAGCGGTCGTTAAACAGGTAAACGCCGACGCCGATCTGGTCATTTTCTTCAAAGCCCTTCACGGAGCGAAGGGGCATGTCGTAAAAACCGGAATAGGTGACAAAAGGTGATGCTACGCTGGCCCACTGGTTGCGGTAATTGATTCCTGCGCGAAAATCGCAGTTGAAATTACCGGTCTGAGCCGGGTTCAGCGTCAACGGTGAAGCGTTGTACTGGCTGAAGTGGATGTCCTGAGCGCTGGCCGGAAGGGCGAGCAGCAGGCAAATCGAGGCAGTAAGGGACGAGCGCAAGAGAAGGTTGAAATGCTTCATGGTGAAGGTGAGTGTCAATTATCGCAGCAGCGTTATGGTTCCTGTCAGCGTGAAGGGTTCGCCCCGCCGATCGGTACCGACAAATATATAGACATAGGACCCGATTTCCTGATCCTTGCCAAGATAGGTTCCATCCCAGCCCTGGTTTACGTCCTGGGAAAGGAAAATAGTCTCTCCCCAGCGGTTCATGATGCGGAAATCCGCCTCGGTTCCCTCATAATCGCGCACTACTACTGGCCGCAGCAGGTCGTGGAGGCCATCGCCGTTGGGAGTGAATGCGTTGGGAATGATCACGGTTGGGGGTTCGATGACCAAAATCCGGACGGAGTCAGCCGTTACACAGCCCGCAGGCGAAGTAGCGGTCAGCACGTACCAGGTGGTTAATTCCGGTGTGGCGATGGGCGTCAGCGTGAGCGGATCGTCCAGCGTTTCCTCCGGCGACCAAATGTAACTGTTCGTAGCCGAACCATTCAAACCAACGCTTTGGCCAAGGTCAATAATCGTCTGATCGCCCGCCTCAACCGTTGGGAAAACGTCCACGATCACCAAAACCTGCAAAGTATCGGAGCAGCCGTAAATGTCCTGCACCAACACGTCGTACAGTTGGCCAGCCTCGAGGGTAACAAAAGGGTCGCCCACAAATGGAGAAGACAATCCGGTGGAAGGGGTCCAGGTATACGTCACGCCTCCGGTGACCAGCAACTGCACTGGTTCCCCGGGACAAATAAACGGTTCGGCCGGATCAGCCACGCCCGTTGGCAGTGGGCGTACGGTAACGTTAACCGCGTCCTCATCCAGGCAACCGTTGGCATCCGTAACCGTCAGGGTATAGCTCAGGTCCGAAAGCGTGGACGTGGTTGCATTCGGCAGCGTAGGGTCATCCAGGGCGATAGCTGGTTGCCAGAGGTAAGTGAAGCCACCACTGCCCTCCAACGCCACGCTTGACCCGACGCAGAGGTCTATGTCTGCTCCGGCATTGGCCACCGGGGGAAGGGCCACTTCGACAAACACAGAATCACTGCGCTGGCAAGCACCCACTTCGGTATTTACCACGTACCAGGCGCTTAAATCCGGGTAAATCAGGGTGGAATCGCCGATATAGCCCGGCCAGAGACCCACGGATTCCCAGGTGTAAATAATGCCCCCGACGGCGCTGAGCAGCACGGTATCGCCTGGACAAACTACCTCGTCGGGCAGCGCACTGGCAACCAGATCAATGCCGTCCTGAATAATCAACACGGCGCTGTCGCGGGGCAAGCCAAAGCAGGGATCCAGCAGGTAAATCACCACGGTTTCTGAGCCTTCGGGAAGGGCATCCAGGATAGGGAGAATGTACAAGTCGTAATCCGCCACGCCCGGCAAAAGGGTAATGCTGTCGGCCACAGCGGCATAGTCTATGCCATTGGTGGCGGTGCCGCCGATGCCGAAATGGAGCACCGTTGTATCCAGCGGAATGGGCACCGGAGTGAAGGTGAAAATGCCATCCACGCAGCCTTCTATCGCATTTTCAAAGCCAAAGCCAACAGAGGTTCGCGAACTTAACTCAACGCCCGTGCTGGACAGGCTTCCGGCCTCAATAAACACGCCAGAGTCCAGGATGCCGTCAAATTCGTCGGCTACCGCCAGTTTCAGGTGGTAGGTTTCACAAGGAGTAACCACGGCCCGGGCCTCCAGAACCACGGTCATGCCATCGTACTGAATGTAGCCTGGATCCGTAGAATAAGGCGCGCTGAAACCGTCGCCATTATTAACGTAATAGGCGGAAAAGGAAAAGGGATTTACGTTATTAATGGTAACTGGTATTACAGTACCGGGAATGATCGCCATGTTTTGTGGCACCGGAATGCCCGGACCGGAAATCCAGAAAGCAAAAACATCGTTATATGAACTTCCGACAAATTCCAAGTATTCCTCAGAGCCGAAGATGTAGTTGAAGGTTAAGGTATCGGAGGTGACCTCCACGTCAAACTCCAACACACAGGCATCATTGGTGGAAGAAACCCCAGGGAGCATGTCCAAATCCGAATCCCCCGGCCAGAACATGTCAGTCCCTGCACTCCCCGCATCATTCGGGCCAATGGCTGTGGCTATCAGCCCACTGGCCAGAATAATTCCGCTGTCCAATGGCAGAAACGATCCCGTACCGTTAAAAGCCCCGTAGGCCAGGGCCGGGCAATCCAAAACCACTCCGGAAATCGTCACACCAGATCCTGCCAGCGATTCAGCCAACGCCACCGCGCTAAGCGATGCGTCAACCATTAATTGGGCGCGAACAATGCCCGGAATGCCGAGCATGCCGGGCAACATAAAAAAAGAAAGTAAAAAACGAAGCGATAAATTCATGGTGTATAGCGTAGGCCGTAAAAATTGAGCCAAAACTTGAACCGATAATCGAGCGAAGTGTGTTGGAAATGCGAAGAAAAAAGCGGCTCAAATCGGGCTAAAGGAGAGGAGGCTTTTGCTTAGGTGAAGGTTTAAAAGCGGCGGGATGTCCTGCCTTGGCAGGGTAACCCGAATAAAGATAGGAAAATGCTTTGCCCTGACCAAACCCCGAAACGGATGATTTCAGGCCATTTTCAAGGCAAAGGTGCACCGGGTAATTCATCGAACCAGGTGAAGGGTTCCGTGGCGCTCAATCCCCATCCCATTAGGGTCCAGGCCTAGGAAATGGAACACGTAAGTGCCTGTTTCCTGGGCATTTCCCCGATACGTGCCATCCCAGCCCGATTCCGGGCTGTTAGACTCGAATACGATCTCTCCCCAGCGGTTGTAAATCCGGTAAGCCTCAACCGCCACCGGACCCCTTACTACCACCGAAAAAAAGTCGTTCAGCCCATCTCCGTTGGGCGAAAAGGCATTGGGAAACTCTACAATCGGGTCAAAAATGACCGTCAGCAATACCGAATCCACCGATTGGCAGCCAATGGCCGATGTCGAAGTCAGGTAGTACCAGGTGGTGTTGGTCGGCGAGGCCGTGGGCTCTGCAGCACTTGGGTCGCTCAGTCCTGTAGGAGGAATCCACTGGAGTTCGCCGCTGCCTGAACCGAGTAAGGTCACCGATTCGCCCAGATAAACCAGGGTATCCGGGCCAGCATCTACGCTGGGAAAGGGTTGCACTTCCACACTTGCGCTGGCTGTATCGCTACAACCGTTTGCGTCCGTAATGATGACGCTAAATGCGGCGGGTTCGCTGGCCGTATAACTGGGGAAGGGGCTCGCGGGATCGCTCAGCCCTTCCACCGGATTCCAGGCATACGATAAGCCACCACTGGCGCTAAATTGAACCACGGAACCTGGGCAAACCAACGTATCTGGCCCGGCTTGGACCGCAGGCAATGGGTTGACCGTGACCAACGCTTCATCGGTAGCGGTGCAGCCTCCCAGGTCGGTAATAGTCAAGGTATACACCGTGCTGGAGGCCGGGTTTGCGGCAGGATTAGCTTCGGCAGGATTGTCCAGGCCATCCACCGGCAACCAGGAATAACTCAGCCCGGTTCCGCTGCTGCTGCCCGACAGCGTGACCGATTCACCATAACATATTATTTTATCTGTTCCAGCGTCAGGCATCAGTTCATCGGCTACGGTCACCGTAATGGTTTCTGAATCCGTGCAGGTGCCCAGCGTGGTAGAAACCGTGTAGGTGGTTGTAGCATCCGGCGTAGCCGTAGGGTTTGCACTTAAAGGATCATCCAGGCTTTCAGCCGGGGTCCAACTGTAGGCAAGCCCTCCGCTGGCAGGCAATACCAGACTGGCTCCCGGGCAGATGACCGTATCCTCCGGAACCAGAATGTCCAGGAGAATTTCATCCTGAATGCCCAGGGTAACGCTGTCAATGCGCGATCCGTCGCATTCGCTGAGCAGGTAAATGCTCACCGTCTCAATGCCCTCGGGCAAGGCGTCCAACAAGGGGGCAATGACCAAATCAGCAGAAGCCACCGAAGCCGGAATGGTCAGCGCAGTTGCAATGGCCGCGTAGTCCAGACCGTTTGTGGCGCTGCCGCCGATCTCGTAAGCCACCACCAAATCAACATCGGTCACCGCACTGCGGGTAAACGTGATGATGCCGTCCACACAACCTTCTATGGCATTTTCAAAACCAAAGCCTACGGAAGTGCTGGAACTCAAGCTCACGCCAAAAGAACTCAGCGAGCCCGCTTCAATGAACACCCCCGAATCCAGGATGCCATCAAATTCGTCGGCCACCACCAGTTTGAGGTGGTAAGTTTGGCAGGGAATGACCACCGCCCGAGCTTGCATAACTACGGTAGCCCCATCGTATTGGGGGTAGTTAGGGTTAACGGAATAAGGCGGTGAAAAACCATCGCCATTGTCTATGTAGTAAGCGGCAAATGATCCAGGATTGACATTATTGATGGTAACCGGCACAAGTGTTCCCGGAATAATGGCGATGTTGGAATCTCCGGAGATGCCCGGTCCGGAAATAAAAAAGCCGAAGGCATCGTTGTACGATGTTCCCACAAATTCCAGGTATTCTTCGGAGCCAAAAATGTAATTGAACGACAGCGTGTCGGCCAGCACTTCCACATCAAATTCCAGGGCACACGCATCATTGGTTGACGAAACGGAAGGCAAGGCGTTGAGGTCAGCATCGCCGGGCATAAACATATCCGTTCCTGCACCCCCGTCATTGTTAGGACCAACCGCGGTGGTGATCAGGCCACTGGTCAGGATGATGCCGCTGTCCAGCGGTAGAAAGGAGCCCGCAGATTGAAACGAGCCATATCCGCCCGCTCCACAATTTACCGTAGCACCAGAGACCAGCACCCCGGCTCCGGCCAGTTTCTGGGCCATTTCTTCGGCTGTTAATCCGTCGCTGACCAGCATTTGAGCGTGTGCAGAAAACCCACTTATTCCTAAAAGCGCGATAAATCCTATTAAATTAGCCTTAATCCGTATAAAGGAATGCATAGCTAAAAGTAGGGAAAATGTTTGCCGCTTGGAGCACCTTCGCGGCTGCAATTTGGGCGGGAATTGGGTTTCAAACCCCGAGATGCGCCGTTTGAGGTGCTGGAGAGTCGCTGAGGGGGGTGGGGGCGCATTTCCGCCTGCTTGCGGCGATTTGACCTATTTTTGGATCCCACAGCAATGCTGCTCCGGGCCGCAATAGCCTTTCGCCCGAGCTCCCTCAACCTTGGAAGATGTCCACAACCTATCAGAAATTACAGGCCAAGCTGGCCGAAGTTGCCGATTTAAACAATGCCGCCGCCGTTTTGGGCTGGGACCAGGAGGTCTACATGCCGCCTAAATCGGGTGAATTGCGGAGTCGCCAACTGGCTACACTCTCTGGCCTAGCCCATGAAATGTTTTCATCGGGCCAAATGGGCGACTTGCTCGAGCAACTGGATCAGGATGGCAGCCTGGACGAGGTTCAACAGTCCAACGTGCGCGAGTCGCTGCGCGATTACCGCAAATCGGCTTGCTACACGCGCGACTTCGTCGAAAAGCTAAGCGAGGCCCGGTCCGACGCGTTTTTGAAATGGCGGAAGGCGCGCGAAGCCAATGATTTCGGGCTGTTTCGCGCTTCGCTGGAGCACATGGTAGCGTTAAAGCGCGAAGAAGCATCGCTGCTGGACATTGGTGAGCATCCCTATGATGCGCTCATGGATACTTATGAGAAAGGTGCCAGGACGGCGGCGTTAAAGACCCTTTTTGACGATGTGCGCGGCCAGTTGGTCAGCTTTGTGCGGCAAATTGCCGAAAAGCCGCAGGTTCCGGATGCGTTTTTAACAGGTCATTTTCCGCGCGATAAGCAATGGCAATATGGCCTGGACATCTTGCGTAACATTGGTTATGATTTTGAAACCGGTCGCCAGGATGTTTCCGCGCACCCTTTTACCACCGCATTCGGATCGCGCGACGTGCGCATTACTACGCGCGTAGACGAAGCCAATTTCCGCGACATGCTTTGGAGTTGCATCCACGAGGGGGGCCATGCGCTTTACGAGCAAGGCCTTCCGCTGGAGCAATACGGCTTGCCTGCGGGCGAATCGGCCTCGCTGGGTATTCACGAAAGCCAGAGCCGCCTTTGGGAGAACAACGTCGGTCGGGCGATGCCCTTTTGGACCGCGCATTATCCAAGCCTGCAGCAGGTCTTTCCGGATGCCTTCCAATCCGTTTCGCCCCGCAACTTTTACCGCGCCATAAACCGGGTCCGGCCCTCGTTGATTCGCACGGAATCCGACGAGTTGACTTACCATTTCCACGTGATGGTCCGCTTTGAAATAGAAGTGGGCCTGATTGAAGGCAGCCTCCATGCCCGCGACTTGCGCGACATCTGGAACGATCGTTACAAAAGTTATCTCGGGTTAGACGTACCCGATGACAAGCGCGGCGTGTTGCAAGACATTCATTGGTCGCACGGCAGCATCGGCTATTTTCCCACCTACTCGTTGGGCAGTTTTTATGCGGCGCAATTTTACCAGCAAGCGGTAAAGGATCTGCCCGGTCTTGAAGATGAGTTGGCCCAGGGGCGCTCAGAGCGCCTGCTGCATTGGTTGCGCGAAAACGTACACGCGCACGGGCGGCGATACAGCTCAGAGCAACTCTGCGAACGCATCACCGGTGAGCCGCTCAAATTCCATTATTTCATGGAATACGCCAAGCGCAAGTACGGAGACATATATTCGTTGTAGGGCGGGGGTGGGTTTTGCGGGGTGTTCAAACCTGCATAGAATCCCTTATCGTCGCTCTGGCTTCAGAAACATTCCCCCGCGAGGATGCAGGGTAATGAGGTGTTCCAGCGCCGGCGGGTTTTGAGAAACCGTGCGGTAGCGCAGGCCTTGCATCAAAAGCGGCAGCAGCAGGTGCAATTCCATCCACGCAAAGTTGATGCCAATGCAAATTCTGGGACCTCCCCCAAAAGGAAAATATGCGTATTTGGGCAGGTCTTTGACACGGTCTTCGTCGTGGCGCTCGGGTTTAAAAGCCAAGGGATCAGGCCAGAATTCCGGGTTGCGCTGAATGCAGACCGTAGGCATGAGTACGCTGGTTCCCACCGGAATGTTGTATCCTGCAATTTGGTCATCGGCTATAGGTTCGCGACCCACAATCCACGCGGGTGGATAAAGCCGAAGGCTCTCGCGGGTCACCAGCCGGACATAGGGCAAGCCTGCAGGATCAGCCGCCTGCTCAGCCGAGTCAATTTCCGAACATAACTTTTGTTCTACTTGCGGATTAGTGGCCAAGGCGTACAAAGTCCAGGAGAGCGCATTGGCTGTGGTCTCGTGGCCTGCAATGAAAATGGTGGCGATTTCATCGCGGAGCTGCCGGTCACTCATGGTTTCACCGGTGTCGGCATCACGGGCTTCCAACAGCATGCTGAGCAGGTCGGTGCCCCGCTCACCACTGCGCCGCCGGTCGGCGATAATGGCGTTGATGGTTCTATCCAGTTCGGCCAGCGCCCTTCGCACTTTTAGGTTGGCAGGTGTGGGCACCTTCATGGGCAAGGTGAAGGGGTGCTGAATGCGGTGGTTAGCGTCGCGATTAGCCAATTCCAGCGATGCGGAGATCCGATCCAAATCGCCAGGTACCAGCATGCCCAACAAGCAGCGCGAAACGATGACCATGGTGAGCCGGCTCATCTCGGCACTGATGTTCAGGGTTTCCCCGCGATCGGCGGCCTGGCGAAACCGCTCTGCGCATCGCTTACCTTCTTCCACGATCACTTCCACAAACGTCAGGATGGCTTGTTTGTGAAAAGCCGGCTGCATCAACCTTCGCTGGCTCATCCAGAACTCCCCTTCGCTCGTGAGCAAACCATTGCCGAGCAGGGGCCGCAGCAAATCGTAGCCAAAGCTCTTGGTGTAGTTCTTGTTGTTTTCGGCCAGCACGTACTTGACCCATGCCGCATCCGTGACCAGCACCACTTTGCGCAGCCGCGACATCATGGTCCACACGGGTCCGTAGTCGGGGGAATAGCGGTTGATGTAAGCCACAGGATCGCGGCTGAATTCGTTCGCAGTGCCGGATAACCAGTTGCCTGGGGGGGCGGGGGGCATGCCGGGGGGAATGGTCAGGCGAAACACTGGCCTAATTTACAACATGCTCCGGTTATCCTAACCCTTTTTTAACCAGGGAAAAAGGACCTGCCTCCAGAACGGCCTCGGCATTTCTTCATCACCTGGATAGCCCAACTCCAGGTTTTCGGCATCGTAGGGTTGGTAAGCTGTGCCAAATACATAATCCCATACACTCAGCGAAAGGCCAAAATTGATGCCATAGCGGTACTGATCTGGCATAGCTTTTACATGGTGCCATTTGTGCATCTGGGGGTTGTTGAACAGGTATTTTAAGGGCCCGAGCGGCACCCGGATATTGGAATGATTAAAGTGCCCGATTCCGATGGCCACCAAGTGCACGAGTAAAAATTCCTGAATGCCAAAACCTATCATTCCTAATGGTATGTATTGAATGACCCTGTACACAACATTTTCCATCCAATGGTAGCGAAGGTGGGTGGCAAAGCCCAACTGTTTGGCGCTGTGGTGCACCTTGTGGAACTCCCACAAAAAGGGAACCCGGTGCAGCAGCCGGTGTGTATTCCACTGTAAAAAATCGCGGATGACAAACAACATAATCAATTGCGTCCAAGCGGGCAGCGTGTTAATTTGAATGGCCACCAGATTTTTCCAGCCAAACGCAAAGAGCAAAAACTGGTTAAAGGCCTCCACAAAAACCATAGAAACCGCATGGAAGCCAATCAGCGAAAACAAGAAGAAATTGAAAAACATATAGAAGGCATCAAGCCAAAAGTCGCGGGTCCAGGGGCCCTGCGCCTTGTTCCAGGGGCGAATCGCCTCCAGCATAAAAAAGAATAGGGAAAAACCGATCAGCCAATAGAAATAGTTATCCCAGGAAGGATGGGCAATCTCGTGGCCTAGATAACGCGCGTAACCCCGGTACGAATTTGCCAAAAGTTGTAGGTAGCGTTCCATAGGTTTTCCTATGTTCTATGCACTGCCCCGGTTGAGCCGCTGCTCCGGGTAGCGTTTGAGCCTGTTTTTCGCGTAGAGCACGAGGGCAATTCCCCCGAAAAAGAGCAGAATGGCTATAATTTCTGCCTGGGTCAAACCGCCCAGACCAGGGTAGGGGGTGTTGATCCGAATTTGCTCAATGGCAAAGCGCTCCGCTCCGTTGAACATGAGGTAAAAGCCAAAAAGCATGCCGGGAGCGGAGAGTCGGCGGCTGATCCAGATCAGAAAAGATACGATGAACACCACCATGATGATTTCGTAAACGGGCGTTGGAAAAACCGGCTGGATCAGGTACGGAGTCTCCAAAAAAGAACAGGCCAGCGCGTCCGGACCGGGCCCCGTTGGGCTGCACCAGCCGTTGACGTTGTTGGGATAATTAAACGCCCATAGCCAGTCGGGTGCCCAACTAAGCCAACCCGGTTTGGGGGCCAGGTTTACCACACCCCAGTCGCCGTCACCGCTGACCTGGCAGCCAATCCGGCCCACACCATACGCGGTAAACAAGCCAGGCGCAACGGCATCGCCGAGGTGAAAAAACGAAATTCCCTTGCGGGTTGCATACCAAATCACCGCCGGTCCACCCAGGAGCAGTCCGCCGTAAATGCTCAGGCCGCTGAAAAAATTAGCCCCGGGATTGGTCAAAAATTCCTCCCAGCCTCCGTTTTCAATCAGCACCATGACCCGTGCTCCAATGATGCCAAAAATGGCCGCTACCGTCACGATATCGCCGATGCGCTCGTGAGGCCACACCGCTGTTTCCTTCCAAACGGGCGGGTCTAATTGCTCCCGCTTTTTTTCCCAGTATTTCAATCCGCCCAAGAGCAGGGCTCCGATGATGCCCGCTACAGCACTGCCGTTTGCGGCAAAAAGAAATTGCTGTGGATCATCCGAAAACGTTTGCCAATCCATTACAATCGGCACCAGTTTATACCCCAACAGAAAACCAACGGCCGCATTGGTCAGCAATTCCCAGACGGTCACCGGCGCGCCAATCAGTGTGCGTTCCGTGCGCGGTTGCAACAACCCCGCCTTCTCTTTGCGCTTGAGTTCGCGCGCCAACATCCAGGCGCCCACGCCAAAAGCAAGCGCCACAAAAAAGCCAAACGACTGAATCGGTAAATTAATATTGGTGCCGAACCAATCGTTAATCAGGTCGGAAATCTTGGGGTAACAGGTCATCCTGAAATGTTCTGGTAAAGAGTAGTTCGAAGGGCTTGCGCGTCATTGCGCGAGGCGTTATGGAGCAGTAAAGCTGCGCGTGCCTTCGCAGGCTGCCCATCCGGCGGTCCCCCGGTGTCCGCAACACCCACACCGTGCAGCGTGCCCGTACTGACACCGTTGGCATCAGGTTGGCCGAGCGTAACATTAATTATAGTTCCGGCAATGTCTGGATCAAAGACTGCGCTCACTTTGACGTAGTTGTCGCTGAACCCGTGCATTTCGCCGTTTTGGTCCGCCAGCTCAAACAATACCGGCCGGGTTTGCCCCACCGAGCGCTCGTGGAGAGCCCGCCGTTTTTTCACCGACAAGCCCTGCAACTGTCGGCTGCGGTTCATGCGCTCGCCGGGATTCACGGGATTCGGCAGCGAAACGGCCAACGTGTTGTCGCGCTCCGAGTAGGGAAACACGTGCAGGTAGTCTACCGGCAACGCTTGAACAAAGCGGTAGCTCTCCTCAAAATCGGTCTGGCTTTCGCCTGGGAAACCCACAATCAGGTCAACCCCAATGGCCGCATCCGGCATGCATTGCCGGATCAGCGACACGCGGTCGGCGTACAACGAGCGACGGTAACGCCGTTTCATTAACCCTAGGATTTGGTCGCTACCGCTTTGCAGCGGTATATGGAAGTGCGGCACAAAGCGCCGCGACCCCGCCACAAATTCCACAATTTCAGGGTGCAGCAAATTCGGTTCAATGGACGAAATGCGAAAGCGCAGCCCTTCCGGAATCTGGTCCAGCGCCTGAATCAGGTCCAAAAAAGTCTCGACGCGCGCTGGCGCTCCAACCGCCGACCGCGGACCTGGTGCAATGCCAAAGTCGCCTAGATTGATGCCTGTCAGCACGATTTCCCGCACCCCCTCTGCACCGAGTGCGCGAGCCCTTTCCACCGCACGAGCCACCGTCTCGCTGCGACTCTGCCCGCGGGCCAGCGGGATGGTGCAAAACGAGCAGGAATAATCGCAGCCGTCCTGCACTTTGAGGAAGGTGCGCGTTCGGTCACCCTGCGACCAAGTGGCAGTGAACTGGTGCAGGTCAGCGATGTCGCCGCAACGGTATTCGCCTTGAGCGGCTTTAGGTAGGAAAAAGGAGGGGTGGATGGAAACATCAGGCGCTGGCATGGCTGACACGGGCTTTGCCGCCGCCTGCGTTGCTGCTTGTGTTGCTGCTTGCGTCGTCGCTGCTTGCGTTGGTGCTTGTGTTGCTGCTTGCGTTGGTGCTTGCGTCGTCGCTGCTTGTGTTGCTGCTTGCGTCTCTGCCGCCATTATCTCCCGCAAAATTTCGGCAAGTCTAAACTTTTCTGCGGCGCCCAGCACTAG
>Ga0209490_10003379_pt1 | contig 14898 bp, 28 predicted proteins | sample MAT06_FD_187209 | JGI IMG/M metagenome (GOLD analysis project Ga0209490, IMG submission 187209) | Freshwater microbial communities from Lake Fryxell liftoff mats and glacier meltwater in Antarctica - MAT-06 (SPAdes) (version 2) | ecosystem: Environmental > Aquatic > Freshwater > Ice > Liftoff...
TTCGGGATTTTTAATCAGCTCGATAAAGCGATCATTCAGCAGAGGCTCGATGGCGGCCTGTACATGAAGGCATCCAAGGGTGGCAGCACCGGCGGCCGCTACCCATTTGGGTATCGAGGCGTGAATGGGGACATTGTGATTGATGACGTGGAGGCACCCGCGGTGCGCCGCGCCTTCGCCGCGCACGCCACCGGGCTCGATCTCGGATCTATCGCCTCGATGTGCGCTCGGGAGTTTTCAGAGCTCTGCGGGCACTGGACAAAATCAGCGGTCAAACGGCTCCTCGATCGATCAGGGCTCTATGTGCGCGGCATGTACCGGAGCCGCCTGGGAGTGGAGGAGATCTACCATCCCGAGCTCAGGATTGTGGAGCAGAAGGATCTGGCGGAGCCTCACACGACTGCCCCCAATGACGATCCCCTCGACTGGGACTGCATTGAGGATCCCGTCCCCTTGTACTCGCTGGCGCTCCTCCTGGGCGCACCCATTCCGTGGTGCCAGCACACTGCCACCGGGCTCGGCATCCATGTCGTGTGGCGGAAGCAGCGCATGCTCATCCCGCACACGGGTGCGAAGGAAATAGAACGAGCGTTTCGTGAAAAGGCTGACAAATCATAAACCGATTGACAGCATTGACATTGGCCACAACATGCGGCCATGACCGAAAACGAAACAGCTTTCCGAGACACCCCCAAATCTATGGAGGTGTTCTTCATCGACAACCAGGGCATTTATCCAGAGGAGACCTGCAAAGTCGGGGACCTGATCGTGTGGCCGGATGACGGCGCGTATCCCACCTACCAACCGATCGCTATGGCGGTTCACCCGAATTTCGACGGCAGCACGGTGGTGCTCGCCGGCAATCGTGGGTTGGTAGTCGCGTTCGTCCCTCAGGCACGCACGCAGGACGACATTCGCAAGTCGCTTTCGGGAAAGGGACCGAAGCCAATACAATTTCGCATTGCCGTAGATGCGCTGATTCACCGAATCGTCCTGTGGAAAATGGAAGACAAAGATTTCAAGGACGATTGCCACCCTTTCGCGCTGCTCGCTTGGTTGATGAAGAGCCAGCCGGCATACGGCGCGGTGCTGATCGCTGGCTTGAAGCTGCTCCTCAAGAGCCCTGATGCGATCGTGGAGGTGAACAAGGAATTGGCGGAGGGTGCCGGCATGCGCACCTACGAAGGTTTTCTCCTCGCTGAGTCGATGCTGGACAGCATGACGATGGCCCAGGGCATCAGCTCCCCCACAGACTTGAGCCATCTCCGGCGGAAAAAATGACCGAGCGTCGTACCCACATCACCCCCGAGCAGGCCGCTCTGCGCCGCATGCAGTCACTGTGGGTGTTCTTCAGCTGCTTCCGGGCAGATCCACGCCCGGACTCCGTAGCGCATGCGCTGGCGGTCGTGCGGGACCTCCAGCTCCTGCGGAGCCCGGAGCACAGGTACGGCATAGCCGGAGCGGTGTGGGGGATCGTCGCGCAGTACCCCGATCTGATCGAAGGATGGAAAGGCGAGTTCAAACAGCTCATCGAGGAGTCAGAGGGTCTGGAACCAGACATCGACGATCTGGAGCTCAAGCGCGTCGGTGAAGTCGATTGGCTTTTCATGCAGGGATTGGTCGGCGGCGACATCTCAGCGATCGCTCGCGTGGTTCGCCTCGCCTCGCGCAAGGATGATGTCGGCCGCGCGGCGCTGGCGCTGGTGGTCATTCACAAGACGAATGCCGATGTGGTGGAGGCGCTGAACGAGGCGGCCCCCGAGCAGGAGAAGGTCCCAGTGGTTACCTCGGAGACGCAGCATGGCCTGGAGAGCGCCGCGGCGACGCTCGCCCAAGAGCTCAGCGCGGGCCCTTGCGTCTCCTTGGTGATCTATGTGGGTGTTTCCATGGTGAGGGCCCCTCAGTGGTCCCACGTGCTCCAGGTAGCCACACCTACCGGGGACACCCATCCCTGCATCCCGAAGGAGTGGCAGGGGCATGAGGTGCATGTGCGAGAGGCCACGCCAGATGAAATGGATTTTCACCGTCGTGCGAAGACGGCACTCTTGGATGACGTATGACGAATCTGCTGCGCTCCCGAGAGGCATGCCCGCACGATCGCAGCCGGGATAAAAAGCAGTGCCACGTGTGCGCCCTCGGGATGCCCCGCGTTCTGCGCACGTATGCTGACTGCCCGGTCCAACGGGCCAGGATGTTGCTCAAGGGTCAAAGCTACTCCATGCTGGATGCTTACGATGACAAGACTGCGGAGCTGCTCAAATCGCGGCCGCCTGCTCACTCATTTGCCAAACAAATTGAATAAATAAACTTACTAACGCCCAGAAAGGGTCGCTATGCTTAGATACTTCGTCTCCACTGAAAGCGTCAAAACCAGCTTTGGCAATTTACCCTCGCGAATGTTCGTGATCACTGATACGCAAGTTACCGGGAAGGTGGTAAACGAGAACCCACTGCACATAGTGGACATGCCTTTTCCAATGAACGCAATTGCTCAATATCTGCGTGAGGGGGTAGGATTGCAGGAGATGCACCCAGAAGACCGCAATGAACACCAGCGAATGTGGCGCGCGGTTTTTGAGTCAGATAAGCTGGGGGAGATGACGGCACGCGCAGAAAAGGCGGAGGAGATAGTCCGTGCCTCCGTGAAAACGAGGCAAGCGCAGCTGGATGTACGCGGCGGCCCCTCAAGTGATGCATGGGCAGCGTATCACGCCGCTCAGAGTTTGTCAGATGCAGCACTCGATGGGCTGATCATGTCGGACCAACTGGAGGGTCAGACCGAGCCTGCCCCGCCCGGCTACGCATCTACTGAAGGGAAGGGGATCCGTGCTTACGCATCTACTGAAGGGAAGGGGGTCCGTGCTAAGGAGGGGGATAAAATACCTGCACTGCCCTCAGACGTGCCGAGGCATGGGGAGTCGTGGTGCCACTGGAGGTCTGGGAAGGTTGTGCAAGTCCTCACCTGCGGTCTACACACGGAGACCATGGAAGAATTAGTGGTGTACACCGACAGAGGAAACACCTGGATCCGCCCGCTGTCCATGTGGAATGATCAAGCGCGCCCCGGCGTGCAGCGCTTCACCCGCGTCAAATGACGCCCTACCAACATCGTAAACCTCATTTGCCGAGATAATCGGCTGAAAGAAGAATAATATGGGAATCTTAAACAGGATCCTGAAACGCCTCGGATATGGCCCCCTTTTGGACGTGCATGTCCCCAGGGTCGTACATGACCTCGCGCCTGCTGAGGATCCGGTGGCCGTTGACCACTTGAAGCTCATGTACGCAACGGAGTACGCCAGAAAATTGAGCCAGATGACCCACAACACCCGCCTCGTGACGCGCCGTCTATTTTCCGACATCGGATTTAGCAAGTGGGTTAACTCAGCGGCGCGGATGGAGGATTTTGAGTCGGGTGTGATCGACGCCGGACCCCACCTCCGGGAGATGGCGGGCAACGCGGAGCTGGGGCGATCCGTAGCCCATGATTTACCAGATCTCGTGAAGATGATCCGATACTGTGAGGAGCACCTGGACTCGCGCCCTCGAAGCGACATGAACGACGTTCAAAAGGCGACATTCATTTTGAAGGATCTCCGAGACAGGTTGGAGGGGTTGGAGGAGCCGTTACCCAAACGGGCAGCAGAGGTCCCGTGTCCGACCGACCCTTACGGGACTTCAAGGGGATAAATCATGGCTAAGAAACCACTCACCATCGACACGGAAAAATTATTGAGCATCCTGAATCAGGATCTCTTCGAGACAGGGGTTGGAGGGTGCTCGGAGACCATCGCGTGCATCGGCAGGGTCGATGGGCGGGAGATCTGGCTGACCATCCAAGCATCTGAAAGTAAATTCATGGACTGCACGGAGCACCACTGCGTGTCGCGTGCAAAGTGAGCGCCTGGGAGATCGTCAACGAGTCCGGCATTCCGGTGTCAGGCATGCGAGTGGACCAGAAGGGCTTGCGCATTGACTGGGCGGCCATGCCCAACACGAAACCGCTCATCATGGCGGAACACCGGGCGAAGATATTCGCCCTCTTATTCACACACTACGGGCAGCCACACACGGCCCGGGAGAAGATGACATGACTGACTTCAGTATGACCGTAACTCGCACGTCAGCCGGATTGATGTCATTCAACATCGAGGACGCTGATAGCGGCATAAATGTCCTGCGAGGGGATATGACCTTCGATAACTTCACCCGGCTCATCACAGGGGTGGGCAACGTCCGCCTAGACGTTATCGATTGGAGAGGTGCGGATCCGCGGGTCGGAAAGAAGCGCGTGTGTCTTGAAGTGCTCCTGACCAAGGAGGGGATGCCGTGGACTACGGAGCAGCAGAAGGAGCACATCATCAAATCCCCGGAAGTGTTGGAAGCGATCGCGGAAGGGTGGGTGATGGCATGTGATGGGACCAGCTCGCAGCAAAATGGCAAAATGTGGCGAGTAATGCTCGTCCGCTATGAGGACATCAAGTGAACGATTTAATCGTAGCGGTCACCGCATGCGTCATCGTCGGATTCTGGGCTGTGGCCGGCCTGACAGCCTGCCTTGTGGCTCTCGCTGGCTACCACAGGTTCCGGCATGCATTGCAGATCCGCATGCACGACAGCATCTACAACACCTTAGGCTGGTCTGACTACGAGGCGGCAAAAGACTATATTCAGGAGTCAATCGATAGCCGTATCTCCAGTCTCGATATGGTCAGTACTTCGTACCAGCACGCCCTGGAGGAAGGGGCGGCCATTGCGAATAAGGTGATCCTGCGGGGGCTCATGGCGGAGCTGAAGCTCAGGCCGAGAATCAAGGTAGAAAAAAAGCCCGCCGTGAGCCTCGACACACTCAAAGCCGAATTGGTGCGAGCCAAGCGGTGGGAGATCGGATTCCGAAGGGTCGTCACGTATGTGGTGGGTCCGCATGAAGATTTTGAGATAGACGAGATCACAGATTTAGTCCGAGATCTCGCCCGCTGCGACGGCAATGGGGATCCCATGGAACACGGGAACCGGCGCTTCGTCCGTCGCGAGTCATTCTGCGAGACGACAATACGACTGGAAAGACAGGCTAATGATATAGCAAAGTACAAGATTTCGATAGAGGATGCGCAAAGGGACATAGCGGATCACAAGGTTGCGTTGGTCGCGGCGCATGATTTTGGCATTAAAGCGGAGCGCATTATTGTGTTCATCGGAAATGGTCAAATAGTATTCCGCGAATCAGAATGGTTTTGGTGGAACCACGCGCGGACCGAGGAGCATGGCCCCTACACCACCGCGCGGTTTGCATACGACGCTTTGTGGGTTGAAGTCGGCCACTTGTGGTCCCAAGGAAATCCCAAACCATGAGCATTAAAACCGACTGCCAGAACCTGGACATAGCGTTTTACACGTGGGCGGCCGAGCGGTTGACCCACTTCATCGAGCATGGCCTGGGCAAGGTCCAGGGGCACTCAAGAACCCACAGCAAGGCCGAATGGGCTGACATCCTGACCGAGATGCGCGACGCCTTCCGGGAGGCCGCCGACAGTAACGAAACGGTGTGGAGCCTGCCCAGCCCCCGCCTGTCCAAGGCGCTGAATACGTGGGCGCTTGAGATCAACCACTTGTGGACCTAAGGGAGCCCCCCATGCCTGACATTACCATGACACATCCCGACCTACCTGATGGCTATTATTTGGCCACACACGTAGAGCATAAGCCCTGCCTCATACCCAGAATGCGCGGGCGCTGGAGGGACACCGCCGGTGGTGCGATGACCGTAGACCCTCGCGACTTCAACTACATCCTCACCCCGCTGTCCGAAATAATCAACCTCCAGCAGCGATTGGGCGAGGTGACGAAAGAACGTGACGACATCCTGCGAAAGAGCCAGGAGTTGTGCGGCCAGAATGGCAATTTATTGGTCGAGGCTCACGACCTCAAGAATCGCGTTGAGAAGGCTGAAAAGATGGCCGCGGATTTAGCGAGGGTCCCAAGGGTAGCGGGGGATAAATTGAGCGTGTCCCTGACCGAGATGATCCGAAACGCTGGAGTCCTCATTAAGGAAACGGAGATCGACAGCATGAATTTAGCCACGATACCTTTTCTCTGCGATGTCATCCGCATGTGCCGCGAGTACGGAAATGCGATGGCAGTGCGGCCGATCACCACACCGAAGGGAGACTGACATGGACTGCGACTACGATTTCGACGGCGAGCCCATTGAATTTGAATCGCTGACCACGCACAAAGCGAGCAAGGAACATAAATGCTCCGACTGCGGGGGCACCATCCGGATCGGTGAGCGGTACGAGTATTCCGCCATGAAATGTGATGGCGATCTCAGTATAGAAAAGCGGTGCGCTGACTGCACGTTTATTGTACACGAAGTGGGCCGGGCGTTCTACGCGGACTGCGGAGGCTGGCACGCGGATTGGCGCGGCAGGCTATCCGAGGCGTGGGATTTTACGTGCGATCATGTCGTGGTAGACAAAAACTACTTTGAGCTGGCCCCCATCGCTTGCCGCATCGTCGGCATGCAGCGCGCAGCCTGCGCAGCGAGGGGCGGGAATAAGCTCTGGTCTGTGCCCGAGAATTTAACGCCGGAGCACATCAAAGAACTACAAGCGGAGCTTGTGAAATGACCACCCCCGCTGCGCCAGACCTAGTGAATGTCCACTACATTAAGGCAAAGCGCTACCCAGGCGTCGTTTGGATCTTGATGGCGAACCGGAACCGCTGGGTGGCCAAGGATACGTACAAAACCGCCGCCAAGACCGCGAGGTGGAACGGACTCGATCACGTGTGGTTGGAGGTGGGCAGGCACCGCATCCGCGTGAGCGCGACTGACGATCACCCCCACACAATCACGGTCGCTATCCCAACCCAACCACAACAAGAAGCCAAGGATCTCACATGAGAGAAGTCATCACATACATCGCTGAATGCGGTACCGAGTTCAAGGATCGAGGGGAGTGTCTCCGGCATGAGGTGCTCATGGGAGACCTCCGCAACATCGTCAAGCCCATCGGTGAAGGGCCGCGCGACTCCCGGAGCTACATCCAGCACTCAGCGGCCATGTGTGTGGCCACGCACATCCTTTTCATCGAGCGGATCAAGCACCTGCACCCGAGGTTCAAAAGTATTTTGGATCGTTGGGATGAGCATCATCCATCGCACGCGCACCATCTCGTCAGCGAGGCCTGTCCAATGTCCGTGGGCTCGCTGTACCACCGATTCACATGCATAGACAAGAGCGGCCGCCAGTTTTCTCAGCCATACTTTGTGACTCACCCGAATGAGGCACAGACACGCGAGGAAAAGGTCTAGTAATGTCGGTATCCTTCTCCTGTAAATGTGCAGAACGCGAAAAACCCATCCAAGACCGGAAGTGGTTTGTGTCGCAATTTAAGTACAATCGCAGCGCGTTCAACGGATACCACGCGACGTGGAGCGACTACAGCACGGTGCATTGCCTCTCCTGCGGCGCGGCCGGAAGGACCAAGGCCAAATATGCGGACACGCTCCCCCTTGGTGGTCAGGAGGTAATTGTGCCGTGCAGTCAAAAAAATTGCTTGGCCCACATCACCATGACGTACTTGGATCTCTCCATGCGCAAGCCTCGCTGCACTTTTTGCAAGACGTTGAATGAGACGGTAGGGTAATAATATGGCAATTATCTCTCAATTATCTCTCATAGTGGATCGCGGGCGCGCACGCGCACACGGAGAAAGTCATAAACCCCTGTCAGATCTAGGCCGAATGTTGTTGCGAAACCAAATGTGGCCACAATTGCAACTCTAAGGGGTTGAAAAACAAATGAGACGAAAATGATGAGAAAATACCGAAATATAAACATAACTCCGGCATTTACATCCATAGAGACGCACACATGATCACCGCAGAGGCCCCCCATGATTGACCCTATCGAAAACGATTCCTTCCTCGGCAAGATGGCGCCGCCCACCCCGCTGATGGACGGTAACGCTATAACGGCAGCGTACACCGCGGAAAACATTGGCATGCCTGTGGCCCCTGATGGAGAGCAGGATGACACTGACTCCAGGATAGCGATAATCTTCTGCGTTCGAGAGGCATTGGGGTTGCTTCGTAATCATCAGGTTACCAAGACTTCTCCGTCTATAGCCACGTGGAGGCACCGGGGAAAGAAGCTCGTCCGATACACTCTCACCAATGTCACGAGCGCGTATTCCTTCGTGGCCAGGGAATGGGTGCGAGGGCAATTCTCGGCCGGGAAGCCAGTCACAGCGAATGCGCTTGTTGAGGCAGCACCGTGGGATCTGGTGGTGCCCCCGACTGATGCGCCCCCACTACCGAAACACATGCTGGAGAGATTGCTGGAGGGGTTAGACTTTTTTAAGCTGCCCCACAAGCGCTCCCCAATCTTCAACCAGATGGAGGGGATCGAGCTACAAAAGGATGCCCTGTGTTTGTACGCGGAACAGATCGCGTGGATTGAGGCAGGCCTAGACGAGATTCGCGTCCAGGAGGCAGCAGCAGCAGCAGCAGTTGCGGCCGCGGCCGTGGCCAAAGAAGCGTACAAGCAATGATCACCCTCCAGCTCCCTCGCGATGTCGCGATCTGCCGGGCGACGAGGCAACCTCGACTATTCCTGGTGGCCATCCGCATGCACCACGGCCAATTCAGTGCGGACTGGGATCCGTCCATTCGCAATGCATGCCCTTTTAACAAGGAGGACATACTCGCGGCGGTGGAGATTTTAGCGAAGGCGACGATGGATCCAGCCGAGCTGTTGGAACGTGTCGAGATTCTCCCATGAGCAACATTGTCGCCAGTGCTTTGAAGCGACTGATGGCCAAGCGGCGTGAGACCGGCCTGGACGAGCAGGGGAGGCCGCTGCGGGAGGTAGAGGCGGAGATACGGACACCGCCCAACTATCATCCGAGGCGCGTGCTGAAGCTCCCGCTGGTCCCACCGCAGAGTGGGCCCGATGATGTCTGATGGCTGCGCCCTGCGGAACGATACTGGCAGCGCCCCCAAGATCGTCTGCATCATTTGTGAGAGGGGATCAGCCATCCCGTTCCCCATGGAGGTATCGTTTTTCCTGAAGTTCATCCGGGCCTTCCAAGATGAGCACTCGCCATGCAGAGTCAAAAGGTCCATAGAGTGTGGTCATTGACAACTTGAAGGATGCTCTATGGTGTTGCCATGAGCAAGATCAAGTATGTCCCCAAGAAATTCGGCTTCGCGACATTGTATGTCATAGAAAAGGCAAACGAAATTCTGGAGGAATACGAGGAACAGGGTTTCGACCTGACCCTGCGTCAGCTGTACTACCAGTTCGTGGCAAGGGATCTGATCAGCAACAATCATAGGGAATATAAAAAATTAGGGGCCATAATCAATGACGCCCGATTGGCCGGCCTCGTTGATTGGGCACACATCGTGGACCGGACCCGGAACGTGCGATCACTGTCGCATTGGGAATCTCCAAGTGAGATCATTGCGAGTTGCGCTTCCCAGTTCCGCTACGACTTGTGGGTCGATCAAAAGAATCGCATTGAGGTGTGGGTCGAGAAAGATGCGCTGATTGGAATCATCGAGCGTGTGTGCAAGGAGCTTGACGTACCTTATTTTTCCTGCCGTGGGTACGTGAGCCAGAGTGAGATCCACGACGCCGCCACCAAGCGACTCATCCCGTATGAGCGCAATTCGCAGGATACCCACATCATTCACCTGGGCGACCACGACCCGAGCGGCGTAGACATGAGCCGGGACATTAGCGATCGACTCGAATTGTTTGGCTCCTCGGCATCGGTGCATCGGATAGCGCTGAACATGTCCCAAGTGGATAAATACGGCCCCCCACCAAACCCCACCAAGTTCACCGACACTCGGGCCAAGAATTACATTGAGCAATACGGAGAAGATTCCTGGGAGCTCGACGCCCTGGAGCCGCGCGTGATCGACGCTCTCATTCGGGACAAGATCACGTCCCTCACAAACTTCAAGACCATGGAAAAAGCCATTCGCAGGCAATCCAATGCGCGGAAAGAGCTGCAAAAGGTCTCATCCCATTGGGATGACGTGACCAGCTATGTCGCCGGCCTGTAGAGTCAAAAGGTCCAGAGATATAGGCCATTGACAAAACCAAAGAGCATTTAAGGTATCGCCACATGAGCTACGACTTCAACACCGCCAAAATAATCTGCGACAGCCTGCACGACGGCAGCCGCCTGACCACCTTTGAGTTGACCTATCCTCGCTATATCCACGCCGAAATAATGACCCATCGCCAGCTCAGCCGGAACGCGCAGAGCAGCCGGGCCATACCAGTCGAGAGGCGACTGGAGCGCGTGCGAGAGAATCCAGTGATGCCGATTCGTTGGGGAGCGAACCAGCGGGGCATGCAGGCGAAGGACGATAACGTCGAGAAGCCGGAAGCGTGCGGACAGGTGTGGATGGCCGCAGCCCATCATGCGGCGGTGAGTGCTCAGGTCCTGTGCGAACTGAACCTGCACAAGCAATGGGCCAACCGCCTCTTGGAGCCATTCGACACCATTACCGTGATCGCCACCGCGACCGATTGGGGCAACTTTTTCGCCTTGCGGTGCCATCCGGACGCGCAGCCGGAGTTCCAGGATCTGGCGTGGAAAATGGCCGACCTTTATTATTTCTTCCAAGCAGAGGAGCAACCTCTGCACATTACCGAGCCGAAGCACCCCCGCGAACTTGACGCGGGAGCGTGGCATCTGCCTCTCGTGTACAACGACGAGGTACGGGCCATGGCTCACCGGCTGGAGATGGGCGAGGATAATCAACAGCTTTGGGTGGAGCTTGCCAAGCTCTCCGTGGCGCGCTGCGCTCGCGTCTCGTATTTGAACCACGATGGATCGAAGCCGAACGCGGCTAAGGATCTCGCGCTCCACGACATGCTCCTGGCCAGCGGCCACATGTCGCCGTTCGAGCATCAGGCGCGGGCTGGATTGCACATGCCAGACAAGGATGGCTACTGCAACTCATATGCCGCGCTCCTGCGAAGCAATTTCTCCGGTCCGTGGGCGCAGTACCGCAAGCTGTTGCCTGTCCCCGAAGTCCGCACCTTCGACTACGCCGCGGCGCTGGAGACGAGGGCTCGGTCATGAAAGAAGTTGACGAAACTACTCTGCGCGATCTCTGGGAAAAACATGGCGGGAAGTTCCATGGCCCGAAAATAGAGCATGGGTTTATGGAGGAATCCAAATTACTTCCTTTCCTCCAGATGCTCCAGGAGAGCACACCCGAGCCTCGTAAGGCCCCGGACATCTCCATCCTTCTGCGCACCTGGGCCACAGAGTTGGCCCGCCTCTTAGAGAAGGGGACGTTTGGGGAGCACATCACAGATGGCCCCTGCCCGTACTGCTCGGCAGGCGCGATCCGTGATGGACTCAATCGACTCAGTAGTCAGGTTAAAACCCAAATCAGCAAGACGAATTAACTTACCATCTAACCGTGACCATTCAGTCACACCACCAAAGGAGGCATCATGCCTGCAAACATCATCAGCATCAACGGCGAACAATTCACCTTGGTTCCAGTTCCCTCTGACTCGCCCACCGTGACGTTCGTCAAAGCCGCCCTCTCCCTCGCCGCTCCCGAAAAAGGCGTCAGCGCCACCCCGTCGATGTTCATCGTCGGGCAGAAGTACCTGATCCGGACCGTCACCATGATCATCACCGGCATTCTCGTCGAGCAGGATGAGAAATTCCTGAAGATGGACAAGGCGGCGTGGATCGCGGACACCGGGCGCTTCCATGACTGCCTGTCCAAGGGCACCGTCAACGAGTGCGAGCCGGCGGTCAGTTATGCCTTGGTCGGCATCGGATCTATCGTGGATGCCTACCCGTGGGAGCATGCGTTGCCCCACAAACAGGGGTGATCGGCGCAACACAATCCTACCCTCCCCTGACTCTTGGGGGAGGGTATTTTTAAGGGGCGATGGATGAATACCACAATTATGAGAGGCGGGCAAATCTTGGGCAAATCTCGATCAGGGTCCCGGTCTGGGTCCCGGTCTGGGTCTTGGACCATATCTCATTGCGGATCCCAGCTGTGGTGTCGGTCCCGATCTGGGTCTGGATCTGGGTCTGGATCTAGGGCGTGGTCTTTGACGCGGACGGGTACTAAACGCTGGGCTCAGTCTGAGTCCGGATCGGGGTCAAAGTCTCGGTCTCGGTCCTGGTCTCAGTCAAGGAGCTGTAAATGATTGCTGCAATTATGAGAAGCAGGCACGAGTTAGAAAAATGTCGGTCCCTGTCCGGGTCGCGGGTAAATCGTAGGACCATATCCCATTGCGGATCCCAGCTGTGGTCTCGATCCCGATCTGGGTCTGGATCCAGGTCCGGAGCTACGGCGTGGTCTGTTTCCGGGTCAGGGTCTCGGGCACGGACCTTCTCCTGGTCAGGGAGCTGGTAAATGATTGCTGCAATTATGAGAGGTGGGCACATTTTGGGCAGATCTCAATCAGGGTCTAAGTCTGGGGATCGGTACGTATCCCATTCAAGATCCCTGTGTCGGTGCCGATCCGGATCTGAGTCTAGATCTAGATCTGGATCTGGGGCGTGGTCTTGGTCGTGGACGGGTGCTAGACGCTGGCCTCAATCAGGGTCCTGGTCTGGGGCGCGGTCAGGTTCTCGGTCAGCGTCGCGATAAAGGGGCGATGGATGAATACCACAATTATGAGATGCGGTCATGTCTTGGGCAGATCTCGATCAGGGTCCTGGTCTGGGTCGCAGTCGGGGCCTCGGACCATATCCCATTCAAGAACCCTGTGGTGGTGTCGGTCCGGATCTGAGTCTGGATCTAGATCTGGATCTGGGGCGTGGTCTTGGACGCGGACGGGTTCTAATCTCTGGGCTCAATCTAAATCTGGGTCAAAGTCTCGGTCTCGGACCATATCTCAGTCAAGGAGCTGTAAATGAACGCTGCAATTATGAGAAGGGGTTTCGACGTAGAGCAAAGCGGGTCGAAGTCCCGCACTCAATCAGGGGCATGGCATCGATCTCACTGTCATTCTGGGGCGTGGCGTTTCGATCAGTCGCTAACGCGGTCTCGGTATCGGTCCTGGCCCGGGTCGTCGGGGTCCGGGTCGGAGTCGGGGTCAATGTATCGGTCCAAGGCATGGTCGAGGTCAAAGGCTCTGTCTCTGTCTCTGTCTCGGTCAAAGAGTTGTAAATGATTGCTGCAATTATGAGATGTGGATACGTCTTGGGGAAATCTCGATCGGGGTCCAACTCTGGGCAGCAGGCGTGGTCCAGGGCACTGTCCCGGTCAACGAGGCGCACTCAGTCGGTCTCAGGGTCGCGAGCAGCGTCATGGTCAGGGTCAAGGGGTCAGTCTGGGTCTCTGTCCTGGTCGAGGTCCAGGTATGGGGTCCGGTCCTGGTCAAATTATTCGTCAGTATCGCGATCAAGGAGCTGTAAATGATTGCTGCAATCATGAGGGTGGGTTTCGACATAAACCGGACATGGACCCGGATCGATCTCCGGACAGGGTTGTTGTCTCATCCGTGGTCCGGGTCGGGGTCTGTGTCTGGGGCTCGGGCCACATCTGGGTCCGGGTCCGACTCTGGTACTCGGCCATGGTCCAGGTCCGGAAATGGCCCCTGGCGCTGGTCCTGGTCAGGGGCAAGGTCGCAGGGTTGGGCAGCGTCAAGGAGCAGTAAATGAACGCTGCAAATATGAAAATATGTTTTGACCTACATTATGGAGTAGTGCCCGATTTCCGGGCAGGGGTAGTGATGGTGTCTCATCATCCGCGGTCGGTGTCCGGGTCCGTGTGTGGGGCTCGGGCCACCTCTGGGTCCGGGGCGAGGACCGGGACCCAGGCTGGATCTAGGCCCTGGTCCTGGCCCTGGTCCAGGTCCAGATCCGGCCCCTGGCGCTGGTCCTGGTCCGGGTCGAAGACTAATTCCAGGGCAGCGTCGAGGTCGCTGTCGTTTTCAAGGATCAGTAAATGAGCGCTGCAATCATGAGAAGTATGGACGACGCCGGGAGGTCCCAGTGCTGGTCGCGAGGGGGACCACGGGTCAGGTCTTTTTGCAGATCCGTGCCTTTGTTTATACTCCGGAATTTTTCAACGTCGGGTACTCGGACGTGGCCGAAAGCCGCGTCCCATTGTTGGTCGAAAAAGAGGGTCATCATGCGGTCGTGGTCAGGATCACTGTCATGGGGCCAGTGCGGATCGTGGTCAGGGAGACACTGATGAACGCTGCAATTATGCGAGGCGGTTTTGACTCATTCATGCACTCAAAACGGCCTCAGTCCTGGTCCCGTACTCAGACGAGCTCTTGGTGCCACTCTCATTCTGACTCTTATTCTGGGTTCCTATTTTTCCCTCTTACGTTGTCCAGGTGCAGGACACGTTTCAAGTCATGGACTCGATCCCGGTCGCGGTCTGGATCAAGGAGCAGTAAATGAACGCTGCAATTATGCGAGGCGGCTTCGATATAAATCGGCGCGGGTCGAAGTCCTGGACTGGAACGGGATCGTGGCACCAATCCTGGTCCGGGGCTCGGACCCGCTCAGGGGCGTGGTTCGAGTCGGGGTCATGGCCATGGTCTAAGGCCAGGGCAGGGATAAGCGACCGGCACTACTCTCAGTCGCTGTCAGGGCCGCAAGCAACGTCATGGTCAGGGATCTATAAATGAACGCCGCAATTGTGAGAAGAGGTTTCGACCTCGTGCAACAAGGGTCGAGGTCCCACACTCGATCAGGAGCGTGCCATCAGTCTCAGTGTCAGTCTGGGGTGTGGAGTTTTAATCAATCACGAACGCGGGGCCGCTCCGGGTTCAGGTATCGGTCCTGGTCCTGGTCGAGGTACTGGTCTCAGTCCCGGTCGGGGTCAAAGTCTCTGTCTTTTTCTCTGTCTCAGTCAAGGGTAGCGTCAAGGGGC
>Ga0209490_10003380_pt1 | contig 14897 bp, 14 predicted proteins | sample MAT06_FD_187209 | JGI IMG/M metagenome (GOLD analysis project Ga0209490, IMG submission 187209) | Freshwater microbial communities from Lake Fryxell liftoff mats and glacier meltwater in Antarctica - MAT-06 (SPAdes) (version 2) | ecosystem: Environmental > Aquatic > Freshwater > Ice > Liftoff...
AAGGTTCGCTTTTGCAACTAGTGCTGACCCCTGGCGATCCATTTGTGGCAGAGAGCAATGAATCGATCGTGGCGCATACACTGAAGCAAGTGCATGACATCCTCCCTTCTTCCCGCACAATGACTGTGATCTGGTCGAGTGTGGTGAAGTTGGCTCAGTCGCTCTATCGCGAAGCCCCTGGAATGGATGTCTATCGCCCTAGTCAATCTACCCCGATCGATAATTTCTTCCTCGCAGGTAGTTACACGATGCAAGACTACATCGACAGTATGGAAGGCGCAACGCTCTCTGGTAAGCAATGTGCGGCTTCGATCGCGGCAAAATCTAAGTAGAGATAATTGAGTCATGACAAGGAGCTTAGTCTAAATATTATGAGCATTACTGCAACCATCTATCCTTACATTTCTTTTGATCCTTCGATCGCTGGAGGGAGTCCAATTATTTCGGGTACACGAGTTAGTGTGCGTAGCATTGCAGGCTATTATCAATTGGGTATGAGCGTAGATGAAATTTTGAGTTCACTTTCCCACCTGCGACCTTCACAAGTTCATTCTGCACTAGCATATTACTTCGACCATCAAGAAGAAGTAGAAAAAGATTTGGCAGAATCCTCAGATCTGGAATATTGGAAGAGTCAGGCAAAAGTTCATCCAAAAGCAGCAAGCCTGTCATGACAAAAGTCAAATTGCTCTTGGACGAGGACGTGCATTTCGATCTTGCTTCAGCATTACGCAAGCGTGGCTATGATGCAATCCATATACAGGAAATGGATCGAAAAGGCTATAGCGATCTCGATCAGTTAGAGTATGCAACCTCACAGCAACGCTGCTTGTTCAGCTTCAACGTAAGAGATTTTGTTTTGTTGCACAATAACTATGTGTCAACTGAGCAAGAGCATTTTGGAATTATTGTAGCGAGGCATTTACCAATTGGAGAGACCTTACGAAGATTACTTGCCTTGTTGCAGAAAAATTCGTCAGAATCGATAAAAAACACTCTGGAATTCTTGTCGTAATACATCATTAAGACTAAAGGAGATAAACGATGACCCTCAAAGAAATGTTAATTCAAGAACTAGATAACGTATCTGACCCAGTGATTGTTGAGGTGATTGACTTCTTCCAGTTTCTCAATACCAAACAAAAACAAGAGCAAGAAGACTTCCAAGATGCTTGTGCAGCTCTAGAAGATGTCACCACTGAGGGCACAATAGATTGAAAAGATCTCAAAGTAGAAGTCGGGTTATGACTTACCATATCGAATTTGTCAAAAAGGCTGCCAAGTAGTTCAAAGTATTATCTTAAAGTTGCGAATTTCCATTTTATTACTTGTTTATTACTTTTATTACTTGTAAAATAACTATAACCTTGACTAAAAAGCACATTAAATTTTACTCACACCCTATCCTCTTTACCTTATCGAGAATGCTGCAAGCTCTTAGTTAAGAATCGTTCTAATCAGTATTGTTTCAATTAGAATTAAGTAAACACTATAACTACCACATGAAAGCTACTGAAGCCAATTTACTAGCATTTATCAAGAAATCTCCTCAGTTCATGATCCCAATCTATCAGCGTACTTACTCATGGACTGAGAAAGAATGTCGGCAAATGTGGGATGACATATGGCGTTCAGGTTCAGATGATACTATTTCTGCTCACTTTGTTGGCTCAATTGTCTATATCGAAAAGGGAATATATCACGTTACTAGCCAGTCTCAACTTCTCGTAATTGATGGACAGCAGCGCTTAACAACGGTTACATTGCTAATTACGGCTCTAGCTAATGCTCTCGGTGACACTGAACTGATGGATGGATTCTCGCGACGCAAATTACGCAATTACTACTTATTAAATCCAGAAGAATCTGGCGAGATGCATTTCAAGCTCATTCTCTCGCAGACTGACAAAGAATCACTCATAAATATTCTTGAAGATAGCGATCAACAAAGGCAACATTCTCTTAGTGTAGTCAAAAATTTTAATTTGTTTGAGTCCTTAATTAATGATTGTCATGACAACCTCGAAACGTTATGTAAAGGACTGTCAAAACTGGTAGTTGTAGATATTGCTCTCAATCGCGATCAAGACAATCCACAGCTTATTTTTGAGAGCATGAACTCTACTGGGCGTGAACTCAGTCAGGCGGATCTGATTCGCAACTACATTTTGATGGGATTAGAGCCAGATCTACAAACTCGCCTTTATGAAAAGTATTGGCGACCAATGGAAGTGGAATTTGGACAAGAGGCTTATAGCATCCATTTTGATGGATTCATGCGACATTACCTAACTGTAAAAACGGGTAGTATTCCAAACTTGGGAGGTGTGTATGAGGTATTTAAAGAATATTCGCGATCGCAAAAAGTCTCACAAGAAGGCGTAGAGACTCTTGTAAAGGAAATTCGTACTTTTGCGAATTATTTTTGTGCGATGGCGATCGGCGCTGAGCAAGATCAAGATCTTAAGGTTGCCTTTCAAGATTTACGCGAATTAAAGGTCGATGTTACCTACCCTTTGCTATTGGAGTTATATCACGACTATATTTTAGAGATATTATCAAAGGAAGATTTTTTGATTGCAATACGAACTATTGAGTCCTATGTTTTTCGTCGGGCAATCTGCGCTATTCCAAGTAATTCTATGAACAAAACCTTTGCTACGCTCTCAAAGGCTCTCAAAAAAGATCGTTATCTGGAAAGCATTCAAGCTTACTTGCTGTTGTTGCCATCTTATCGGAGATTCCCAAATGATGATGAATTTAAACGAGATATTCAAACGAAAGATCTTTACAAATTCCGTAGCCGTAGTTATTCGCTGCGCCGACTAGAAAATCATGGACGTAAGGAGAGAGTATCAATAGGCGAATATACGATTGAACACATCATGCCTCAGAACGAGAACCTCTCAGCAGCATGGAAAACATCATTAGGATTGGAATGGAAACGTATTCATCAAACTTATTTGCACACTCTCGGCAATCTGACTCTTAGCGGGTATAATTCTGAATATAGCGATAAAGTGTTTTCAGAAAAACGTGATACGGAAAAAGGATTTAAAGAAAGTCCACTCAATTTAAATCAAGGTTTAAGCCAAGTTAAGGAATGGAATGAGGAGGCTATTCGCTATCGCGCCGTTCACCTCGCTAATCTTGCACTTGATGTATGGTTTATGCCTAAACTATCAAATAAAGTCCTTGATTCCTATAACACTAAGCCCGATACATTGGGCTATAGTATTAATGACCACCCACATCTTTTAACAAAAAAGAATCGAGAATTATTTGAGGCATTCCGTAAAGAAGTTCTTACTCTTGATCCTTGTGTAACAGAAGAGTTCTTTAAATTATATGTAGCTTACAAAGCTGAAACCAATTTTGTGGATATTGTTCCACAGGCTAATCGCTTACGACTTTCACTCAACATGTCATTTTCTGAAATCAATGATCCTAAAGATATGTGTAAAGACGTTACAAAATTAGGTCGTTGGGGCAATGGTGATGTCGAGATTGGACTCTCATCACTTAATCAGATTCCTTATGTCATTGGACTGGTAAGACAGTCACTTGAAAAGCAGATGGGTAATGCAAATTAAAATAATCTAAAAATCGTCATTATGGCGATTAAGTTTGACTAACAACTAGAATTCCTTAACTTAACCAGAGATTTTTGCAACACATTAGGCTTAATCCTTAGCCAAACTTGATTGCGGTTATCCTCAGTATAGACAACCACAAGCGAACCAATCTCAGTATACGTTGTATCACCAAGATCGCTTAACCAAAGAGAGCAAGCAATTCGTCAGGAAATTGCGGCTCAGTTGTACCCTCAAAAAATATTTACCTTTGGGCAAGCTCGTCACCTAGCAAACCTCTCTGTATGGGAATTTCAGGAATTTTTGGGGCAAAAGCAAATATCTCGCCACTATGACGAAGAAGATCTAGCTCAGGATATCGCTACTATTCAATCACCTAAAGGGTCAGATTCCCAGCCCATTGGGGCGTTGTCATTGATAAGAAAAATTGGAATTTGATACCCTGTCCACTTGCGGACGGGGTCTTTCAATCAAAAATAACTGTTGCAATCGCTAGGGTTGACTTCCGAACAAACATCCTTGAAGCCTTCGATCGTTCCCAAGAAAACGTTATCGTATTTTATTTAATGGAAACAGAAAGCTTGAAAGTCGCGCCGCCTCTGATTGTACCTACAACATTAAAACCTTTTTAGATATCCGCGTCAGGTGAGTAACTAATTACCACATTCCTTTGCACTTCAGTATTTAAACTCGCCAAGGGAAACTTGTGTTTCAAATTTTCGATTTCAGCATATTCCTGATAACCTAAATTTTGTAACAATAACTTTAAGCTCTCTCCAGATGTGTTTGAAGCTTTTAAGGTGCCAGGATGAATTTCGATGATTAGGGTTGGTTTCAGCTCTGCAATCATCTTTGCAGCTCCCAACAAAAAAGCGGTTTCGCTGCCTTCAATATCAAGTTTAAGCAAAGTTCTGCCTGTAAAACTTTGCCACATCACTAAATCATCAAATCGCTTAATCGGAACAGTAATTGCATTAAATTGCGCCGTAGCTGAATGTGCGGCAAATATTCCCGCCGAGCCAGATGTGCCGATTGGAATTAAGAACTCAACTTCACCTTCAACATTGCCAACTGCCACAGGATAGACCGTGAAATCACCAACAGCATTAATTAAAAGTGACTTCTCAAGAATTTTGGCAAGGTGGGGTTGTGCTTCCACGGCAATAACTCGACCATTCTTTCCCACTAATTTGCTGGCAGCGATCGCAAAACTGCCATGATTCGAGCCAATATCAATAAAAGTATCGCCTGCTGATAGAAATTGAGAAAGGATTTGCAGATCGGATTCAGGACTGGTTAACTCATTTATGACTTGAAAGAATCTGGCATCGAAGCGATCGACAAATATTTCACAATTAGGTAGATTAAATTTGAGTTCGCGATCGCCAGAATTTCTCTCTAGATAATTAGCCAGAAATTGAAATAACGCTCTACCTCCTTTCAAATATGTCTGTCCAGTGAGCTTGAAATACCAATAGGCATAGTTCCTAAAGATTTGGTAGCTTAATGGCAATTGATTACCCAAGGAAGGTTCAAAAATCCACTGCAAAACGGGGAGATTATAGATCCAAGCGTCGGGTGGTTCGGGCTTCTTTTTTGAATGCTTTTTTGAAGAGATGGGAGCAGAATTTGATTGATGCATTTGATTCTGATTAAATTATAAGAGATCTGCAAGGGAATAATGACCCAACTAAATGTCAAAATAGGGTTGCGCCTTAATTTGGGATTGACTGTTTCTTGACATTCTCTAAAGTGGAATTAATGAGAACCTCAAACCATCTATTTAGGCGGTCGCCATAGGCAGAAAGAGAATATTCAGTTATGGCATGATTTCGACAATCTTGGCGGTCAATTTTATGAATTTGCGCCACAGCACTCACCAAACCTTCAACCGAATCAGGTTCAACTAGGAATCCAGTAATTCCGTCACGGATAATTTCGGCGGGGCCACCTCGGCGATATGCGATCACGGGTACGCCACAGGCTAAAGCTTCAATTACGACATTCCCAAAAGCTTCGATCCAACGCGGCGTTACCAGCAGGGCCTTACTTTGGCAAAGTTCTTGCTGTAATTCAGTTGTATCTAAAAAACCACGGTAGTTAATCACTGCATCAGGAAATCTTTGTTGCAGCAGTTGCCAATATTCTTGGTCTTGGAGAATACCGTAAACGCGCAGTTCCAGCCCAGTTAATTGCGAAACTGCGATCGCATCTTCTATGGCTTTTTCTGGGGAAATTCTACCAACCCATGCTAGGTAATCTTGAGGTCGAGCACAAAAACTATAAAGTTCGAGATCGAGAGCATTACCGACGATCCGAGCATTGGATAAACCAAAGGTTTCAGCTTGAACTTGGGTATGAAAGCTAAGTGACTGGGGTGAGGTTTGAGCAACTTGGGAGATCGCTAGATCCATCGTATCGGTCAAAGAACTCATACTAACCAAATGGGCAAGGGGAGTCTGAAAAAATGGCGTAAGGTAAAACGGCAGCCAATCGTAAGCAAAATTCACAACGACATCATACTCACTCTGTAATTCTCTTGCCCTGTACCAAAGATTAGCCAACACCGAATTTTTGGGTAAGCACATTGGCTCAGTTCGGTTGAGAAATTGCATGGAAGTCTGCAACTGCCCAGAAACGGTTTGGAGTTCGATATTACTTGAATTATTTGGTAATATCGAATTCTCTGGTGCTAGAACTGTTGCCCTGTGCCCTTTTAACTGCAAGGACAGAGCCATATTTTTTAGGCTTAATTCTACCCCACCACCAAAGCCTGAACCCAAAGGGGCAACAGGCGTGGAAACCAATAAAATGCGCCAAGATTTCAAACTAATTGCACTCATGGGTTGCTCTGGATCTGCGATCGAATAATCATATTTTTAAGAGCAATTTTTACAGCTTTTAGTACTTCGATCGCAACATTGATACCAAAAGTAATGTTTCTATACAGCCCTTGGACTGAAATAAACCCCAAGGAGGTTTTGAAAAGGCTTGCTACACAGGCTTTTTTAAAACTCCCTCGCACCCCTTTTGCCAGTAAAAGGCGGTAGGATGATTAGAAAATTAATCCTCATTTTCAATACTTTATGATTTCTCAAGGCGTTGTCTATTGTCTCACTGATAGTGAAGCTTATTTGGAGGCAGTCTTGATTAGTTCATTAACCCTTAGAAGTTTTGAGCCTGATTTACCGATCGCCATAATTTCTAATCTTGCCCGTATTGAAAGTCTTGACCTCAAACCCTACAATATTTCTAGCCGATACCTCACAGCTCAGGAATTACCTGTGAATAATACTTTTGTTTCAAGATATCTAAAAACTCATCTGATTGAATTGAGTCCATTTACCGAAACCCTGTTTTTAGATGCGGATATTCTTCCCTGTGCGGCGATTAACGATCTTTGGCATTACTTAAAAACGGCGGTGATCGCCATGGTAAAAGATCGACTACCCCTAGTGGAAATGTGCGATCATATTTCCCCAGAAGAGAAGTCCTATACGCTTGAGCAGATCCCCCCGCATTCCATTCAGTACAATAGTGGCGTAATGCTGTGGCGAAATAATCGATCGATGCAAGAATTATTTGCCCAGTGGCAAAGTGAATGGAATATCTATCAGAAACAAGATCAACTAGCCCTAGTTCGAGCATTACATCACTGTCATATTTCAGTCGCAGAGATTCCCCAATTCTATAATGTCTCGCCAATTGATTCGATCGAATTGATTGAGGCAGGTCAAAAAATTCAACTCTTGCATTGTTGGGGTGGAATGGTCGCTTCAGGAGAGTTTCGAGATATTGCCCAATCCCGCTATCCCCAAATTGTCGAGCAAGTTGATTTTCTGTTACGCTCCTCCCCTAAAAGAGTACCCCACATCTAAAACGGTCTATTCTGCCAACTCTATAGGAATTTCTGAAATTCCTTGGACAAAAGCAAATATCTCACCACTATCCTGAATACTTACTTGAAGTCAACCACAACTGCTTTGAAGCCCGAATCTGCTAGTAATTTGACTTTGGCATTAGCAACATCTCGATCTCCAAATACTCCCACCTGCACGACAGTTTTGCCTCGATATTTTAAGGTAAAAGCATCAGGAGAGACGCGGCGTACTTCTTGGGTGTTGACCTTACCGCTCACGGGCACGATCACACGGTAGCGCAAGGAAGATGGTGGCAGAGAACTGGAGATAGTTCTTGATTGCGATCGAGAAGTAGGTTCAGTCACAATTGGAGTCGATCGAGAGTTTGAGATCGGCATGTTAGGTGGTGGAAGTGCCACAGGTTGACTACTCGCTACAGGACGGTTAGGAGATTGATTGGGGCGGTTGGGCAGTTTCGATCCTGATGTTGGCGATTCTTTTTGGATGATCACACTGCTGAGAGGAGGTAAAGCTCTAGGCGGTTGTGATGGAGTGATCGTGGAAGGAGTAGGAATATTTTGGATTGGTGTTTGAGATGGAGCGGCAATAATGATTGATTGATTTGGGCTAGAAGCTTGAGGTGGCGTTGCGATAGCTATACTTTGAGTTGGATTTTGGGCTGGAACTGTGAGCAGAGTGGAACGTTGAGAGACTGGGATTTGAGAGATTGCTTGCGTGGGAGGTTTAAAAGAAATCACAGAGGTGTCTAATTTGCCAGTAACACGGCTGAGGTTGATTTCATTCCCTGCGGCAATCAGGGCTACACCTGAAACATTATTGATATCTCGTTGTTTATTCGATCGAAATACATTCCGACCTGGGCTTTGCTGTGTACCGAGATCGGGAGTCGGTTGTCCCGCTCTATCCTTCAGCACGACCAATCCATTACGGCTATTATTGACGATCGAATTACCGCGCAAAGTGGGTGTAGAGATATTAGAGATCACCACGCCATCAACATTGTTGACGATCTGATTATTGGTCAGTAGTACCGTCGATCGTTGCCCGATCGACAAACCAAAACCAGTATTATCAAACCTGTTGCCCCGAATTTCACCGCTACTGCTACCGACAGCAGAGATTCCACTGCCCCGATTTTTGGTGAACAGATTTTCTGAAATTAAAGTTCTGGCATCACCCGTGAGAAAAATGCCGTCATGCGTGTTGTTGGCGAATGTGTTATTCATAATCACCAAGTTTTTGCTCGACTCCACCCACAGACCGTAACCTCTGGGATTGCTATTCGAGATCTTCACCCCAACAATCTGAGCATTATGTGCTGCCAGCATTGTAATATTCTGGCTGGCAAAAGTCGGGCTGACAAATTTCCCGCCACCACTGATCACCGTACTCTGCCCCTTGCTGTTACTGTCGCCTTGGATCTGCACACCAGGCTGCAATCTGAGCGGAAATACTTCACCTGACTGAGTGCTGTAAGTTCCAGACGCGATCTGAATCACTGTCCCAGCCTGAGCCATACTGAGGGCCGCCGAGATCGTGCGTAACGGTTGGGATTGCGAACCTGCACCAGCAGCATCGACACCATTGGGGCTAACAAAAATTACTGATGAAGAATTATTTAGTTGAGCGATCTGTTGGCGATCAAGATTGATGGGGCGAATCTGATCGGCAAATGCTAACGACTGGATGCTGAGGCTGGATATAAGTACGAAACCGAGTGTAGTGCGAAGCATAGTTTCTAGTCCTGATCTAGTTTGAGATCGCCCAATTGTGTGAGAGAACGATCACGTGCATTGACTGCGGCTAGTTTAACTTTGTTTCTCTTTTTGGCAACCCCCAATCGGAAATTTGTACTTAACTCTTAAGGTAACGGTATTCCTGCTGAGCGAATAGCAAGTTTAACCGCCCCTTTAACGACATCACTTACTGTTGCATCTCCCAGTGATTGTCCCCACTTCAACAACTTGGTTTTGATCGTCGAATTACCTTGAGCTTGGTTCGCGATATCCTGCGCTACCTGTTCTTGAGCAACATCAACTGTTACACCTTTCTTTTGCAATTGTTCTACCAAGTCTTGGATTTGAGATGCGGCTTCGGTTAAATCCTGACTCATGTTGATGTAATCACCTTCAACATAAGTCCCACTGTTGGATTCAACATAATTGCCCCCGCCAGTATTGATGATGCGATCTCCACTCATTTTTTCCTTTTCTCCAATTTTTCCAATAGCCTCAGCCACTTTTTGTCTTACAGTAGCATCTTCATCACTCATCGCTTTTGTTAATGAAGGAACAGCAGTCTCATTACGAAATCTCCCTAATGCCTGAGCCGCAGCACATCGAACCGCAGAATCTGGATCTTTAAGTAGGGCGTTGCAGAGGCAGGAGATAGCATCGGTCTCTACTGTAGGATCTACGATCGACACTAGCTGTCTACCTCTATTTCCTTCTCCCCGATCAGACCTAAAGCCTCTGCCGCGTTTTGACGAACCCTAGGATCTGGATCTTCAGCTAAGGCTTTGCAAAGTGCAGGTACAGCTTCTTCACTACGAGCTTTCCCCAACTCAATGGCTGCCATAGATCGCACATTTGGATTTTGATGTGATAGCGCAGAAACTATGACTCCACTGTCAACTTCGGCTGTCCACTTGCCATCATTTAAATACGCTTTGGCTACTGCATTAGTGATACTTTGGTTAACTTCTCGCTCTTCAAGTTTACTCATGTCAGCTTACAGTCTACAAATTTTATCCCACACAGATTATACCAAAACTGAGTTATGGCTTATTCCACAAGGTTCAATATCCAACGGCAGCTAGGTTAGGTTGAAATTTGGCATGAGCTAGGCGATGGACTGTGGTTTCGACTGTGCCATCACGATCGAGGCGAAGTAGGCGATATCCAGGAGCTTGGGTATCTAGCTGAAATTCGTCGTTGTTTGGTTGAAATTGGATGCAAGTTGATGGCGTGACGAGGAAACGGACTTGCCGATCGACCCGCGATCGAATCGTATCAAATTCTTGGTGGGCATGACCGCTGACCACAACTTTAAGATTGGCATGTCGATCGCATACTTGCCAAAACTCAGCTTGATTGTGCAGAGAAATTCGATCGATCCAGGCAGAACCCAATGGCAAAGCGGGATGATGCAGGGCAATCAAGGTGGGCATTTCAGGATAATTCGCTAGTTGTCGATCGAGCCACGCTAAACATTCTGCTGTCAGACAACCATGAACCTGTTGCGGCATCGCCGAGTTGAGTAACAATAACTGCCAACCGTTCATTTCCACCCGTTTATCCATAAATACGGCTCCATCCGACAAGTCACCTTGGAGGTCTTGCATTAGCTCCACTTCATCATGGTTACCAGGCAGCCAGTAGGTTGGTAATTGCAAATGGGCGAGTGAGTCCTTTAGTCGTAGATAGGCTTCTCGATCGGCATCTTGGGTCAAATCACCCGTAAGTAGCAACACATCAGGCTGTGGATCGAGATGCTCGATTGCCGCCAAAATGGCACGATATGATTCCTCGGTTTTGATCCCCAATAGAGACTGCTCTGGATCGGCAAACAGATGAATATCCGTAATTTGAGCCACCAATAACCGATCGGGCAACTTAGTCATAGGAATTATCCAATATTTTGGATCTCATACCGTATTTGTGAAACTATAAACTACTCCAACAGAAGATCGCTGTGATTTGCGACAATGCTGATGTGTGATCTAGATCAACTAGGATTAATTTTAATGTTGTCAGAAAAGTCTCGAACTTATCACGATCCTCTTCACGGGGCGATTACGCTCAGAGGAGATCGACCAGTCGAAGCATTGCTAATCCGCCTGATCGATACACCTGAGTTTCAAAGGCTACGGCGGATTCGGCAGTTAGACACGGCATTTCTGACATTTCATGGCGCAGAGGGTTCGCGGTTTACCCATTCGCTGGGCGTGATGGCATTGACTCGGCGTGCTTTTGATGGCGTTGTCCAAAATTACCCATCCTTAGAATCTCATCGCAGTGTGGTATTGACGGCAGCACTGCTACACGATTTAGGGCATGGCCCCTTCAGTCATGCGGGCGAAGAGATGTTTGGGAGTCAGCATGAAATCTGGACACGCAGGTTAATCCAAGAATCTTCGATCGCCAAGATCCTAAATAGTTTTGCGCCAGGACTATTGCGCTGTTTGGAACAGGTGTTTACCAAAAAATATCCATTGCCGTTAGTGGAACAGTTGGTATCGAGTCAATTGGATTGCGATCGACTTGATTATTTACAGAGAGATAGTTATCTCACTGGCGCACAGTACGGACATCTCGATCTGGATCGAATCTTTATGGCGCTCAACTACGACCCGATCACGCAGCGATTAGTTGTGACAAAAAAGGGATTAGTCGCGATCGAGCATTATCTCACGGTGCGCTATTTTATGTATTTGCAGGTCTACAACCATCCCAAAAATCTGGCTGCGAGATTTGTGTTGTCCAAAATTTTTCAACGCGCTCAAGTGTTACTCAAGCTTGGTCAACTCGAAGCCGACTCGACTGTGACAGCATGGCTGGTTAACGATCCGCAGAACCTGTCGATCGAGCAATATCTTGATGCCGATGACACGGTGTTTATGTATCACGTCCATCGCTGGCAACGCAGTGAGGATAAGATTCTTGCCGATCTATCGCGGCGTTATTTAGATCGAGATATCTTTAAAGCAACTGAGATTAGTCTAAAAAGTCGATCGGAACGTGAGAGCTTAAAGGAGCAGTTACAAAAGAGGCTGATCGAACAGGGATTCGATCCAGAATATTACTGCGGCGTGAGGATGACCCTGACTAAAGGCTATACACTCTATCAGCAAGGTATTGAGATTCAAACAACTCAGGGCTTGCAAGAAATTAATACGCTCTCTCCACTGGTGCAAACCTTGAGCCAACCAATCCAAAAAGCATGGCTAGTCCATCCCAAAGGCTTACTTTAGTTTCTTGCACTACCAATGTTTGGCAATCACATCTTTGACCTAGCTGATTAAAAGTAATTGATAAGCAATCTCACAGCAAAATGCAATAAACTTAGTGAAGTGTTCCTATTTATCGAATGGAGTCAGCAGGCATGAGGCTATACTTAAACATGAAGTTTAAAACCTAAGAGGCACTAAATGTAATGGTTCAAAAAATTGCCCTATTCACTCACAAAGGTGGAGTTGGCAAGACTACGACAACGTTTAATCTTGGCTGGATGCTTGCCTCAAAGGGGAAGAGGGTGATTCTTGTGGATGCCGACCCACAATGCAATTTAACTGGCATGGCACTGGGCGAAGCGACAGAAAATGATGAAGATCGAATAGAGAGTATTTATAATACCCATTCAAATATTAAAACAGGCTTAGCACCTGCTTTTGAGTCGCAGCCAAGAGCGATCGAGGCAGTAGACTGTATTCCAATTGGAGGTCAAGATGGTCTATTCTTGCTGCCTGGTCATGTTGGATTAGCGGAATATGAAGTCACGCTAGGTATTGCACAGGAATTAAGTGGCTCAATTCAGACGCTCAAAAATTTACCAGGATCAATTACGTATTTATTAGATGAAACTGCTCGCAAATTTTCTGCTGATTACGTTTTAATTGATATGAGTCCCAGTTTAGGAGCAATTAATCAGAACATACTTATGACTAGCGATTATTTTATCGTACCAACTACTGCTGATTTCTTTTCTGTCATGGCAATTAACTCCTTAACTCAAGTCTTGCCAAGATGGTACGCATGGGGGAAAGCTGCCAGCTCACTTCAAGTACTAAAAGATGCAAACTACCCTTTCCCTCAAATTAGACCACGTTTCTTAGGGGCTATTATTCAAAATTTTCGGACTATTGGTGGCAAAGAGACTAAGGCTTTCGAGAAATGGATTCAGAAAATTGAAGAAGATATCTCTTCTAAACTAGTGCCTATTCTTCGTGAGAATAACATGTTAATTCCGAGTCAGATTTATGCTGAACAAGGAATTGATAACAGCTTTTATTTAACTAAAATCCCTAATTTCAATAGCCTGATTACGCTTTCTCAAGAACACCGAACTCCAGTCTATGCCTTAACTTCTCAACAATTAGGGCAAACAGGAACAGCCTTAGAAGGCAATCAGAGAAAGCAAGCTAAGTTCCGAGATATGTTTTCAGACTTAGCGGATAAGATAATAGGGTTAACCTCTGAGGTCTATGCTCTCAGCGCTTGATCAATTCCGAATCAGCATTACTCGTGTTCGAGATCTGATTTCTCTACATAATTCCGTTAAAACTCAGTCCACGCCTTCTCTAGATGTCTCAGATATGTTAAGGGCTGCTCTTGTTCTAGCTGTAAGTGCCTTGGATTACTATGTCCATGAAGTCGTGACGCTTGGTATGATCGAGATTCATCGAGGTCAACGTTCGGAACCATTACCTCCTCCCAATGGTTCTCAATCCGCATTTTCTCGTTTTCAAATTTCATTGGGTGGCGCAAGACAAGAAAGACTGATAGTGAGCGATATTGCCTCTTGGCTTGAGATTGAAATTCAACAAAGTTACGGCTCCTCATTTTTACAACAGCTTTATACTGTCTCAGATTTGATTCCAGCGATCTCAAGTAGCATTATGAGCAGACTCAATTATGCTTCATGGTTAGAGGATGAGGTAAGAGAACGGCTGGGATATCAGAGTTTCCAGCATCCAGATAAAATAGCTGATGCGATTAGACTCATCTCAGACAAAAAACTATGGGATGAAGTCTCCATAAATTTAGGCATACCTCCAAGGGACATTAAGCAACAACTCAGTGCCATAGTTGATCGCAGGAATAAAATTGCCCATGAAGCTGATATAGATCCTACCTTTGGAATTGGAGGTCGCTGGAATATTGATGAAGTTCTTGTTAATGATGCAGTCAACTTTGTCGAAAAGGTTGTTGAGAGTATTCACCAGGTTATTTAAGAGTATTTCCCAAAAACTTATGGCGTAACTTGGATAATTTAAGCGAATTAGCATCATTTGCTACACATCATGGGGGTACTATGAGGCGATAAAATAAAGGCGAAGTTGATTAGGAAACTGCACTATGCCCCGACGTAATGATATTCACAAAATTTTGTTGATTGGGGCTGGGCCCATCGTAATTGGGCAAGGCTGCGAATTTGACTACTCTGGTACACAGGCATGTAAAGCCTTACGGGACGAGGGTTACTACGTGATTTTGGTTAACTCCAACCCAGCCACGATCATGACCGACCCAGCCACCGCCGATCGAACATACATCGAGCCAATTACGCCCGAAATTGTGGCGCAGATCATCGCCAAAGAGCGACCAGACGCAATTCTGCCAACCATGGGTGGACAGACAGCCCTAAATATTGCGGTTTCACTGGCAGAAAATGGCGTACTCGAAGAATATGGCGTAGAGCTAAT